>ERZ778022.726-NODE-726-length-62552-cov-4.579628_pt1 | contig 62552 bp, 61 predicted proteins | sample MGYA00375752_ERZ778022 | MGnify/ENA primary metagenome ERZ778022 (study PRJEB29350, sample SAMN05389826) | bioreactor metagenome | isolation source: Thiocyanate bioreactor | place: South Africa: University of Cape Town | collected 2014-04-04 ...
GCGCCATAAAGCAAGTTCTGGCGCACGGTCAGATGCTGGAAGAGGCTCGCTTCCTGGAAGACGTAACCGAGCGGGCGCTCGTGCGTCTTGACGAAGACGCCCTTCGCGCTGTCCTGCCAGACCTCCTCGCCGACGATGAAATGTCCGGGCAGATGCTGAAGCCCCGCCATGCAGCGCAGTGTCGTCGTCTTGCCGCAGCCCGAGGGTCCGAACAGCGCCGTGATACCGCGCATGGGCATCTTGAAAGCGACATCGAGCGAGAAGCCGCCGAGCGGCCCCGCGAAGGACGTGGAAATTTCGGAGGCCTGCACGCTCATCGGCCCTGCTGTCCGTAGCGCCGGCCGAGCATCATGGTCGCGAGGATGACTGCGAACGAGAAGACGACCATGCCGCCCGCAAGGATGTGCGCCTCCGTCCAGTGCTGCGTCTCGACGAAATCATAGATCGCCACGGAGAGCACCTTGGTCTGACCGGGGATGTTGCCGCCGATCATGAGGATGACGCCGAACTCGCCGATCGTGTGCGCGAAACCGAGGATGGCGCCGGTCAGAAAGCCCGGCCGCGCGAGCGGCACCGCGACCGACCAGAACGCATCCCAGGGTGAGGCGCGGAGCGTCGCGGCAACCTCGAGCGGGCGATCGCCGAACGCCTCGAAGGCATTGCGGATGGGCTGCACCACGAAGGGCATGGAATAGATTACCGAGCCGATGACGAGGCCGGTGAAGGTGAAGGCGAGCGTGCGCGCCCCATAGAGGCCGGCGATCCATCCGCCGGGGCCGTTCGGGCCGAGCAGGAGCAGCAGGTAGAAGCCGAGCACGGTCGGCGGCAGCACCAGCGGCATGGCGACGACCGTCGCCACTGCCTCCTTCCAGCGCGCCTTGGAGCGCGCCAGCCACCACGCGATCGGCGTTCCGAAGATCAGCAGCAGAATGGTGGTGATGAAGGCGAGCTCGATCGTCAGCCGGATTGGCGACCAGAGCTGCGCAAAATTGAGCTCACCCACACGTCACCCGCATTCAGTCGACGAAGCCGTAGCCGTACTTCTCGATGACCTTGCGCGCCTCGGGCCCCTTGAGGAAGGCAATGAAGGCCTTGGCCGCGTCGTTGTTGGCGCCAGTCTTCAGCAGCACGGCATCCTGCGCAATGGTCTTGTGCAGGTTGGCCGGCACCACCCAGCGCGAGCCACCCGGCTTCAGCGCGATCTGCGCGAAGGCGATGAAGCCGACTTCCGCATTGGCCGTGTCGACGAACTGGTAGGTCTGCGCGATGTTGTTGCCCTCGACGATCTTGCCCTTGAGAGCGTCGTACACGCCGAGCTTCTGCATGACCTCGACGGCCGCCGTGCCATAGGGCGCTGTCTTCGGGTTGGCGATCGCGATCTTCGTGAACTTGCCGTCCTTGAGCGTCTGCTCGCCGAGATTGAGACCGTCCGTCTTGCTGAAGAGCACGAGCTTGCCCGTCGCGTACGTGAACGCGGTGCCGGCGACGGCGTGGCCTTCCGCGATAGCCTTCGCGGGCGTTGCCTGATCAGCCGAAACGAAGACCTCGAAGGGCGCGGCCTGCGTGACCTGATTGTAGAGACCGCCCGTCGGACCGAAGCTGAAGACGGGTTTGTGGCCCGTAGCCTTCTCGAAGAGCGCGCCGATCTCCTTCACGGCCTCGGTGAAGTTGGCTGCGACGGCCACTTTGACCTCGGCCGCATGGGCGGCCGTGGACATTGTGGCGGCGATCATGACCGAGGCCAGGGCGGCCATCGGAAGCTTCAGCCATGAAAGGCGCGCACGCATGGTTCTGCTCCGCTGCTCGGGATATACTGTTCAATATAGCGCTCTTAAAAGCCCCTCGCGCGCGTGGCAAGCGATATTTCGGTTCGGATATGTCGGGAAGTACAGTGCGGAGGTGTGGATGGCGCCCGCCGTCGCGCGATCAGAGCGCTATTTCGATGCAACTTTTTCTGCAGGACGCAGCCGCCGCTCGAGGTCCCCGATCTGCTTGCCGAAAGACTTGAGGGCCTGTGTCTCGATCGCGCGGTAGTGTCCGACAAGAGCGTGACCGAACGACGTGAGGCGCGCGTGCCCGCCGCCCACGCCACCATGCTGCGTCTCGAGAACAGGCTCGCTGAACATGCGGTTGACCTCATCGGCAAGCAGCCACGCGCGCCGATAGGACATCTTCATCTCGCGCGCCGCACGGCTGATCGAGCCGTGCTCGCCGATCAGCTCGAGCAGGCGGATCTTGCCATGACCGACTTGGCGGCCACCGTCGAAATCAATGCGGATCGTAAGGCGCGTCATGTCACATTCCGGCTGGGTGTGCTGCTGGCGAGCGCAATGCCTGGCTGTCGCCTCATCCTTAGCACATAGAAGCCGCTGCCGGGCATGTGATATGTCCGCTTCGACCGATCCTGAGCCTCAGGCGATCATCACGGACGGGATCTCCGGTCGCGCGAAGAGCGCGAACTATATTCGAGCAAATATATCGAGCGCCCTGGCGCTCAGGTCATCTCGTCCCGCACGATCCTGACGAGATCGGCGGCAACGGTGTCGATTTCAGCTTCAGTGGTCGTGCGCCCCAGGCTGAAGCGGATTGCGCCCATCCCCACCTCGGGCGGCACCTGCATGGCTGCAAGCACGGGCGATAGCTCGACGTGGCCGCTGTGACAGGCCGAGCCTGTCGAAGCCGCGACGCCGTCGAGCGCTGAAAGGATGTCGGCACCCACCTTGCCGACGAACGAGATGTTCGCCGTATTGGGCAGCCGCTCCTCGGGATGACCATTGAGCGCAATGCGATTGCCGAACTGCGCCTGCAGCGACGCCCAGAACCGATCGCGCAATGCTTTGACCTGCACTAGAGGCGCGAGGTCGGCGGCATCACGAGCTGCAGCTCCCAGTGCCACGGCGAGGAGCGCGCTTTCCGTGCCCGCCCGCCGCCCTTGCTCGTGGCCGGCGCCATGGATGAGCGGCTCGAGTGGCGTGCCGCGGCGAACGTACAGCGCGCCGACGCCCTTTGGCGCTCCGAATTTGTGACCCGCCATGGTCAGCAGATCGACGCCGAGCGCATCGGCCTTCGTCTCGACCTTGCCCACGGACTGCGCCGCGTCCGTATGCATGAGCGCGCCGTGGCTGCGCGCAACACGCGCGATGTCGGCAATCGGGTTGATTGTGCCGACCTCGTTGTTGGCGTGCATGATGCTCACGAGGACCGTCCCCGGCTTCACGGCACGCGCCACGGCGTCCAGATCGACACGGCACTGGCCATCGACCGGCACGCGCGTCACCTCGAAGCCGATCTTCTCCAGAAAGGCGCAAGGCGCCAGGATCGCCGGATGCTCTGCCGCAGCCGTTATGATGTGGCGGCCCTTCTCACGCAGCGCGAAGGCCACGCCCTTGAGTGCGAGATTGTTGGCCTCGCTGCCACCGCTCGTGAAAATGATCTCGTCGGCAGATGCGCCGAGCAGCGCGGCCACCTCCGCACGCGCATTCTCGACGGCGGCGCGCGCCGGCTGCCCAGCCCAGTGCAGGCTCGAAGGATTGCCGTAAGCTTCCTCGAGATAAGGCGCCATGGCCATACGCACGCTCTGGCAGATCGGCGTGCTGGCATTGTAGTCGAGATAGATGCGCGGCATGGCCCAGTATCCTTCTTGCACCGCAATTCCGGCGCTGCGCTACTCCCACACACTCAGCAGGCCGACGCCGACGCTCTCGCGCGGTGGCGGCGCCTTCGCCGGTGTGCCGAGCATGAGGAAGGCTGCCAACTCCTCCTCGTTGGCGAGGCCGAGCGCGAGACGGACGCGGCGCGACGTCGCCGAATGACCACTGCGCAGGCACCCGGCATAGCCGAGCGCCGTCGCCGCCAGCAGCATGTTCTCCAGTGCCGCGCCGGCGGCCAGCATCTGATCGCTGACCGACACGCGCGGATGGTCGCGGACAATACGGAGCACCACGGCGAGCAGCATCGCCCCGCGATAAGCCTTCTCGCCGGCGCGTTCGATCTCGGTGGCGGGCGCACCCGGATCGCGCTCGGATTTGGCCTCGCGAAAGGCGGCCGCGAGGTCGCCGCGACGCTCCGGCGGGATCAGAATGAAGCGATAGGGCTTCAGGTTCTTGTGGTCCGGCGCGGCGGCGGCGGCGCGAAGGATGAGCTCGAGCTCATCAGCGGTCGGCGTCGGCTCCACGAGAAAACGCGGCGAAACGGATCGCCGTGAGAGAATGAGATCGATTGTGCGGCCTGCGTTCGTCATGGCCCTAATTCCTCCCTGCCGCTGGCGCGCAGCATTCCTTGGCCACCAGTTTAGCGCACGGCCCGCGGTTCGAAAGCTCTATGCATCGAACCGGTCCCACTCCGGACGCGGGCCGATCCGGGCCACAAGAAAATCGATGAACACGCGCGTCTTGGCCGCCAGATAGCGGTTCGGCGTGTAGAGCGCGTAGATGCCCAGCTCGCTGCGCGAATGCGTAGGCAGCGCGACGGTCAAAGCACCTGCCGCGATATCGCACCCGACAAGAAATGTCGGAAGCTCGGTGATGCCTTGTCCGGCGAGCGCCGCATTGCGCAGGATGTGCCCGTTGTTGGAGCTGAGCGCGCACTTGAGCGCCACTGAACCGGAAGTGCCGTCAGCCTTTTCATACGACCAGCGCTGAAGCGACATGCCGGGGGCATAGCCAAGCCAGCGGTGATTTGTGAGATCCTCGGGCGTCGCGGGCGTTCCGTGCGCCGCGAGATAGGCGGGTGATGCCACGACCACGCGCCGGGTGCGAGCAATCTTGCGCGCGATCAGGCTCGAATCCGCAAGCGCGGCAATGCGAATGGTGACGTCGACGCCCTCCTCGACGGGATCGATGAAGCGGTCGTTGAGTGTCAGCTCCACATTGAGATCGGGATAAGCGGCCATGAATGCCGCAATGGCCTCGCCCAGATAGAGCGTGCCGAAGGACATGGGCGCATTGACCCGAAGCAGCCCCTTGGGCTCGTCGTGGAGCCGCGAGACTTGGAGTTCCGTCTCCTCGATGCGCGAGAGAATATCGAGACAACGCTCGTAATAGGAAAGCCCGGCCTCCGTCGGGTTGACGCGCCGGGTCGTGCGGTCGAGGAGCCGGGCCCCGAGGAGCTGCTCCAACTCCATCACGGCCTTGCTGACCGCGGATCGGGTCAGGCCCAACGCCCGGCCGGCCTCGGCGTAGCTGCCAAGGGCGACCACCTTGGCAAAGGCATTCATGGCCTCGAGCTTGTCCATGCCAATTGTATCCATTTTGGATGCAGTTTGGCCGAAACATACCGGATTGAGGCAAATCCGGCGAGCCCCTACCTATTGCCCATGCACCGGGGCGGCAACCCCGCCCGACAGGTAGAAGGAGCTCAACATGGCACTCGCACTCCGCAAATCCGAGGAAAGGGGCAAGGCCAACTTCGGCTGGCTCGACAGCAAGCACAGCTTTTCCTTCGGCCACTACTACGATCCCGCGCACATGGGCTTCGGGCCGCTGCGCGTCATCAACGAGGACCGGGTCGCGCCGGGCGGCGGCTTTCCCACGCACCCGCACAGCAACATGGAGATCATCTCCTACGTGCTGGAAGGCGCGCTCGAGCACAAGGACAGCATCGGCACCGGCTCGGTGATCCGACCCGGCGACGTGCAGCGCATGACGGCCGGCTCCGGGGTCCGCCACAGCGAGTTCAATGCCTCGAAGACGGAGCCCGTACATTTCCTCCAGATCTGGATCATCCCGGAGAAGGAGGGCCTCAAGCCCAGCTACGAGCAGAAGTCGTTCAGCACCGAGGAGAAGCGCGGCCAGCTCCGCCTGATCGGCTCACGTGATGGACGCGACGGCTCTGTCACGATCCATCAGGACGTGAGCCTCTACGCGACCGTGCTGAAAGCGGGCGACGAACTCACGCACACGATCGCCGAAGGGCGCGGCGCCTGGGTCCAGGTTGCACGCGGCACGGCGAAGCTCAATGGCACGGAACTCAAGGCCGGCGATGGTGTCGCGGTCGGCCAAAGCGGCGCTCTGACCCTCGAAGGCGTCGACGACGGCGAAGTCCTGCTGTTCGACATGGGCCCCTGAAGCATCCGCCCTTTGGGCGATCAAGTGACGGAACCCGGATTGCCCGCACCCGTTCGACAGGTGCGGGCAGACCGCCCGACAAGCCGACAAGCCGATCCCCACTCTTTCACACGATGGAGAAATCATCATGAGCAAGGTTCTGGTTCTCTACTATTCAAGCTACGGCCACATAGAAAAGATGGCGCAGTCCGTTGCCGAGGGCGCCCGCGAAGCCGGCGCCCAAGTGGACATCAAGCGCGTTCCCGAGCTTGTTCCTGAGGAAGTTGCGAAGAAGTCGGGCTTCAAGCTCGACCAGGCGGCACCCATCGCGACCGTGGATGAGCTCCCGAATTACGATGCCATCATCTTCGGCGTGCCGACCCGCTTCGGCAACATGCCCGCGCAGATGAAGAACTTTCTCGACCAGACCGGCGGCTTGTGGGTGAAAGGCGCACTGATCGGCAAGGTCGGCAGCGTCTTTACATCAAGCGCCACGCAGCACGGCGGGCAGGAGAGCACGATCCTGTCCACGCACATCGTGCTGCTGCATCAGGGCATGGTGATCGCCGGACTGCCGTACTCATTCCAAGGGCAGATGGGCGTGAAGGAGATAACCGGCGGCTCGCCCTATGGCGCCTCGACCATTGCCGATGGCGACGGCTCGCGCCAGCCCTCGGAGAACGAGCTTGCCGGCGCACGCTTCCAGGGGCGCCACGTCGCGGGCCTCGCCGCCAAGCTGAAGGCCGCCTGAGCAACAACGGTGGATCGGCGGGCTTCGCGGCCCGCCAGACCCACGGCGAAAGAACGATTGCAGTGGCGATAATTCGGCGTTGAATGAAACGCCAAGCCCAAGCTGCGGAGAAACGATATGGCCGACATCAAGATCGAACGCGAGCTGACACCGACCAAGGGCCGCTATGTCGCCCGCATCGACGGCATCGAAGGCGAGGGCGAATTGACGTTCTCTCGCGCGAGCCCGACGCTGGTGATCGCGGATCACACCCTGGCCCCGGACTCCATGCGCGGCATGGGTGTCGCAAAGGCCATGGTCGACCGCCTGATCGCCGATGCCCGCAGTGAAGGCTTCAAGATCTTCGCGCTCTGCCCGTACGTGAAATCTCAATTCGACCGTCACCCCGAGTGGGCCGACGTCAAATCGAACTGAGCACTAGCGCCCCGCTACTTCCGCGTTGTGTCGACTGCTTTGGCCTTGGCCTCGGCGGCGTCGCCGTTATCTGGCGCGATGTACTTGCTCCAGGTCTGCGAGCGCCGCTCAGCCGAGCGCGGCTGCTCGTCCTGCGGCCGCTGGAGATCGCGAGCATTGGCGACCATGCCGGCCAGATTGCGCTGCGTCGCGCAGCCGAACTGGGGATAGTGCAGGCGCTCGGGATCCCTCCCGACATCCTGCTGCCAGTGGCCGCATACCGGCGCGAGCGCCTGCGGCCGGGCGTAACTCAGGCGTAAGGTCGAGCGCGAACGCTGGGCGTCGCTGTGGCGCGTCCGCACGACCTGCGCGGGCGCAACGCCTGCATCACGCAGAATGCGGCCGAGGTCGGCGATCGCGTGCGAAGCTTCAGCATCCGCACCTGCGTGCCGCGGGACCGAGACCGACAACTTCCCGACGCCCTCCGCCTTGTAGCGCACGACGAAGCGCTGCATGTCGACGAGCTGATTGTGGCTGAGGCCGCGGGCACGCGGCGGCACGTCGATGTGCAGAACTTGCCCCTGATCCACGAAGCCGATCGGGTGGCGCTCATCCACATCGTTCAACGCAACAGCGACGTAATCGGGCAGACGCGGCGGCCGCTCATCGCAGGCCGCGAGTAGGATGCTGGCTGCAGCCGCCAGCATCGCTGCAACACCGGCCATGGTGCGAAACCTCGGTTGGGCAGAGGACATCGTGATCAGCCTTTCGTGCCCGCATCGGGATAGGCAATGATGAAGCCGAACTCACCCTCGGGAAGCGGACCGGCAATCGGGCCGTAGAGGCGGTTCAGGTGGCCGAAGAAGATGCTCTTCAGGTCGCTCGTCGGCGCAAAGCCTTTGTCGGGCCGCGCGGCCTCGGTCTTTGACATGTGCGTTGCGATGTAGGGCGTGACGAGGATGACGAGCTCGGTTTCGCGGCGGCGATAATCGTTCGAGCGGAAGAGCTGACCGAGCACAGGCACATTCTTCAGGCCAGGCACACCTTCGACGCTCTGGCGCGTATCATCCGAAAGCATTCCCGCCATCGCGAGCGTGCCGCCGCTCGGCATCTCGAGCGTCGTCTCAGCCCGCCGAACCTTGAGGGCGGGAATCGAGATGCCGTTTATGGTGACGGCACCCTCTGTCGAGAGCTCGCTCACCTCGGCGCCGATCGCGAGGCTGATGCGCCCGTCGCTCAGCACCAGAGGCTTGAAAGTCGTGCTGACGCCGAACGACTTGAATTCGACCTTGATCTGGTTGAACTCGCCGGCGACCGGGATCGGGAATTCGCCGCCGGCAAGGGACTTCGCGGTCTCGCCCGACAAAGCCGTCAAATGGGGCTCGGCAAGCGTTCGCATCAGGCCGGTCCGCTCGAGCATCTCGATGACCGCCGAGACCGAATTGTTGCCGGTGCTCCAGCCGATCGCCGAAGCCACGCCGGCGGCCCCGCTATTGATCTGTTTGCCACTCGAAATGAGCGGCGCCACCGAGCTGGTCACCGGAAAGGCATTGGCCACGATCTTCTGGAATGTGAAGTTACCGCTTTGCAGAACCGCATTCGGGAAGTCGACGCCGAGGCGGCGCAGCGCGTCCCGCTGCATCTCCGCGACCGTCACCTTGAGCAGAACCTGCTCCTTGGTCGGCTCGGCCACGGTCAGCATGTTGATCACGCTGTCCTTCTTCTTCATTGCGCGCGTCGCGATCTCGGCAGCGCGATTGGCATCGACCGGCGTCATCACGCTACCGGTGAGGACGACCTGATCGCCCATCGGCTCGACGGCTATCTTCGATCCCGGCAAGAGGCGGTGCAGCGCTTCGTTGAGAGCGCTGAGATCGCGCGCGACGACGACCTCGAGCAGCAGGATCTTCTGCCCGTTCGGGCCCATGAAGAAGGCGTTGGCCTCGCCCTGATCCTTGGCCAGCAGATAGACTTGGCGCTGCGATTTGACGACCGCGTTGACGACCTCGGGATTCGATATGAGGACGTTGTCGAGATCGACTGGAAGCTCGACCAGCATCGACTTGTCGGCGCCGATCGTGATCCGCCGCGTCGCCGGCAACGGCGTATTCGCTGGAACCCTGAGATAGGAGCGGTGCCCCGGCTCATCACCGAAGCTCGCGGCATCCCTCCCCTGTGCCATGGCAGCGCCGCCGCCAAAGGCGATGATCATCACCCCCACAGAAAGGAGTGCTGCGAGCCGACCCCGGCCGACCCAAGATCCGAATGCACTTCCGAACACGGTCACATGCCCCCGCTGTAACGGAGGACCCACGCGACGCAAAACATCTGGCCCCCTGCCAGGCAGGCACACCAAGCGCCGGCGGAATTCGCGCCCCATTCTTTCGCACTCCACCACACCTGGAGCACGATCGGGACTGCACGAACGCCGTCGGGCACAGCGACCTCGCTTCCTGCCATACGAGGTGACGTTCACTGCCATGAACGCACCGCAGACAAGACATCAACACGAGGTCTCTACCCACCCCACGCTGGCAAGTGATCACGATATCGTGCGGCGCGACCAGCCTCGAGTGTACGCCTCGTGTGACCTGTGCGTGTGCGATCCACAGATTGTCCCAAGCCTCGTGCCACGCCGGCGGCTGCGCGGCGTACGCGCAGATCGGAACAAAAAGCCCGATTCTGCGCCTAGGAATGGCCTCCTAGGGCTGCATCCTCTGGGCTTTGTGAACGCTCGTCCGGCCCTCGCGCCGGGCTGTCAGTGAATTGTGCATAAGCTTGCTGTAGCCGGACCAAAGTCGCGACTATGCGATGGTCCGCATGTCTCCGGGGGCGGCGACATCGCAAACCGGCGCCGTGCGCAACGCCTCAGGATTGAGCCGCGAGATCCCCGAACTGAAGGCGGTGCAGCCTCGCGTAGCGGCCATCGCGCCGAAGAAGCTCTGCTTGGTTGCCGCTCTCCACGACCCGCCCCTGATCGAGCACGTGAATAACATCCGCCTGGGCAACCGTGGCGAGGCGGTGGGCAATGACGATCGTCGTGCGACCGCCAGTCAGTGACTGCAGCGCAGTCTGGATGATGCGCTCCGTCTCACTGTCCAGTGCCGAGGTCGGCTCATCCAGTAGGATGATGGGCGCATCCTTCAGGAAGGCGCGCGCGATCGACAGACGCTGACGCTGCCCACCGGACAGGCGCCCACCGAGCTCTCCGACTGGCGTGTCGTAGCCTTGAGGAAGGCGCCTGATGAACTCATCTGCGTGGGCCGCTCGCGCGGCGGCGATGACGGCGTCCTCGGAAACGTCCTTCAGCGCGCCGACGAGGTTCTCACGAACCGTCCCCTCGAACATGAACACGTCCTGGCTCACGAGAGCCATCTGCCTGCGCAGAGATGAGAGGGAGACATCCGCAATGGACTGGTTGTCGATATAGATCGCGCCGCTCGATGGGCGCCAGAGATCCTGCAAGAGATTGAATACGGTCGTCTTGCCACTGCCGGATAGACCGACAAGAGCGGTGGTCTTTCCTGCAGGGGCAGTAAAGCTCAGCTCGTTCAGGACAGGCGTATTGTCGGTATAGGCAAAAGAGGTCTTGTCGAAGCGAACTTCGCCGCGTCTCACCACCAGTTGGGGCTTCGTCTGGGTTTCGGCCTCGACGGCGGGCGTATCGAGCACGTCGTAGAGCATCTTGATCTGCACGGCGCACGTCACGAGCTGTAGCTGAAGCCGTGAGAGCCGGCGGAGTGGCTCGCCCGCCATGAGCAGCGCGGCAATGAAGGCAAAGAACTCGCCCGGAGACTGGCCATGCGAGATCGTGCGCCATCCCGCATACGCAACAGCAGCGGCGATCGCGAGACCGGCCGCAGCCTCGAGAAGCGGGTTCACGCGCGCCTTTACAGCGACCATCTTGTTGTTGAGACGCTGGACGGCTTCGATGCACGCCGCCATCTGCTCCCGCATCTTGTCCTCGAGCTGGAAGGACTTGATGATGCGAATTCCCTGTGTCGTCTCGCGCATTGTCGAGACGACCTGGATCATCGAATTCACTTCACTGCCGGCGACCTTCTTCACGCGCCGGCTTAGCTGCCTCATGCCGTAGGCAGCCCCCGGCCCGACAACAATAAGAACGCATGACAGAAGCGGGTCCTGCAGCGCCATGACAACGAAGAGGCTGATGACGGTAAGAAGATCCCTGCCGAGACCGACGGCGAGAAGGTTCATCATCTCGCGAGCCGCCTGGGCGTTGGTGGACATGCGCGTGATCAGCTCGCCCGAGCTGCGCTCCTGGAAGAACTTCACGTCCATGCGAAGCATGTGATCGTAAAGCCGCTTCTGCATGTGAGCGACGATCTGATTACCGATACGGCTGAGCAGGACCTCCTGGATGTAGGCTGCAAAGCCCTTGGCCATGAAAAGGCCCGCAATGACCAGCGGAAGCCACGTGAGCGCCTGCCGGTCCTGCTTGACGAAGACGTCGTTGATGACGTCGCGCATCAGCCACGCGGTGAGGGCCGTCGAGCCGGCAACGATGGCCATGAAAAAGAATGCCACGGCGTAGCGCGGAATGTACTCGCGCGCATGCTCGCCGAAGAGGCGCTTAACAACAGGCCAGACGGGGGCATCGCTGGTCATGATGTCTTCATTCCGACGTCAAAGGCCCGCACCTGCGCCAGCGCACGGCTGACAGCCAGACTGAAATGCGGACACGGCTCTCGATTTATTCCCTCACCACTACTCATATTCACACCATGGCGCCATCTCAACGCGCGCGCTGTTCGCAATATGCGGCGAAGAGAAGCTCGGTCCCCGCGGGCCGTTGCGTAGCCCACGCCCATGGCCACATGTGGCACTTGCATCACAGGGAATGAGGCATTCGTGAGGCGGCGCCGAAATGATGTGCGCGATCCGCGTCATGAATGGCCGTTCGAGCGGCGGATATGGCCACTGGGCTCAGCCTCTAGCAGGCCGCCCATCCAGAAGGCAATGCCTCTCGCCCCTACATCGGGGCTTTCCGGTGAGCGGCCTCAACGGCCCCGCACGACGCTAGCCCGCGACGCGGAGATTGGAGATCTCACGGCCGATGGCCTGGAAGGTGTGGAACAGCGCCGTCCCGTCCTTGGCGGCGAAGGCCTTGCTGCCGTCAGAGGCGCAGTCCGACAGCAGCGCGCGCGTGGCCGCGTCGTTCTCGAGCCGGAAGGCGATCGTGTAGACGACGATCCCCTTTTGCTTGGCGTTCGTGCACGCGGCCCGCGTCTTGGCATTCATCTGGTTGGTGAGCGCCGTCGCCGTGTTGGTCGTCCCAAGCCGGCCCTTCGCGCCAAATCCGAACGCGCCGTAGGCGGTCCAGTTGTGGTTGGTCGCATAGCGCGAATAGGTATTCTGGCCATCCGTCATGAGGACGATGACCTTCTGATTCTTCTTCTCGTTCCAGGCGCGCCCGCCCGTGAAAGGCGCCTCCGGCGACAGCACGCGCCAGCCCCACATCAGGCCTTCGCCGATATTCGTCGAGCCGTTTGCGACCATGGCATCGATCGCGGAGGTGACATCATCCTTGTGCGAGGTGAGCTCGATCAGCGGCGCGGTCGTGCAGCCGTAGTTCGGACCGAGGCCCGATGGCGGCGCGGCATTCTCGTACTTGCACATGCGCGCCTGAGCCTCGTCCGGTGTCATAGGCTTCGGGCCGTATTCGGTGCACTTGGTCTTGTTGCTGTTGTATTTGACGCAGATCTGCTCGGGGGCGGGGCAGCTCCCGCCGAAGTCGCTGAGATAGTTGTTCGGATAGGAGCCGCCGGCCGCATTCACGCTATCCGGCTCGTCGGGCGCGAACATCGGCACGAACAGCGTCGCGGGCGTCCCCGACGTCGGCACCGTATCGTTCACATCGTAGGGCGCAGGGCGCGCCTCGACGCAGCCGCGCCATGGCGTCGCGAGCTGGTCGAACACCTGAAAGCGCGTAAGCTGCGAGGCGAAGTTCTCGTGGTGAACCGGAGAAAGACCCTCGGAATCGATCCACGCATCGTCGCGCCGTTGCGCGCCGACATTGACCGAACCCGCGAACGGCACGACCCCGATCGAGACCTTGCCGTTCCCCGTCGCGCCAGAAAAGACCACGTCGACGAGATTGCGCGCCGCGTCCTTCAGCTCGGCAATGGGCGTGCCGGCCATGGAGCCCGAGTTGTCGAGCACGAGTGCCACCTCGACGGTGCCGTCGCCACGCACGACTTTCGTGCCGGCGCCGAGCGCCATGTCCTTGACGCCGAATATGGCCATCAAGGTCGTGGGATGCCGGCCGCCCGACGAAATGGTGACCTGGCCGGCCTCTGGATCCATCTTCAGATCGGAGATGGCAAGCTTCGAGCCTTTCGGCACGTTCGCCTTGAAGAAGGCCTGCGCCGCTGCCGGGCCCGACTCGTCCTGATCGGGCCGGCCGAGACGATGCGCCGCTGCCAGCGCCGCGGCATCGATCGCCCGCTGCATGCGTGCGTGCTCGATTTCGACGCGTCCATAGTCGATGGCGATGGCCGCCGCGAGCGCGACGACCGAAAAACCGATGGCGAAGATGATGATGGTGGCGCCGCTCTGGTCAGCAGAGAAACGCCGCATGAAGGCGCTCAGGCCCCGGCGCGGCGCCGGGCGGGCCCCTTCCCCGTTAACATCCCTCATCATCCGCCTCCCTGCCCCCACACGAGACGGACCATAGGCGGCAGAGGGCTGCCTCTGCGTAAAACCAACGCAAACAAGTTTATGCAGTTTCACTTAGCCTGCGAGAGGGTAAATTTCGGGGGCCCGAAGCAACCAGGCATCAAGCAAGAACGGCCCTCAGGTCAGTGTCGTCGCGACGACCCACCAGCCCGGATTGTGCGCGCGGAGGCGCTCCGCGGCCGCCTCGGCGTCAAGGGCAGTCCCAAAAATGGCAAAGCACGTCGGCCCACTGCCCGACATCCGGGCCGCGAGCACGCCCGGCTCGGCCCCGAGGGCGGCCAGCAGCGTGCCGATCGCGGGGCAGAGGCCTGCCGCCGCCGGCTCGAGATCATTGCCCCGTTCGCGGATGTATTCGGCCGCCGAGGTGATGTTCGGAAATGGGCCTGGCAGGTCCGGAGATGCATCCCTCTCGGGCGCCGGGGCTGCGTTCAAGGCCTGAAAGACGGGGCCGGTCGCCAGCGGGACGCCCGGATTGACGAGGACGGCCGGCAGGGCCGGAATACCCGGAAGGGGCGCGGTCTCACGCCCGATACCCCACATGAGCTGGGCCCTACTCATAAGACAGACCGGAACGTCCGCTCCCAGCGAGGCCGCGAGCGCGGGCCAGTCGACCTCCGAAGCCTGGGCGCCGTTTGCGCGGCGGATGCCACGCAGCACCGCCGCCGCGTCAGCCGACCCGCCGCCGATGCCGGCGGCAACGGGCAGCTTCTTCTCAATGGCGACTCCGCCGAGCCTCAGGGCCGGCGCGGCCTCGGCGACGGCCCTCAGAGCGCGGGATGCAATGTTCTCCCCGTCGATCGCGCCAGCGAAAGGCCCGCTGACCGTCACGCCAACAGGCGCATCGACGCGCAAGGTCACCTCGTCGCCGACATCGGCGAAGGCCACGAGGCTCTCCAGTTCATGATAACCGTCAGGCCGGCGCCCCAAGATGCGGAGCGTCAGGTTGACCTTGGCGCAGGCTGTCTCGACCAGAACCTTGGGCAGCGTCGCGGGCATCTACCGGAGCTGAGGAGACGGCGACACCTGGTTTTCGGTGCGCTTCTTGCGCTGGACGTCGCTGCGCGCGGCCTGGTTGGGGCGCTTGGGTGCGCGCGCCTGTGCGCGTGCCGGCAGCCCCTCGGCCAGCTTCGACCGGATCTTGTCGACGTCCTCGGGCTCAGGGTTGAGCGTCAGCACCTGGCCCCACTGGTAGCGGGCCTCTTTCCGCCGCCCCACACGCCAGTAGGCGTCGCCCAGGTGATCGTTGAGGATCGGATCCTGCGGCATCAGCTCGACGGCGCGCTCGAGATAGCGCACGGCATCCCGGTAGTTGCCGAGCCGATAGTGAGCCCAACCGAGGCTGTCGACGATATGGCCGTCATCCGGGCGCAGCCGCACGGCCTTGCGGATGTGCTCCATGCCCTGCTTCAGGTTCTTGTTCTGGTCGACCCAGGAATAGCCGAGGTAGTTGAGCACGGAGGGCTGATCTGGCGACAGCTTCAAGGCGCGCTGCAGGTCGGCTTCTGCCTTGGTCCAGTTCTTGGCGCGCTCATAGGCCGTGCCGCGCGCGAAGAAGAGCGCCCAGTGCTGTTTCTGCGGCGTGCCGATCCGGTCCATGACGCGATCGTAGTAGGTGATGGCCTCATCGTAGCGCTTGCGCGAGCGCATGATGTTGCCGAGCGCATCGAGCGCGCGGATATCCGTCTCGTCCTCGTCCGCCATGCGCTCGAGCAGCGCCCGGGACTCATCGAGGCGGTCGAGCTGATTGAGAAGAAGCGCCTTCCTGACCCGGATGGAGTTCTGGATCGGCGTCCCCTCGGGAATGCGCTCGTACGTCCGGATCGCGCTCTCGTAGCGCTTCGTCGTCTCGTAGACCGACGCCAGCGCGGCAAGCGCGAACGGCGACGACGGTTCGAGGTGGAGCGCAAGTTGCAGGTAGACGGTGCCGAACCCGATGCCGCCCTCGCTCGAGAGCGCTTCCCCGAGGCCGAAGAAGACCTCGGCCAAACCCTCGCTCGGGTTCGTGACGAGCAGGGGCACCTTGTCGTTCCGGTCGAGGCTTTCGCTCAGGGCCGTGATGTAGGGATGGACATTTCCGGTCGTGCGGCGCGTATGCTCGGCAATGATCGAGCGGGCGAGCTTGCGATCGCCGCGCGCAGCGGCGTGCTGCGCATAGGCGAGCGTCAGGCGTACGAGCCGCTGCTCGCTGCGGAATGCGCGCTCGTAGAGGCGGCCCGCCTCCTGATTACGCCCGGCGAGATCGCTGATGAGCGCCTTATGGAAGCGCAGATAATACTGCGCCCAATCGGCCTGCTTGAGGCCGTCGAGCTGGGCGAGCGCGCCGTCGACATCACCCTCGGCGTATCGCGTCCAGGCCCCCGCGAGCGTGCTCGTGACCTCGCCGACGAGGCTCACCGCCGCCCGCTTGAATTTATCGCTGGCGTTCACGAAGTCCGATCGCTTAGCCGCATCGACGCCGAGAACGAGACCGGCAACCCGGTGCGTCGGGTGGGTCGCGAGCAGGCGCTGCGCCAAATCGACCGATTCCGCGATCTGCCCCTCGGTCAGATCCATGATGAGCGATTGCTCGAGCAGGATCTCGTTCGTGGGGTCCCGCGACAGCGCCCGCTTAAAGAAGTGCGCCGCCGCTTCCGTATCGTGCTGGCCGCGCGCGACGCGGCCAGCGAGATAGCCCCCGAATGACGGCCTGACCTCGGTCTGGCGCTCGTCACCGCGGGCGTCGGCACTTGTGCAAAGAGGGCACGCCACGAGGGCGGCAATGAGCGCGGCGCGCGCGAAAAGCATCTTGTCTCTCCACAGGCTGCGCATTCTGCGTACCGAACACGCACGCCTGAATCAGCCCAGTCCATCAGCTCGGGCCCGGCTCGGGCAACTAGCCTAACAACTGCGGCACCATCTTGGCCAGCCGATCGCGGCTGAAATCAACTCAATTCTAGGTTCATGGGACCGATCGGCGCAGCTACCGGGCCCACCGCTCACCACAGTCACGTGGGCACGTACAGGGCCCAAACTACACTTCACCGCGCGCTGCTCGGCCTGTGCGTCTCGAGATGGCGGCGGAGGGAGGCCTCGGCCGTAGCATAAGGCTCCTGCAGCTCGACACTCCAATAGCGCAGCTCGGCAAGCGGGATCGGCTCCCCGGTCACCGCGCAGAGGACATAGTCCCCAGGCGAGATCACCTGGAATTCACCATCCAGATATTTCACCTTGGCCTCGCCCCGGAAACCGAACAAACGTTCAAAACGATTCATCGCGTGGATCGCGGCCTTTCTCTCTCGCCGATAGCGCGGGTTCCACCCGCTCTTCGGTGCCGGTACGTTACATGGCCGGCCCTGCCGGCGCCAGCGCTCTTGTACCGCGCTGCTGCGCTCCATGGTTTCAAATCTGCGCAGGACCGTTAGCATGATGAATATGACAGCCAAGGGGAGGACCGACCGGGCCGCCAGGATCGTCAAGGCGTCGCCCGACACGATCTACCGGGCGCTCGTGGATCCCGACGCCCTGGTGTCGTGGCTTCCGCCCAAGGGCATGAAAGGCGAGGTCCATGCCTTCGAGCCTCGGGCAGGCGGCGCCTACCACATGACACTCTTCTACGAGAGTGAGGCGCATTCGGCGCCGGGCAAGACTTCTGCTCATGCCGATGTCATCAGAGGCCAATTTCTCGAGCTCTCGCAGAACGAGCGCATCGTGCAGCGCTTCGAGTTCGCCTCGGACGATCCCGCATTCGCCGGCCCCATGATTATGACGTGGCGGCTGTCCACGGTCCCCGAAGGCACCGAGGTCACGATCATTTGCGAGAACGTCCCCGAGGGTATCCGCAAGGAAGATCACGACATCGGCATGAGATCGACACTCGAGAACCTGGCGGCCTTCACCGAGCAGCGGGGAGCCGGCAGCCCGCCTTGACACCCGCCCGTGCAACCTGCCACAAGCCCCCTCCGCAAGACATCCGTCTTACCTGCGTGGTTGGCAGCGAGTGAGAGGAGCAGGACACCATGGCCGAGATCACCCTGACATTTCCGGACGGCGCCAAGCGCAAAGTCCCCGCCGGCACAACCGGCATCGATGTGGCGAAGTCGATTGCCCCGTCGCTGGAGAAGCGCACGGTCGCCATGGTTCTCAACGGGGCCTTGAGCGACGCCGCCGATCCGATCAGCGGCGATGCCGAGATCCGCTTCATTTCGCGCACGGACCCGGAAGCCTTGGAGCTGATCCGGCACGACGCCGCGCACGTGCTCGCCGAAGCCGTGCAGGACATCTGGCCCGGCACTCAGGTCACCATCGGCCCGGTGATCGAGAACGGCTTCTTCTACGACTTCGCGAAGGAGGAGCCCTTCAAGCCCGAGGATCTCCCGCTCATCGAGAAGAAGATGCACGAGATCATCGCGCGCAACTCAGCCTTCAAGAAGGACGTGTGGAGCCGCGACAAGGCCAAGGACTACTTCCGCGCCAAGGGCGAGCTCTTCAAGGTCGAGCTCGTGGACGCGATCCCCGAGGGAGAGGACGTCAAGATCTACAGCCAGGGCGACTGGCTCGATCTCTGCCGCGGCCCGCACATGACCTCCACCGGTCAGGTCGGCAAGGCCTTCAAGCTCACACGTTTCTCGGGGAGCTACTGGCGCGGCGATGCCAAGGGGCCGCAGCTCCAGCGCATCTATGGCGTCGCCTTCGCCGAGGAGAAGGAGCTCGCCGAGTACCTCAAGCAGATCGAGGAGGCGGAGAAGCGCGACCACCGCAAGCTCGGCCGCGAGATGGATCTCTTCCATTTCCAGGACGACGCGCCCGGCACCGTATTCTGGCACCCCAAGGGCTGGACGCTCTTCCAGGGTCTCATTGCCTACATGCGCCGCCGGCAGGTCGCCGAGGGCTATGTCGAAGTGAACTCGCCGCAGCTTCTCGAGCGTTCACTGTGGGAGACTTCCGGCCACTGGGAGACCTACCACGCGAACATGTTCGTCACCGAGACCGAGGACGAGCGGGTTTTCGCGCTGAAGCCCATGAACTGTCCCGGTCACGTGCAGATCTTCAAGCACGGGCTCAAGAGCTATCGCGAGCTGCCGATCAAGATCGCAGAGTTCGGCTGCGTGCATCGCTACGAGCCGTCGGGCGCGCTGCACGGCCTCATGCGCGTTCGCGCCTTCACGCAGGATGATGCGCACATCTTCTGCTCGGAGGACCAGATCGCCGAGCAGTGCCTCGATATCAACCAGTTCATGCTGTCCATCTACGGCGACTTCGATTTCGAAGACGTCCACATCAAGCTCGCGACACGGCCCGATAAGCGCGTCGGCGCCGACGAGCTGTGGGACAAAGCCGAGACAGCCATGAAGGGTGTGCTTGATCAGATCAAGCGCGACTCGAACGGGCGCATCAAGACCTCGATTGCCGAGGGCGAAGGCGCATTCTATGGGCCAAAGTTCGAGTATCACCTGCGCGATGCGATCGGCCGCACCTGGCAGTGCGGCACCACCCAGGTCGACTTCAACCTGCCGGCCCGCTTCGGCGCGTTCTACATCGACGCCAACAGCGAGAAGCGCACGCCGGTGATGATCCATCGGGCCATGTTCGGCTCGCTGGAGCGCTTCATGGGCATTCTCACGGAGAATACCGCGGGTCATTTCCCGCTGTGGCTCGCGCCCGTGCAGGCCGTGGTCGCGACGATCGTCTCGGATGCGGACGAGTACGCGCTGAAGGTTGCGGCAGAGCTGCGCCGCGCGGGCCTGCGTGTCGAGACCGATCTTCGCAATGAGAAGATCAACTACAAGGTGCGCGAGCACTCGCTCGCCAAGGCCCCTGTCATCCTCGTCGTCGGCAAGCGCGAGGCGGAGGAAGGTAAGGTCGCCATGCGCCGGCTCGGCAGCAACGAGAGCAAGACGCTGACGCTGGCCGAGGCGAAGGCTCTGCTCGTGGATGAAGGCGAAGCGCCGGATCTCAAGCGGGCCCGTACGGCGAGCGCGTAACGCTCCCGAATGTCGGCTCGGTCGGCCGTCTATTGACTGCCGGTCGGAGCGGGAGAAGCGGGCGCCGGCGCACCAAACTCCGGCGGCCGCACGGCCTCTAGTGCCACGAGCCCGACCTTGAGATAGCCGGCGCCGCGGAGCTGATCGAGCACGCCGATCAGCTCGCCATAGGGCACGGTCTTGTCCGCGCGGAGAAACAGGCGCGTATCGCGATTGCCCTCGGTCACACGCGTGATGGCCGTCAGAAAGAGCGGCTTTGCGACCGTATCCTCGCCGACGGCGATCTCGAGATTCGACTTGATCGTGACGTAGATCGGCTTTTCCGGGCGCGGCTGCGGCTTGGCCGTCGCGGCCGGGAGCTGCACGGCGATGTCGACCGTCGAGAGCGGCGCCGCCACCATGAAGACGATGAGCAGCACGAGGATCACGTCGATGAACGGCGTGACATTGATCTCGTACACCTCGGTGTCTTCTTCGTCGTCGCGCTCGCGAATGCCACCGGCCATGGCGCCTAGCCCCGCTTGGCCAGAGCCGCTGCCGGCGGCCAGTTCGCCAACCGGCGGTCGATGTCACGCGAGACCAGCCGCTCCACCTCATCACTCGTCTCGCGCACGAGGGCGCGATAGATGGCAATGGAGCGGCTCAACTGGTTGTAGAGGATCACGGCAGGGATCGCGGCCACGAGGCCGATGCCGGTCGCGAGCAGCGCCTCAGCAATGCCCGGCGCGACCACGGCAAGGCTCGTCGTCTGCGACTTCGAGATGCCGATGAAGCTGTTCATGATACCCCAGACCGTGCCGAAAAGGCCGACGAAGGGCGCCGTCGCGCCGACTGTCGCGAGCAGGCTCATGCCGCGCCGCATACGTCGTGTGAGCGCCGCATCGAGCCCGGAGAGGCGGGAAGCGACGCGCTCTTTCAGGCCAGCGCCGCCCAGCACATCCTCGGAGAGCTCGATCTCCGCGCGCGCAAGCCCGACCATGCCTCGCGCCACGGCCGTTCGGCGCGTGAGATGCATGGCGGCGGCATCGAGCGACCGCTCGGCTTCCAGCGCCCTGAGGCCGCGACGCAGACCGGCGCGCGCCGTGATCAATTCCAAAAGCTTGGCGAGCCAGACGGTCCACACTGCCAGCGACGCCAGCGCGAGACCGATCATCACCGTCTTCACGACGATGTCGGCCGCCATGAACATGCCCCATGGCGAGAGGTCGTGCGGCAGGTTGGATCGCTCGATGGCCGCAGGTGCCGGCGGACGCCCTTCATTCGTCGCGAGCGGGGGCAGCTCAGCTTGGGCTGCGGCGGGTGCGGTGGGCGCAGCGGGTGTGGCTGGAGCCGCAGGCACCGATGTCGCTGCGTCGCTGGCAGACGGCGATGGCACTCCCACCTGGGATGCGGCCGCTCCGGCCCAGAGCATCATCGCCAGCACGAGGCACATCGAAAGTGCGCGCCGTAGCGGACGGACCACGAGCATCGCATCCGCTACGATGCCTTGAAGGCTGGAAACGGCCATTCTCACCGGAGATCCTCTTCGTGCAGCAAGCGGCGGCGCTTCATCCGCGCGCCCGAGCGTTGCTACAATTCATTACTCCCGTAGTCTAGTTTTAGTTTGCCGCAGAGCCACGCAATTCCAGCATCGGCGGACGCATAGCCGCCTTCCACGATTATACTTGACTGTTGTGGTATAGATTTGTTTCCCTCGGTCCGCGCTTGCCGGGTCCCGGCAGCACGCGGATCCGCTGCCCGATGGGGTGGAAACGCAGCCGGATCTGCCATAGGGCCGCCATCGGGGGGTGGCGGCTCCTACAAGAACGCCGGCCTTGTGCCCGCTTTGGCGCGGCGCACCGTCTCCGCAGGGTCCCTTGCCTCCCTTGCAGGAGATTGCACCAGCGCCGCCGGGCATCACCGGCTGCCCCCGCGGATGTCCCGGGCATGACATGATCCCCCGATCATGTGCCGGGCATCCGCGGGCTAGGCGCGCGTCCGCTTGCGACGCTCCCGGATCATGACAGTATGCGCTGTCCGCGATCTGGAGAGATGCATGGCCCTCATCAGCGACATCGTGCCCGTCGAGTTCGACTTCGGCGCCAGCAGGACATTGCCCGTGGCCGATCACTCGACGCCTTCCAACCTGCGCCCGCCGACGGCTGCCGAGGGCGCCGAGCTCTCCGAAGACTGCTGGGATTAGCCATCAAATTTCCCTTCTCCCCGTAAGAACGGCGAGAAGGAGAAGAAACATCACGGGAGAGAAACGCCTATGGCCGCCATCGAGAAGATCGAAGCCGGGTTCTATCGCGTCCCGCTGCCGGTGCCGCTGTCGGACTCGACGCACGGCACCATGACCTCCTTCGAGCTGATGACGGTGCGCGTGCGCGACGCCGATGGCGCGGAGGGTGTCGGATACACGTACACCACCGGCCACAACGGTGGCGCCGTCGCACGCCTGCTTGCTCACGATATTCCGGAGATCGCCGGTCGCGAGGATGCCGATCGCATCGAGCGGCTCTGGCAGAAAGTGTGGTGGGGCCTGCACTACGGCGGACGCGGCGGCCCGAGCGTTCTGGCCCAGTCCGCGTTCGACATGGCGCTCTGGGACCTCAAGGCGCGCCGCGCGAACCTGCCGCTGTGGCGCCTGCTCGGCGGCCATGATCCGGCCGTGCCCTGCTATGCCGGCGGCATCGATCTCCATCTCTCGGTCGACGATCTTATCAAGGAGCACGATGCCAACCTCGCCAAAGGCTTCCGCGCCATCAAGATGAAGGCGGGGCGCACGCGCATGTCGGAGGACGTCGAGCGCATCAAGGGCCTGCGCGGCTACCTCGGCGACGGCTTCCCGCTCATGGCGGACGCCAACATGGCCTGGACGGCCGACGAAGCCATCCGCCGCGCCCGCGCGTTCGAACCCTACGGCCTTGTCTGGCTCGAGGAGCCGATCATTCCCGATGATGTCGCCGGACATGCACGCGTTGTCGCGCACGGCGGCGTCCCCATCGCGACCGGCGAGAACCTGCGCTCACTCTATGAGTTCAAGGCGCTGATAGCGGCTGGTGGTGTCAGCTTTCCGGAGCCGGACGTCACCAACTGCGGCGGCATCACCGTCTTCATGAAGGTCGCGCACCTCGCCGAGGCTTATAACCTTCCCGTGACCTCGCACGGCGCGCACGATGTGTCCGTGCACCTGCTCGCGGCCTGCCCCAATCGCAGCTTCCTCGAGATCCACGGCTTCGGGCTCGACCGGTACATTGCCGAACCGCTTCCGCTTCGTGACGGCAACGCGATTGCCCCCGATCGGCCCGGTCACGGCATCAGCTTCGACTGGGCCGGTCTCGGCAAGCACGCTTCGCCCTGAAGAGCGCCGCGACGGGCTCAGGATTTGGCGACGCGCTCGGGCTTTCCCTTGCGCTTGGTCTTCGCCATTTTTTTGAGCTCCGCCTCGCTCATCGACTTCTCCATCTGACGCGAGGCGCCTCTGAGATTGCTCGTCTTGATCTCGCCGCGCTTTGCCGCCAGCGCCGCACCGGCGGCCTTCTGCTGCGCCTTCGATTTGGCTGGCATGGCCGTTCTCCGCTACTGTTGATGTTCGCGCAACGCGCGGCCCGAGCGATTCGTTCGCTCAGGGGAACAATTGAGCTGCGTGACGGTTCGCCAAAACATCAGCATTCGGGAGGTTCAGCATCATGAAGCCGTTTCTCGCCTGCGCTGCCGCAATCGCACTCGTCGCGACGGCAGCCGTTGCCCAGGAATCCAAGACCGCCACGGCCACATTCATCAGCAAGGCCGGCAAAGAAAGCGGCACGGCCAAGCTGACCGGCACCGACAAGGGCGTCCTCATCGAGATCGACGTGAGCGGCCTTCCCCCGAGCCAGTGGGTCGCCTTCCATGTTCACGAGACGGGTTCGTGCGAGCACGCGGGCGGTCACATGTCTGCCGGCGGCCATTTCAACCCGACGAAAGCCTCGCACGGCTTCAATGATCCCAAAGGCCCGCACGCCGGCGATATGCCCAACCAGTACGTGGGCGCGGATGGCACGCTGAAAGCGCAGGTCTTCAACACCTTTGTCCGCCTGGACGGCGGCGACAATGCCATTCGCGGCAGGGCGCTGATGATCCACGGCAAGGCCGACGACTACAAGAGCCAGCCGGCCGGCGATGCCGGTGACCGTCAGGCCTGCGGCGTCATCAAATAGGCAAGACGAAAGTGTCGAGCGCACACAATCTGCGCTCGACACTTCAATCTCGTTCGGTGTTACGGAGTCGCAGCGTCGGAAGCGTGAGGCTTACCGTCCATCGCCGTCGCTGAATGGGCCGAAAGCATCGCTCTCATCCTCGAGCGGGACGTAGCAAGGCAGTTCGGCATAGGTCGGCGCGGACGATCCAAAGCAGTCGTCCCCCACCTCGTCCATATAGAACGGCAGGTCGGCAAGTTCTGGGCCCACTTCACCCGCAGACTGCGCTTCATACAAAGCTGGCATCGTGTGCGGTGCCATGAGCACCTCCTCGCGAGTGGGCACGTTCATGTCCGAACCAACGGTGTTGCCCGAGGAAGGTTCCGCCGGGGAGCGGCAATTTCATCGTTTCGCGCGCACGAGGCGATCGGCAATAATCCCGATTGCGACAAGGCCGATGCCGGCAAACTGCACGGGCGTCAATTGCTCACCGAGCAGCAGAACACCGATCAGCACGACCGTCACCAGCTCCAGACTGACGATGATCGAGTAACGGCCGGCACTGAGTCGCGGCAGGGCATAGGCGAACGAGGCGATCTGGATTGCCCCGCCGACAAGCCCGATGGCCAGCAGACTTGGCACATTGCCGAGAGCCGGGACGGCTTTCATCCCGAAGAGCGCGACAACAAGACCGTATCCGCAGCCGAGTCCGAGATAGATCGCACTGGCACCCGCGAATGGCGATGCCTGCCGCGTGTAGCGGTAGGCGATGGCAATGTAGATGCTGAATATGACGGGTGTTGCGATGACGCAAAGCAAGCCAATGGGGTCGGCGTCTCCCAGGCCGAAGCTCGGCCAGCCGGCCAGCAAGGCGCCGACGAAAATGAGTGCGACGGCGACCACCGACTGCCAGCGAATCTGGAGCGCATAGAGATATCGATCGAACGCCAGCGTGATCATCGGGTAGACGAAGAAAACGGTGACGACGACACTCGACGGCACGGTCTGCACAGCGCGGAAGTACGTATAGGTCTGCGCGAGGCCGAGCGTGATGCCATTGAGGAACAGGCCGCGCCCGGCCGTCATCCATTCGGTGCGCAGGCCGGGGCTCGTCCACCAGGCGAGGGGGATCAGCACGGCGAGCGCAATCCAGTAGCGCCAGAACAGCACCACCGCGACATCCATGCCCGCTTGGTAGAGGCCGATGGCGAAGTACGGCACGGTCCCGACGAGCGACGAGCCGAACGCGGCGGCGGCTACGGCGCGCGCCTCCGCACCGGGACCGGGTTGGGGCTGGGCAGACATTGGGGAGAGGACGGTCTCGGAGACTGTGTGAAGAAGCAGCGACGCAGAGGTCTGCCGCTTATACAGGCACGTCTGCCGCAAAGCGATGCGCTATGAACGCATCCGCAGCAAACTTTGCCGGCGTTGCGAATCTGCCGGGCCCGTCAGCGGCCGCTCAGGCGGCGACGAGCTCCGCGATCTCGCGCATGGGTGCCGGTGTTTCACCGAGCAGGAGATCGGCGATCCGATCCTCGCCGCGGCCGGCATCGAGCGCGAAGGGATCGCGCGCCGCGAGGCGATGATCGAGCACGAGGCGCGCGAGCAGCAGACGACGCGCATCGCCGCGGTGCTGATGGATGCGGTCCGCCTCCCAGGCGAGGTAGACCGCGCTCGACACATGATAGAGCGCACTCGTCGCCCGGCGCGCATCCGCTTCGTTGGCGGCATCGCGGGCGACGCGCTGCGCAAAGCCGATCGCCGCATCGACATTGCGGCGCAAACGGTCGCGGAAGGCGACAGGCACGGCACCGCTCTCATCGAGGCGCGCCGCGAGATCGGCGGCGAGCGCGGCCTCGGCGCTGTGACGGCCGACAGCGCGCGTCAGCGCATCGAGCGCCACGATGTTGCCGGTCCCCTCCCAGATCGAGCCGAGATGGGCGTCACGCAGCAGGCGCGCGCAGGCGAACTCCTCGACATAGCCAATGCCGCCGCGGAACTCGAGGGCATCGCCCGTCATCTTTCGCGCATCGCGCGTCGAGCGGTACTTGAGCACAGGCGTGAGCATTCGAACGAGCGCTGCCGCTTCCTGGCTGCTGCCGAGCTCCGCGCGATCGAGCGCGTCCGCCGTGATGAAGCACATGGAAAGCGCCTGCTCGAGGGGCAGGATCAGCTTCAGGAGCTGACGGCGCGCGAGCGGCAGCTCGATGATGCGCCGCCCGAACGCACGCCGGCCATGCGCGACGGTCAGCGCATCGTGAAGCGCGCGCCGCATGAGCGCCGTCGACTTCACGCCATTCGAGAGCCGCGACCAATTGACCATCTCGGCCATCTGCACGAAGCCGCGGTCGAGCCGGCCGACGGCGTAGGCCACCGCACCTTCGAGCTTGATCTCGCCCGAGGCCATGGAGCGCGTGCCGAGCTTGTCCTTGAGCCGCACGATCCGGTAGCTGTTGGCCGTGCCATCGTCGAGGCGGCGCGGCATGAGAAAGAGCCCGACTCCGCGCGTGCCGCCGACAGCTCCCTCGGGCCGCGCGAGCAGCATGGCAATTTCCGCGTCGGCGTTCGAGCAGAACCACTTGTCACCATAGAGACGCCAGTGATCGCCCTCGGGCTTCGCGATCGTCATCAGGCTGCCGACATCCGAGCCGCCTTCCTTCTCGGTCATGAACTGCGCGCCCTGCGTGAGGCGGCTCATGTCCGTCTCAGTGAGACGGTCGAGATACTTGGCCTTGAGTGCCTCGTCGCCATAGCGCGAGAGCAGCATAGCCGCACCGTCCGTCACGTTAAGCGGACAGCCCATGCCGAACTCGGCCTGGTTGAAGAGATAGGTGAAGGCGTGTTTGGCCGCCGCCGGATAAGTGCCGGCCCAGCCGAGAATGCCCTTCCTGTGCGACATGGCATGAATGCCGAACTCGCCGAACCCGACGCGCTCGAGCTCGCGATAGGCGGGGTGATACTCGATGTGCTGCACGTCATTGCCGAAACGATCGCGCGCATGAAGGATCGGCGGATGGCGGTCGGCGAGGCGCGCGCAATTGTCGAGATGATCGCCCGCCAGCGCGCCGAGGCGATCGAGATGCGGCTCGATGTGCGCGAGCATGTCCTGCGGCAAGTGAATGCGCAGCAGATCCATGAGCGAGGGATCGGCGCGGAAGAAATTGAGCCCAGTCGTATCGGGCGCGATCGCTCCGGTGACGGTCGGCGAGGTCGTGAGTGCCATGGTGCGCTCCACAAATGAAAAGGCGATGCGCGGTGCTTCCGCACCGGCACCGCCGCCGATCCCAATCCAATCGTCCTCAGTCGGTCGGCGCCTGGTACCCGCCTCCGGCGGCTTCGTCTGCGAGCGAGCGCACGAGATCGAGCACGGACTTGCGCACCTTCGGATCGGTGATGCGCGAAAACGCCCGATTGAGCTCGAGGCCTTCACGGCTGCTGAGGAACTCGAAGACATGGCTGTCGGACGAGCGCTCGGCGAAGCCTGGTGCCGAGCTCGGCTGCGTGCTGGCGACCGGCGCATCCTCGTAGAAGAATTGCACGGGCACGCCGAGCACGCGCGAGAGCTCGAACAAGCGGCTCGCACCGATGCGGTTGATGCCCTTCTCGTACTTCTGCACCTGCTGGAAGGTCAGACCGAGCCGCTCGCCGAGCTTCTCCTGGCTGATCCCGATCAGCATCCTCTGGAGCCGCACGCGATTGCCGACATGGACATCGATCGGATTTGGCCGGCGCGTGCCCCGCTCCAGCGCTTCGCCGTCGTCCGCCGGGTCAACCATGACATCCCCCTAATGCAATCTCTTGTTCAACCCCACGCGACCGCATCTGACCGACACGGATGTGCGCAATTCCTAGGTGTGGCCTTGCACTTCGTCAACCACATGATGCGGTGCGGTTATATGGCTAACAATGAAGGAAATGTGGCTTCCTGTGAATGATCTGGAGCTTTCAGGACCGAATTCCTAAACGGGTGGGACGCGAGCCTTGCCGACGTGGGGGCAGGCCCCGTACTTATGACGGCGTTGCGGCAATTCGACGACCGATAACGCTCGCCGAGGGATGTCAGAGGGGCAGATGGCGCGAATAAAAACAACGATCAATTCCGCATCGGAGGATTTCGCCGCGAACCGCGCCGCCATGTCGGCGCTCGTCGCCGACCTCGCAGAGAAGCGGCGCGAGGTGGCCATGGGCGGTCCCGAGCGGCTCCGGGAGCGCCATCTCGCGCGCGGAAAACTCTTGCCGCGCGACCGCGTGCTCGGCCTGATCGATCCCGGCTCGCCCTTTCTCGAGCTCTCCCAGCTCGCCGCCTACGACATGTACGGCGGGGACATCCACGGTGCCGGCGTGATCACCGGCATCGGCCGCATTGCCGGTCGCCCGTGCATGATCGTGTGCAACGACGCCACCATCAAGGGCGGCACCTACTATCCTCTCACAGTGAAGAAACACGTCCGTGCGCAAGAGATCGCGTGGGAAAACCATCTTCCCTGCATCTATCTCGTCGACTCCGGCGGCGCGAACCTGCCGCACTGGACGGAGGTCTTTCCCGACCGCGATCACTTCGGCCGCATCTTCTTCAACCAGGCGCGCATGTCGGCGGATGGCATTCCGCAGATCGCCGTCGTCATGGGCTCGTGCACGGCAGGCGGTGCCTATGTACCGGCCATGTCCGACGAAACCATCATCGTGCGCCGCCAGGGCACGATCTTCCTTGGCGGACCTCCACTGGTGAAGGCTGCTACCGGCGAGGACGTCTCGGCCGAGGATCTCGGCGGCTCTCGGGTGTTGCGGATCACTATGCGCTGAACGACCGCCATGCGCTCGAGATCGCGCGCAGTATCATCGAAACGCTTCCTGCACGCGAGCGCGCGATTGTTCCAACACAGACGCCCGTTCCGCCAGCCTATGACCCCGCCGAGCTCGATGGTGTCGTGCCTTCTTCGCTCATGACTCAGTACGATACACGCGAGGTGATCGCGCGCATCGTCGACGGCTCGGAGCTGCATGAGTTCAAGAAGAACTATGCGACCACGCTGGTGACGGGCTTCGCGCATATCGAGGGACAGCCCGTCGCGATCCTCGCCAACAACGGCATTCTCTACTCCGAGACGGCACAGAAGGCCGCCCACTTCATCGAGCTGGCCTGCCAGCGCAAGACGCCGCTGCTCTTTCTCCAGAACATCACCGGCTTCATGGTCGGACGCGACGCTGAAGCCGGCGGCATCGCGCGCCACGGCGCCAAGATGGTCATGGCGGTCGCCAATGCCGACGTGCCGAAGATCACGCTCATCATCGGCGGCAGCTACGGCGCCGGCAACTACGCCATGTGCGGGCGCGCGTACGGTCCGCGCTTCCTCTTCACGTGGCCCAATGCGCGCGTCTCGGTCATGGGCGGACAGCAGGCGGCGAGCGTGCTCGCGACCGTGCGGCGCGACAACATCGAGGCTGAAGGCAAGACCTGGTCCAAGGCGGAAGAAGACGCGTTCAAGCAACCTGTGCTCGACGCGTACGAGCGCGAGGGCCACCCGTACTACGGCACTGCGCGCCTTTGGGACGACGGCATCATCACGCCTTCCGAGACGCGGCGCGTGCTCGGCCTCGCGCTTGCCGTCTGCTTCGAGCGTCCCATTGCCGAGACCAAGTTCGGCGTCTTCAGGATGTAGCGGGCGCGGTAATCAGCGCCAAAGCCCGAGCCGCTCCCAGTCGCCCTGCGGAATCTCGCGGCCGAGCACGAACGAGAAGGACGTTGCCTTCTTCCAATCGCCGGACAAGTCGCAGGTAAAGCTCAGCGCATACCAATGTCCGGCCGCCCTCACGGCGCCCCCGCTGGCTGTGAGCTTGGTGCCTTCCACCACGGCCGGGCGGAAAATGGAGGTCTTCATCCGATCGGCCTTCCGCAGCGCAGGCTCTTGCCGCACGGCCGTCAGCCCCCGCAGTATGCAGACTTGATGGGCGCGAAACTCCGGCGACATCTTGGCCAGCGTGTCCTCGAGCGGTGCGGCCGACGCTGCGGGCGCGAGGAGAAAGCCGAGGCCGACCGCCATCATGAACCTTCTACTCATGCCTCGTCCCCCTATCCCCGATCGTCAACAAGCACGCGGATTGCCGAAGCGCTCTCCAGGCGGCCGCGTGCGCGAGCGTTGCTCCGACGCGCCGGCCGCACACCGCAGCATCGAGCATCTGCGTCCTGACCATGCGCGGAGCGATCGATCGCGCGTTCCGTGTCGCCCTCGAATGAGCGATGCCCTTCCCCCGCATGTCGTATGCGGGGGGAGGGGACGGTCTAGTTCGCCCCGGCAAACCTCTTCGCGCGCACGGTTGCGGTGATCTCGTGCGCGAGCATCCCCTCCTCGTGGCAGACGCGGGCCATGATCGGCGCCGCCTCGAGCGACGCACGGCGCGTCAGGCGCTGGTACGTAACAGTCTTGATGAACTTGCCGACCCAGAGGCCGCCCGTGTAGCGCGCAGCGCCTGCCGTCGGCAGCGTGTGGTTCGTGCCGATCCCTTTGTCGCCGTAAGCAACGGTCGACTCCTCGCCGATGAAAAGCGAGCCGTAGTTCTTCAGCTTCTCGAGATAGTAGTCATCGCGGCCGGTCTGGATCTCGAGATGCTCCGGCGCGTACTCGTCCGAGACGGCGATCGCCTCGTCATCGCTGTCGACGACGACGATCTCCCCCCAGTCCGCCCACGAGCGCGAGGCCACGTCGCGGGTCGGCAGCGTCTTGAGCTGCAGCTCGATCTCGGCAAGCACGGCGCGGCCCATCTTCTCCGATGGCGTGACGAACCACGCAGGACTGTCCGGCCCGTGCTCGGCCTGCCCGAGCAGATCGGTGGCGACGAGAGCGGGATCTGCTGTGTCATCGGCAATGACGAGGATCTCGGTCGGGCCAGCGGGGAGGTCGATGCCGACCATGCCGAAGAGCTGACGCTTGGCTTCAGCGACAAAAGGATTGCCGGGGCCGGTGATCATGTCGACGCGCGGCATGCCCACGCAGCCATGGGCCATGGACGCCATGGCCTGCACGCCACCGACGCAATAGATCTCGTCGGCGCCGGAGGGGTGAAGCGCATAAAGTGTCTGCGGATAGATGCCATCGGGCCCGCGCGGCGGCGCTGCAGCAACAATGCGGCCGACGCCCGCGACCTTCGCCGTGCCGACACTCATGATCGCCGCCGAGATGAGCGGATACTTGCCGCCCGGAATGTAGCAGCCGGCCGTCGATATCGGGATGAGCTTCTGGCCGAGCAGCACGCCGGGCCGCAGCTCGACCTCGAAGGCCTGAAGACTTTCCTTCTGCCGCTTCGCGAACTCAGTCACCTGCTTGTGGCAGTAGGCGAAGTCCTCCTTGAAGGTCGTCGGCAGTGCGCGCGTCACCTCCTCGATGCGCGATTGCGGCACGCGGAACTCGCCGGTCCACTTGTCGAGATCACGCGCGTAGCGACGCACGGCCTCGTCGCGGTTCTCGGCGACGTCGGCGATCATGCGGCGCACAGTGCTCTCGACTTCGGCCGCGCGCGGCCCAGCCTGCAGTGCAGCGCGTTTCAGATAGTGGCGAGCCACGGCGTCCTCCCAGATGTTTTGCGATGCTTCAACGGGACGCTAGGTGGCCCACCGTGACCGGTCAAGATGTGCAGACCGCCACGCGAAACGAAACATCCCGGCGCGAGGGCCGGGATGCTTTCCAAACCAGACCTGTGCAGGTCGGATAGGCGCGGCTCAGTTGACGGCGCGCGCCGAGCCTTGCGGCAACAGCTTGATGATACCCTGAGCAGCGGCACCGGCCGCAGCATCGGCAGTGCTTCCCCATGAACCGTCGAGCGAGCCTTCGGGGATCTCATTCTTCTGCGAGACCGTGCCGAGCGAGCGGCCCTGCGGATCGCGCACCAGCCAGTCGATCTGGATCGACTGCTTACCGGACTGCGCGCCGGTCAGCGCCACCTTCCCCTCGATGCGATAAGATGCACCCGGCCGGTTAGCCATCGTCACGCCCTGGCGCGAAAGCTCGCGCTGGAGCGCGCTCGAGAGCGCACTGTTGCCATCGCCAGGCGCACCGGAGACGGTCGGCACGACCGCCGCCACATCACCCGATGAGGGAAGGCTGGCGGTCGTCGTGCGGGCAGTTGCCTGCTCCGGCGCGGGCGCTGCTGGCGGCGCAACTGCTGCAACGGGCGCCGGTGCTGGCTGACTGGCGATCGGCGCCGCGCCGGTACTGGCAGGACGGTTGGCTGCGACCCATGTCGCGAGCTGCGTCGCCGTCTTGTCGGCGATGCTCTGCGTCAGGGCGCCGGTCACTGCAGCCCACGGATCCTTGCCCGCGCCCGCTGGTGCCATCTCTTCGCCGGTGACGCGATGGACGCGTTTGCCCGTCGGATCGGTGAGGTCCCAGATGTACGAGACCTTGGTCTGCGAACGATCCTTGGACGCGACGATGTAGCCGCGCAGCGTGAAGTCGCCCTTCGCGTCGCGATCGTTGATCAGCGAAATGCGCTGGCGCTCCGCGGAGTGCACGACCTGATCGGCAATCTGCCGCGACACCGCATCGGGCGCGCCGATGACCGGCGCCAGTGCGATGCGCGCGAGCGGCGCCTGCTGCGCCACGGATTTCGCCGGCTCGGGCGCTGTCGTCTCCGGCGAGGACGACAGGCTGCTGAAGAGTGACGATCCGCTCGACTCGCATCCGGCGAGTGCCAGAGCGAAGATGGTAATGGCGGCCGGCATCGCGAAGCGCGCTCGGCTCCGCAGTGTCCTCTCAGCGTCGGATTTGGTCACAGTGACGCCCCCTTAAATATGATCCCGCTGACACCCGGTGACCGACTTACGGACTTGGCGGCCTCGAGGTTCACCCTCGACTCGGTACCCTTTTGCGAATCCTGTAGCTGCTGGCTCCCGACCCGTCCAGATGGCGGCCCGAGGTTTCCTGTTTCTGACTCACGACTTAGTCGGCAGTTGATGGGGAAACTGTGGAAAAACTAGAGCAGTACGATGGCGGATATTTGGCGTCCGTAGTCGGGCTCACGGCGATGCGTGGTGCGGCGGTAGCTAAAGAAATCATCAGAATGACCATACGTGCAACGTGTTTGGCTCTCGACAGCACCAAGGCCCATGGCCCCAAGGCGATGCAGCACAAACGCGGGCAGATCGAAGTATGGTCGTGCGCCCGCTGATGGTCTCTCGAAAAAGCGCTTATATTCCGATGATTGCGCGATGAAATTGGCCTCGAACTCGGGGCCGACCTCGTAGGCCGTCGGGCCAATGCAGGGGCCAAGCACCGCTGCGATCCGCGCGCGGCGAGCGCCAAGCCTCTCCATGGTCGCGACAGCCGATTCGAGCACGCCGTGGAGCGCGCCCTTCCAGCCCGCGTGCGCTGCAGCGACGACGCCCGCTTCTGCATCAGCGAAGAGGACCGGGGCGCAATCGGCCGCGAGCGCGCCCAAGGCTATACCCGGCGTCGTGGTAACCAAGGCATCGGCCTTGGGCATGGTGTCGAAAGTCCAGGGCTCGGTAACCACGACGGCATCGGCACTGTGATGCTGATGGGCGGTGAGCAGGTGAGCAGGGGCGACACCGAGATGCTGGGCTACACGGCGGCGGTTCTCGCCGACCACATCGCGCGCGTCCCTCGACCCGAGCCCACAGTTCAGTGCCGCGTAAATGCCCTCCGACACGCCGCCCTGCCGGCCGAAGAAGCCATGCGCGATACGGCCGCGCGGCCCGAGCGCTTCCGATTGGATGGGCTGGCAACCGGATATCAGTCCGCGAGCAACGGGTCGAGCCTCCCGGCATGATCGAGAGCATAGAGATCGTCGCAACCGCCGACGTGCGTATCGCCGATGAAGATCTGCGGCACGGTCGTCTGCCCGCCGGCCATCTCGACCAGCTCCTCACGCTCAGCAGGCTTGCCGGTGAGATTGATCTCCTCGAAGGGCACGTTCTTGGACATGAGCAGCCGGCGGGCGGCATCGCAGTATCCGCACCAGTCCCTTGTATAGATGACCACCTTGGGCATGAGTAGGAGAACTCCCGAGAATCAGGCGAGTAGCAGCACGAATGTAGTGCGCTGCCCCATCGAGCGGGAGCGACGCTCAACGCTGTACAGCATGACGCCGGATGCAAAGCTCACCCCTTGAAGTCGCTCAGAGATCGACCCGGCGCGGGTCGGCGACCATGGCCGCTGCCAGCACATCGATGCGCGCGGCGCCGGCAGCTCGGAGCGCACGGGCGCACGCACCGACCGTGGCCCCCGTGGTGATGACGTCGTCGATAACGATGACATTGCGGCCGGCCACGCGCTCGCGTGCGGCGCGGCTCACCGCAAATGCGCCTGTCACGTTCGCCGCCCGCTGGGCCGCGCTCGAGCCGACCTGCGTCGGCGTGCTTTTGGTCTTGGTAAGAGCGAACGGATCGAACGGGACACCGCTCAGCCGCGAGATCTCACGCGCCAGCAGGGCAGCCTGGTTGAACTGACGCCGCATGAGGCGCCAGCGCGTCATGGGCACGGGAACAATGAGGTGCGTGTCTGCGAGAAGCTCGGTGCCGGCGCCACTCTTCCAGCGCGCCAGCAGGCGCCGCACCTCGTGCCGGTCGGCATACTTGAAGCCGTGAATGAGCTCGCGGATGACACCATCGAAGACGGCAGCGGCGCGAGCCCGGTCGTAGGGCGGGGGATCGGCTGCCGCCGCTGCCGAAATCTGCGGGCCATCGCTGCCGAACGGCAGGGGCAGGCCGAGCCGGTGACACAGCGGCGGCGTGATGAAGGTCACTTGCTGCCAGCAGCCCGAGCAGAGCGCATCGTGTGCCGCCGTACGATTGTGACAGGCGAGGCAGAGCGAAGGTGCCAGGGTATTGCCGACAGCCCCGAACGCCGCGCCGAGGTGACGCCGGATCGCGCCGAGCGCCCCCTCGCGCCGGTCGGCATCTGCTGAGCCGGAATCGTTGACGTCTGTCATGACTGCCCCGCCGCCCTCTCCAGGCCGGGCGATGATAGCCCGAAGAGCCGGAAATTGCGCAGCAGATCACGCCTTCGCACATCGCAGCACGCGGCGGCCTTGCCAAAGGCACTATTCGAGAAGATGTTGCGCCGCAATTTCCCAACAGCGTCAGGGGGGTGGCCATGACGTCGATTGAAAATCCCGCCAGCGAGTCGTCCTGGCTCAAGCGTGTCGTCGAAGCCGGCTGGTTCCAGAACTTCATCATCCTCGTCATCGTGATCAACGCGATCGGCCTCGGCCTCGAGACCATCCCGATGGTCCAGGAGCGGATCGGCCCATTCCTCGCGATCATCGACAATGTGGCCCTGGTGATCTTCGTTCTGGAGATCTCGGCGAAGCTGATCGCCTACCGGCTCAGCTACTTCCGGGATCCCTGGAACGTCTTCGATTTCACAATCGTCGGCATCGCCCTGCTGCCCATGGGCGGCGGGCTCTCCGTCATGCGCGCGCTGCGCATCCTGCGCGCGATGCGCATCATCTCGGTCGTGCCGGCCATGCGGCGCGTGGTGGAGGGACTGCTGCGCGCCATTCCCTCGCTCGGTGCCGTCATGGCGCTCCTGGCGATCCTCTTCTACATCGCCGCCGTGATGGCGACGAAGCTCTTCGGCAGCGACTTCGACGAGCTGTTCGGGAACCTGGGGCGCTCACTCTTCACGCTCTTCCAGATCATGACGCTCGAGAACTGGGCCGATGGCGCCGTGCGCCCGATCATGAAGGTGTACCCCTATGCGTGGCTCTTCTTCATTCCCTTCATCCTGATGGTGACCTTCGCGGTGCTCAACCTGTTCATCGCGATCATCGTCAACGCCATGGAGGAGGCCGCGAAGGAGGACACGGAGATGCTGCACAAGGATGCCGTGACGCTCCATGCCGACGCCCGGCAGCAAACGCATCAGCACGACATGCTCGTGCAGGAGATCCGCTCGCTCAGGGCGGAAATTTCGTCACTGAAGAGCATGGTAAAGCCCGGCGGATAGCGCCTGCCGGGCGCCCTTGCCATCGCGCGGCAAGGGCTTAGAGTACGCGCGTTGCGATCCCGAGGAGCGAGCCCGAGCAATGCAGATCCCCGAGAAGATCAAGGCCTATCACAAAGACCTCACCGCCTGGCGGCGCGATCTGCACGCCCATCCCGAGCTCGGCTTCGACGAGCACCGCACGAGCGATTTCGTCGCCAAGAAGCTCGGCGAGTTCGGCGTCACGGTGCATCGGAATGTTGGCAAGACGGGCGTTGTCGGCGTTCTGCAGACGGGCAACGGGCCGACCATCGGGCTTCGCTGCGACATGGATGCGCTGCCGATCGACGAGATCGCGGACGTGCCCTACAAATCCACGAAGCCCGGCGTGATGCACGCCTGTGGCCACGACGGCCACACGACCATGCTGCTCGGCGCGGCGCGCTACCTCGCCGAGACGAAGAATTTCGACGGCACGGTCTATTTCATTTTCCAGCCGGCCGAAGAGGGCATCGGCGGCGCGCTCGCCATGCTCGAGGACAAGTTGTTCGACCGCTTTCCCTGCGACAGCGTCTTCGGAATGCACAACACGCCGGGCCTCGAAGTCGGCAAGTTCGCGATCCGTCCGGGCGCCATGATGGCGGGCGGCGCCTTCTTCGACATCGACATCACCGGGCGCGGCTCGCATGGCGCGCGGCCTGAGGAATCCGTCGATCCGGTGCTGGTCGCGAGCCACATCGTCACGTCCCTGCAGGCGATCGTCTCGCGCAATGTCACGCCGACCGCGACCGCCGTCGTGAGCTGCACGGCCATCCATTCCGGCGACGCCTACAACGTCATTCCGCAGACCGCGACCATCCGCGGCACGGTGCGCACCTTCTCCAACGAGATCATGGCGCAGGTCGAGAAGGCCATGAAGCGCACGGCGGCCAATACGGCTGCAGCCTTCGGCGCGACTGCGGAAGTGAACTTCGACGTGAAGTTCGCGCCGCTCGTCAATGACGAGAAGGAGACCGCCTTCGTAGCCGATCGCGCAGTGGAGTTGGTCGGCGCCGCCGACGTCGAGCGCAATCGCGGGCTCATCATGGCATCCGAGGACTTCTCCTTCATGCTGGAGAAATGCAAGGGCGCCTACATCAATATCGGCAATGGTGGGCTCGGCACACCGACGAGCGTGCCCGTGCACAATCCCGCCTATCAGTTCAATGACGAGATCCTGCCGCTCGGCTCGGCGCTCTATGCGCGCCTCGTCGAAGCCAAGCTCGGCCGCCTCGGCGCCGGCTGAGACGTCAATATTTCAAGAAACGAGATCGGAAACGCTCCCATGGCCAAGGCATCCCGCAAAGTCATCATCACCTGCGCCGTCACCGGCTCCATTCACACGCCCTCCATGTCGCCGCATCTGCCCATCACGGCGGAGGAGATCGCGGACGCGGCGATCGGCGCCGCCGAAGCCGGCGCCGCCGTCGTGCATCTGCACGCGCGCGATCCCAAGGACGGCAGGCCTGACCAGTCGACCGAGGCGTTCGCGCCATTCCTGAAGGTGATCAAGCAGCGCTCGAACTGCGTGGTGAACATCACCACCGGCGGCGCCATGACCATGACCATCGAGGAGCGCGTGCGCCCGGCCGCGACCTTCAAGCCCGAGGTCGCCTCGCTCAACATGGGCACGATGAACTTCGGGCTCTACCCGATGCTCGAGCGCCAGAAAGAGTTCAAGTACGACTGGGAGAAGCCCTATCTCGAGGGCTCGCGCGCCGGCTTCTTCAAGAACACGTTCGCCGATATCGAGTACATCCTGACGACCTGCGCGGCGAACGGCTCGCGCTTCGAGGTCGAGTGCTACGACATCGGCCATCTGTACACGCTGCGCCACTTCGCCGACCGCGGCATCATCAAGCCGCCATTCTTCATCCAGTCGGTCTTCGGCATCCTCGGCGGCATCGGCCCGCACTACGAGGACGTGGTCATGATGAAGCGGACGGCCGACCGCCTTTTCGGTGACCAGTACCGCTGGAGCGTGCTCGGTGCCGGCCGCAATCAGCTCCCCACTGCCGCCATGGCCGCGGCCATGGGCGGCAACGTGCGCGTCGGCATGGAGGACAGCCTCTGGATCGGCCCCGGCAAGCTCGCCAAGTCGAACGCCGAGCAGGTCACGAAGGTGCGCCAGATCATCGAGGGCCTCGGCCTCGAGATCGCGTCGGCCGACGAAGCCCGCGAGATCCTGAGCCTCAAGGGCGGCGACAAGGTTGATTTCTGAGCCCCGACAAGCTCCTAACCGTTCTCAACGGCATGACGCGCCGGCCGCATTGATGGCGGTCGGCGCTTCTGTTAAGTCTGCGCCGTAACAGACAAATCCAGAGGCCGCCGATGATCCCGCGCTACTCCCGCCCCGAGATGAGGGCGATCTGGGAGCCCGAGACCCGCTTTCGAATCTGGTTCGAGATCGAGGCGCACGCGGCGACCGCCATGGCCGAGCTCGGCATCGTGCCCAAGGAGGCCGCCAAGGTCATCTGGGACAAAGGCAGCAAGGCCAAGTTCGACGTCGCCCGCATCGACGAGATCGAGGCCGTCACGAAGCACGACGTCATCGCCTTCCTGACGCACCTCGCCGAGCACGTCGGGCCGGATGCGCGCTTCGTCCACCAGGGCATGACCTCGTCGGACGTGCTGGACACCTGCCTCAATGTGCAGCTCGTGCGCGCGAGCGACATCCTGCTCGCTGACATGGACCGCGTTCTGGCGGCGCTCAAGAAGCGCGCCCTGGAGCACAAGAGCACGATCACCATCGGCCGCAGCCACGGCATTCATGCCGAACCGACGACCTTCGGCGTCAAGCTCGCCTATGCCTATGCCGAGTTCGCGCGCGGGCGTGAACGCCTCGTCGCGGCGCGCAAGGAGATCGCGACCTGCGCGCTCTCGGGCGCCGTCGGCACGTTCGCGAACATCGATCCATCGATCGAGGCGTACGTCGCGAAATCCATGGGCCTGACGCCCGAGCCCGTCTCGACGCAGGTCATCCCGCGCGACCGCCACGCCATGTACTTCGCGACGCTCGCGGTGATTGCCTCGTCCATCGAGCGGCTGGCGACCGAGATCCGCCACCTTCAGCGCACCGAGGTGCTCGAGGCCGAGGAATACTTCTCGCCGGGGCAGAAGGGCTCCTCGGCCATGCCGCACAAGCGCAATCCCGTGCTGACCGAGAACCTCACCGGTCTCGCCCGCATGGTGCGCTCGTTCGCGACGCCGGCGCTCGAAAACGTCGCTCTCTGGCACGAGCGCGACATCTCGCACTCGTCCGTCGAGCGCTTCATCGGCCCGGATGCGACCATCACGCTCGACTTCGCGCTGAACCGCCTCGCCGGCGTCATCGAGAAGCTCGTCGTCTACCCCGAGAACATGCGCAAGAACCTCGACAAGCTCGGCGGCCTGCACAATTCGCAGCGCGTGCTGCTGGCGCTCACGCAGGCCGGCGCCTCGCGCGAGGACGCCTATGCGCTCGTCCAGCGCAATGCCATGAAGACCTGGGAAATGGGCGCCGATTTCCTCGCGAGCCTCAAGGCCGACAAGGACGTCACGGCGCTTCTCAAGCCCGCCGACCTCGAAGCCATGTTCGATGACGCCTACCACCTCAAGCACGTCGACACGATCTTCAAGCGCGTGTTCGGCGCGGCATAGGGAGCGGGCACAGTGCAGCATGTGGCTGTCATTGCCGGCGCTACGGGCGCCGCCGCGAAGCGTCTTGTCGAGGCTCTGCTCGCGGATCCGGCCTGGGAAGTCGTCGGCCTCTGCCGCCACCCGCCCGCTCTGAAGCGCGAGCGCCTGACCTACATCGCCTGCGATCTCACCGATGCCGCGAGCACGCGCCTCGCCCTGGCGCGCACACCGCAGGCGACGCACCTCTTCTACACCGCCCGCGCGCAATTCTCAGATGCGAGCGTCGGCGTTGAGGACGTGGCGGGCAATCGCGCCATGTTGCAGAACCTGCTCGACGGGGCCGAAGCTGCCTGCCCGGGCCTCCAGCACGTGCATCTCGTGGAAGGCACCAAGTGGTACGGCATGCACCTCGGCGCCATGCGCCTGCCCGCCCATGAGGATGACCCGCGGCACATGCCGCCGAACTTCTACTACGATCAGCAGGACCTGCTGAGCGGGCGCGCCGAAGGCAAGCGCTGGACGTGGTCCGCATCGCGCCCCGGCTTCCTCTATGACTTCGCGCCCGAGCGGCCGCGCAATCTCGTCCCGCTCATTGGCGCCTGGGCGGGCATCTGCGCCGAGCTTGGCCTGCCGCTCGATTTTCCCGGCAAGCCCGCCTGTTACGACGCGCTCATGGAGGCGACGGACGCGACCCAGCTCGCCCGCGGCATGAAATGGATGGCAACCGCGTCCGCAGCCCGCAACGAGCCTTTCAATGTGACGGATGGCGGCCTATTCCGCTGGTCGCGACTGTGGCCGAAAATCGCGCGGCTCTATGGCCTCGAATGCGGCAGTCCGCGCCCGTTGAACCTCGGTCGGTGGATGGCCGACAAGGGCCCACTCTGGGAAACGATCGTCAAACACCACAACCTCGTCGCCCAACCCATGGAGGCCGTGGTCACCTGGAACTTCGGGGATTTTCTCTGGGGTCTCGAGCACGATGTGGTCTCGAGTATGACGAAGAGCCGGCTCGCCGGCTTCCACGATACGATCGACACGGAAGCTCGCATCCTGGCCCATCTGCAGCGCTATCGCGAGGCGCGCCTGCTGCCCTGATCTACCCCCGGTTGCTGCGGCACTTTCGCGGCGGATTTGGTTGCAAACGAGGGCGGGAACACTATAGTCCGGCCCGAAATCACGGCGGACGGTCGATGGAAGCGGGCGCGACCGACGGAAGCCTATCCTCGCCCCCGTTCAGCCATCACGACCCCTGGGAATAGCGCGCATGTCCGCTTCTCTGGTCTACGCCCAAGCCGGCGGCAGCGACTTCATGATTCAGTTGCTGCCGATCCTGCTGATGTTCGTCATCTTCTACTTCCTGCTCCTGCGCCCGCAGCAGCAGCGTGTGAAGCAGCACCGGGATATGGTCGCGAACATCCGTCGCGGGGACGTGGTAGTGACGGGCGGCGGCATCATTGGCAAGGTAACGCGCGTGAAAGAGGGCGAGGCCGAGATCGAGGTCGAGATCGCCGAGAACACCCGCGTCCGCCTCATGCGCGGCACAGTCGCCGAGGTGCGGGTCAAGGGCGAGGTCGCCAAAGCGGGCTGACATGCTCCCCGCGACGGCCCGCCGCGCCTTCAATTAGAGGTCCGGGAACGAGATGCTGCATTTTTCGCGCCTCAAGATGATCGCGGTTCTGCTCACCTGTCTTGTGAGCATCCTGTTCGCCTTGCCTAACCTGTTCACCAAAGAGCAGCTCGCATCCTGGCCGCGGTTCCTGCCGACGAAGCAGATGCCGCTTGGCCTCGACCTGCAGGGCGGCGCACATCTGCTGCTCGCCATGGATACCGAGGAGCTGAGGCGCGAGTGGCTGCAGACGCTCCGCGATGACGCCCGCCGTACGCTCCGCGACGCCAAGATCTTCCCGACCGGCGTCGGCATCGTGAACAATCAGGTACAGGTACGCCTCGCCAAGCCCGAGGAAGCGGACGCGGCCGTGCGCGAGCTGCGCAAGCTAATCCAGCCGCTCGGCAGCGCCGTGCTCGGCACCAGCGGCGAGGATCTCGCGATCACGAAGGGCGAAGGCGGCACCATTCTTCTGGCGCCGACCCCGCCGGGCCTGCAGCAGCGCGTCGTCCACGCCGCCGGCGCAGCCATCGAGACCGTCAACCGGCGCATCAATGCCTTGGGCACGTCGGAATCGACTGTGGTTCGCCAGGGCGCCGACCGCATTCTCGTTCAGTACCCCGGCCTCACGGATACGAAGGTTCTGAAGGATCTGCTCGGCCAGACCGCCAAGCTGTCCTTCCACGAAGTGCACCCGACAATGACCGCCGAAGAGGCGCGGCAGGGGCGCATTCCGCCTGGGTACCGCATCTATCCAGGCAGCGAGCGCGGCGACGAGCAGGGCGCCGCGTACCTCCTGCGCGAGACCCCGGTCGTCCCGGGTGAGAACCTCGTCGATGCCCAGCCCGCATTCGACCAGCGTACGAACGAGCCGATCATCTCCTTCCGCTTCGACCAGGCGGGCGCACGCCGGTTCGCCCGCTTCACGCAGGACAATGTAGGCCGGCCATTCGCGATCGTGCTCGACGACAAGGTGCTTTCGGCGCCCGTGATCCGCGAGCCCATTCTCGGCGGCTCCGGCCAGATTTCCGGGAGCTTCACGGTCGAGAGCGCCAACACGCTGGCCGTTCAGCTCAGGTCGGGCGCGCTGCCCGTCAAGCTGACCATCGCTGAAGAGCGCACGGTCGGCCCATCGCTCGGCGCAGACTCGATCGCTGCCGGCAAAATGGCGTCGATCGTCGGCGGCCTGACCACCATTCTCTTGGTGACCTTCGCCTACGGCACCTTCGGCATATTCGCCGCCCTGGCCCTGATCGTGAACGGCATCATGGTCGTCGCGCTGATGTCCGCCGTGGGCACGACATTGACCTTGCCGGGCATCGCCGGCCTGGTGCTCACCGTCGGCATGGCCGTCGACGCCAACGTGATCATCTACGAGCGCATCCGCGAGGAAATACGCGCCGGCAAATCCGCGGTGAGCGCGATAGATTCGGGCTTCACCCGGGCGAGTACGACCATTCTCGACAGTCAGCTCACGACATTCGCTGCGGCGATCATCATGTTCTGGCTGGGCTCGGGACCGATCCGAGGGTTTGCCGTGACGCTTACGATCGGCATCTTCACGTCCATCTTCACGGCGATCACGGTGACACGCCTTCTGGCCGCGCTGTGGCTGCGCAGCGAGCGCGCCAAGTCCGGCCGCATCGAAGTCCCGATCTAGTCGCGCGCCGTCGATCGCTCGAAAGGCTCTGCCATGATGCGCCTGATACCGAAATTCAAAGGCTTCGACTTCTTTCCGCACAATACGCGGATCGATTTCATGCGCCATTGGCAAGCCTGCTTCTGGACCTCCGTCGCGACCATGGTCGCCTGCGTGATCCTCCTCTTCACGATGGGCCTCAACTACGGCGTGGACTTCAAGGGCGGCACCATGCTCGAGGTGCAGACGAAGTCCGGCGCTCCGGCGAATATCCAGTCCATGCGCAATCAGCTCAGCGGCCTCGGCGTCGGTGATGTCCAGATCCAGGCGTTCGGCGCATCGAATGATGTGCTGATCCGCCTGGAGCAGCAGCCGGGCGGCGAGGAAGAGCAGCAGGCCGCCATGAAAAAGGTGCTCGGCGCCCTTGGCGACGACTACGTGCAGCGCCGCGTCGAGGTCGTGGGGCCCGCTGTCTCGGCCGAGCTTCGTCGGACGGGCTTTATCGCCGTGGTGTGCGCCATTCTCGCGATCATCGCGTATGTGTGGTTCCGCTTCGAGTGGCAGTTCGCCGTGGGGACCATCATCGCGCTCGTGCACGACGTGCTCGTCGTCGTCGGCATATTCTCGCTGTTCCAGCTCGAGTTCGATCTGGGCATCGTGGCCGCGCTGCTCACCATCCTCGGCTACTCGGTCAACGACACGGTCGTGATCTCGGACCGCATTCGCGAGAACTTGCGCCGGTACAAGCGCATGGAGCTTCGCGAGCTTCTCAATCTGTCCATCAACGAAACGCTCTCGCGCACGATTTTGACAGGCTTCACGACGATCGTCGTCTTGATGTCGCTGTTCATTTTCGGCGGCTCGGTGCTGCGGTACTTCACGCTCGCCATGCTCATGGGCGTGCTGATCGGCACCTACTCGTCGATCTACATCGCCGCGCCGATCCTCGAGATCTTCGGCATCAAGAGTGAGACCGTCACCGGGTCGGAGAAAGCTGCTGCAAGCGCGCGCAGCTAGCCTCCGCCGAACGGTCCAAGCGGCAGGAGTGCGGCTCATGCAGACCGCGCCACCCCGATATCCCGGCCGGGCGCCAATCGAGGCCTACGGCAACGGCGGATTTCGCTTTGCCGGCATGAGCCATCGCGGCTCTCTCCTCTGTCTCGGCGAGGCAATCCTCGGCTGGACGCCGACGAGCGCGGAAGGCCTCACGCTCGACGATTTCGCGCTGTTGCTCGCAGAGCCGGCAGGCATCGAGTTGCTGCTGCTCGGCACGGGGCGCGAATTTCTGATGCCGTCAGTGGCGCTGCGTGCGGGATTGCGCGAGGCTGGCATCCGCATCGAGCCCATGGATACGGGCGCGGCCTGCCGGACGTATAATGTCCTGCTCGCAGAAGGCCGGCCGGTCGGGGCCGCTCTGATCGCCGTCGAATGAGGCAACCTCTCGCGCCCGCGCTTCCGTACTGCCCTTGAATCGTGTTCTAACTGGCTGCTGACTGCCAGGAGCTGCTCATGAACGCTCTGCTCTCGAGTGCCCGCAACGCGCTTCTTGCCGGCATCGTGCTCGCACTCGCGGCCATCGCGGTGGGGATCGCCGTGGAGCGCGTCGATGCGCTCGGCTTTACCTCATTCGTGCTCCGCGCGATCCACGTCGTCGCGGCGATCATCTGGGTCGGCATGATCTGGTTCGTCAATTTCGTCCAGCATCCGGCGGTGGTCGCAGCCGACGACCACGGGCGCGCCACGCTCTTTCGCCTCGTAGTGCCGCACGTCGCGACGATCTTCCGCCACACGTCGCACCTGGTGCTGCTCTCCGGCGCGCTGCTGCTGTTGCCGACCGGCTATCTTCTGTCCCCTTGGGTGTTCGGCGCGCAGTTCCACATGTCCATGACCAAAGCTCTGCTGCTGTGGGGCGCCGCCGCCGGTGCTGTCGCCATGTGGGTCTTCGTGCACATGATCATCTGGCCGAACCTGCAGATCGTGCTCGGCGAGAAGGCCGGCAATGCCGAGGCCAAGGCTGCGGCGCGAGCCAAAGTTGCGCTCTATGCGCGCGCCAATCTGCTGCTGGCGATCCCGGTGACCGTCCTCATGGTCGCCGCCGCGCACCTTTTTTAAGCCATGGCCGAGGTGGCGCTCGCCGCGCTGAGGGACGGCGCCGTCGCACGCGAGCCGGACCGCTACTTCGCCGCAACACTAGCGCCCGAGGCCCTGCGCTACGATCTCATTGCACTCGCGGCCTTTGCGGCGGAGCTCGACAACATCCCGACGCAGGTGCGCGAGGCGCTCGCCGGAGAGATCCGCCTGCAATGGTGGCGCGACGCACTCGCCAAATCGGACGGCAATGCCGCAGCGGGACATCCGGTCGCCATGGCCATGCGCGCGGCGATCGCACGTCACGCCTTGCCGGCCGAGATCATCGAGGCCGTGATCGACTCGCACGCCGATGCGCTGCATGGCGACCGGCCCGCGGACGAGGACGCACTGCGTAACCATATGGCAGCCAGCGAAGGCGGGCTCTTCCGGCTGGGAGCACGCATAAGCGGCGTCCTTGAAAGCGGGGACATGTGGCATATCACGCGCGCTGCCGGCCTAGCCTACGGCCTCTCACGCGCCCTCTTGCACTTCCCTGCCGAGGGCGCAGCCCGCCTTCCAATACCCCGGACTTTGCTGGCCGACGAAGACCTCGTGCACGGCGCCCGCGACAATCCGCAACTCATGGCAGCCATCGCGGCCCTGAGCGACCTCGCGCGGGCGGCTCTAGCAGATATCGGACCGCAACTCGCGAAGATGTCACGGTTGCAGCGCCTGCCCTTCCTGCCCCTGGCCATGGTTAGGCCCAACTTGCAGGCCTTAGAAGCATGGTCGAAGCATCGCGGCGCGGAGCCGGCCGAGCAAACGCGGATCGGCCGCCTGCTCCGCATCACGTGGGCGCACGCGCGCGGACGTCTTTGATCTGGTGAGGCCATGGGATCACGCCGGTACCTGAGCACGCGGATGGGTCGGGGCATGGTGCCGCGCGTCGTGCTTGGCGCGCTCGGCGCAGTCCTCGCCCTGCTCACTCTCCACACGGGCGCGGCAATGGCCGAGCCGCGCATCACCTGGCGCGTCGAGAATCCCTTCCGGCTGTTCACGCGCCCCTCCGACACCGAGGTCCATCGCGCGACCTACCAGGATCTTGGAGAAGCCGAGCGCACTACGCCGGTGCTGGCCGCCGAGCGGGCCCTGGCGCGGCGCCATCCGGGAGATGGATGGGCTGCGGGGATGATGGACCATCTCTGCTGGTCGACCGAGCGCAACCGCTATGGCTGCCGGAATGCCACCGACTACCTGCATCCTCGCGCACATCGCGTGCTTCTGACGCTGCGCGACGTGCCGGATGCCGATCGCATCGATTGCACATGGCTGACGGCGCCGCTCGCGCGCGGCGGCCTCGGCGGGTCGGTCACGGCGCGCTGCGATGAGCCGGTCACGCTCTCCGTTCCCTATCCGGCAGGTGCACGCGTCACCGTCGAGATCGGCGGCCGCGAGATCGCCGCGACGAATGCCAAGGTCAACGACCTGCTCGTTGTCGCCATGGGTGACAGCTTCGCCTCGGGCGAAGGCAACCCGGATGTACCTGTGCGCTTCTCGCGCGAACGGCGCGCCGACTACGGCAGTGTCGGCTTCGGAGGCGAGACGCTTGCGGGCTACCCGGCCCGCGTCGGACCGTGGCGCTCGATCGGCGATTCCGCCTTCATCAAGAACAATGCGCGCTGGATCGACCAGGCCTGCCACCGCTCGCTCTATTCGCACCAGCTTCGCGCGGCCCTGCAGTTGGCGATCGAGGATCCGCACCGCGCGGTGACTTTCATCGGCTATGCGTGCTCGGGCGCAGAGATCGTGGACGGGCTCTTCCGCCGCTACAAAGGCCATGAGTGGGTGCCGAACCCGCCCGATCTATCGCAGCTTTCCGCTATTGCGCAGGCCCAGTGCGGCCCCAATCGCGCCCAGGAGGTCGAGCTTCCCGAGGCGTATCACATGCGCGGGCGCATTCCCGAGCTGAAGGGCGGCCTCGTCATGCGCCGCTGCGACAGCGAGGAGGCGCGCAAGATCGATCTCGTCCTCGTCTCCGTCGGCGGCAACGACATCGGCTTCGCGCGCCTGCTCGCCAACGCCGTGCTCTCGGACCAGTCCTCGCTCAGAAGCCTCGGCGGCTGGTTCGGACAAGTGCACGGCTTCCTTGCGGCCTCCGATCTGCTCGACGGTCTCGAGGCCCGCCTGCTGTCCTTGAAGCGCGCAGTTCACGGCCTGCTGCACGTGCCCTGGGCCGAAGCCGATCGCGTCATGCTGGTAGCCTATCCGAGCCTCGCGTTGCTCCCGGACGGCCGCCAGATCTGTCCCGACGGGCGCGCCGGCATGACGGTCACGCCGGATTTCGTGCTGAGCGAGAACCGGGCCCGCGAATCCATGGCCGCCGGCGAACGGCTCGATGCCGTCATGGAGGACACGAGCAAGCAGAACGGCTGGACCTACGTCTCGAGCCACCGTGAGCAGTTCCGCGGCCGCGGCATCTGCGCTGGCTACACGGAGCACGCCTTCAGCATCGCCGACGATCTTCGCCTGCCGCGCTGGACGGGCCGCAGATGGGAGCCCTTCAATCCCGCGGACTGGCAGGCCTATGTGCCGCGCCAGCGCTGGTTCCGTACGCCCAATGACGCCTTCATGACGGGGAACTTCCACGTGAGCGAGTCGCTCATCCAGAAGGTCCTCAAGCTGCAGGGCTTCACCTCATTCCAGCTCCTGCTGGCCAGCCTCTACTCTGGCGCCTTCCATCCGACGGCCGAGGGCCAGGCGGCCATGGCAGATGCGGTCGTGGTCGAGGCACGGCGCGTGCTGGCCAAGTACGCTGCACAGTCGAACTAGTTCGAGTAGTCGGGCTGCACGCCGAGCGTCTCGCGAAAGGCGCGCTGTCCCTTCGGCGTGATCACGAGGGCTCTTGATCCCTCGACACGGCGCACCCATCCATTGTCGAAGCTGAGCCGGCAAAGGGCCGCGCCGAGCTTGCCGGCAATGTGCGGCCGGCGCTCGCTCCAGTCGAGGCATGGGCGGCAGAGAATGCGGCGCCGCTTCTCGTTTCCGATCGTCGCAACATGAGCGACATCGATGCCGATATGCTCGAACAGCGCGAGACCCGACGGGGTAACGATGCCGGCCTCGCTGTCCAGTTCGATGTGCCCCGCCGCAACGAGTGCGTCCGCGATCGCCACGCCGAGGCGTCCGGCGAGATGATCGTAGCAGGTGCGCGCGGCCCTGAGTGCGACGTCGCGTGGGCCAGTAACGACAGCGCGGCGCGGCGGCTCGGTCTCGGCTGCGACGTGCATCAGACTTTCGAGAAGGCGCGCCATCGCGGGGGTGGCGAGGCGATGATAGCGATGGCGCCCCTGTTTCTCCATGGCGAGCAGGCCGGCGCCGGTCAGCCGCGCGAGATGGCTGCTGGCCGTCTGCGGCGTGATACCTGCGACACCGGCAAGCTCGGTGGCCGTAAGCGCGCGCCCATCCATCATGGCCTGCAGCATGGCGGCACGCGCCGGATCGCCGAGGAGAGCCGCAACGGATGCGAGCTTGGCTGTGCTGGGCATGGTGCCTCCTCCTTGTTGCCGCGCATACTCTCGCGCGGGACAAATCCCGGATGCTTCGATCACGATCGTAGCAACGGAACCTGCCCGGAGGCAAAGTGCGGGCCGAAAAGCATCAAAAGCATCATGAGCGTGGGCACCCGGCAATGTCCTCTTCCTCGGCCTCCCGTGGCACGTTCTTCGGCTGGTGGGTAACGGCTGGTGCCTTCGTGCTCGCCGTGTTCGGCTGGGGTCTCGGCTTCTATGGGCCGCCGGTCTTCCTCGGTGTCCTGCATGAGACGCGCGGATGGCCGCTCGGACTGATCTCTGCGGCGATCACGCTGCACTATCTGGTCGGCGCGGCGCTCGCAGCACGTCTCCCGTCGCTGCACGCGAGGTTCGGTCTCGCGCGCTTCACACAGATGGGCGTGCTGGCCCTGTCGCTCGGCCTGATCGGCTGGGCGCTGGCGGCCGAGCCATGGCAGCTTTTCATTGCGGCCGCCGTCAGCGGCGCCGGCTGGAGCGCCTCCAGCGCAGCCGCGATCAACGCCATCATCGCCCCGTGGTTCGTGCGCGCGCGACCGGCAGCCCTCGGCATGGCCTACAACGGCGGCAGTGTTGGCGGCATCCTCTTCTCGCCGCTGTGGGTGGCAACGATCAGCTTTCTCGGCTTTCCTCTTGCCGCAGCCGCCATCGGGCTGACGGCAGTGGTGACCGTAGGCGTGATATCGGCAACGCTGTTCGCACGCACGCCGGAGCAGATTGGCCTCGCACCCGACGGTGACGCGGTGGGCAAAGCCGCGGTCAGCGTCACCTCTCCGCACGCCCGCCTGCTGCCGGGTGCGCTGCTCTGGCGGGACCGAACATTCCTGACGCTGACCGCAGGCATGGCGCTCGGGCTGTTCGCGCAGCTCGGCCTGATCACGCACCTCTTCTCGCTGTTGCTGCCCGCATTCGGCGCCCAGCGCGCCGGCTTTGCCATGGCATTCGTGACCGTGATGGCGGTGGCCGGACGCACGCTGCTCGGCTGGCTCATGCCGATCGGTGCCGATCGTCGCGTGATCTCCTGTCTCGGCTATGGGATGCAGCTCGCTGGATCGCTCGCCTTTCTCGCGGCGGGCGGCACGAATGTCGCGCTGCTGCTGACCGGTATCGCCCTGTTCGGCATCGGCTTCGGCAATGCGACGTCGCTGCCGCCGCTGATCGCCCAGGTCGAGTTCGTAAAGGAGGAAGTCCTTCGCGTGGTGGCACTCATGGTGGCCATCGGACAGGCGACCTACGCTTTCGCGCCGGCTGCTTTCGGCCTCATCCGCGAGCTGACGCCACCGATCGAAGGAGCGAACGCGGGGGCGGCGCCGTGGGTGTTCATTGCGGCCGCAGTATTCCAGGGCCTCGCGATCCTCGCCATGCTGGCGGGACGCAAGCCTAGATAATCCGCTTGCCCTTCATGCTGAAGTAGCCGCTGCGCCCGACGATGATGTGGTCGTGCACCTGCACGCCGAGCGGGCGCGCCGCATCAACAATCTGCCGCGTCATGTCGATGTCCGCCGCGGAAGGCGTCGGATCGCCCGAGGGGTGATTGTGCACGAGAATGAGCGCAGAGGCCGAAAGCTCGAGCGCTCGCTTGACGACCTCGCGGATGTAGACGGGCGTGTGATCGACCGTGCCGGTCTGCTGGACCTCGTCGGCGACGAGCTGGTTGCGCTTGTCGAGGAAGAGGATGCGGAACAGCTCCTTCTCGTCGAAGCCCTGAGCGGCCCTGAGGTAGTCGAGCACGGCCTGCCATGAGCCGAGGACAGTTCGGCCGGTGATCTGGCTTTGCATGAGCCGCAGTGCCGCAGCACGGACGAGCTTCAGCTCGTCGACCACGCGCTCGCCGACGCCGGCTACCTCACGCAAGCGCGCCTCGGACGCGTTGATCACCTCGGGAAATGATCCGAACCGGGCGAGCAGCGCCTTGGCGAGCGGCTTGGTATCCCCCTGCGGCAACGCGCGAAAGAGGATCATCTCGATCAGCTCATAGTCCGGCAGCGCATCCGCCCCGCCCTTACGGAAGCGGTCGCGCAGGCGCTTGCGATGGCCGACATGATGCGGTGTCGCTGTAACTGCGGCCTCCCAGAGCGCGCCCTGGGATTGCCCCTCATCGCCTTCTTCAGCCGAAACAGCAGGCGGGGTTGTCTTGCTGCGGCGTGCCATCGGTGAGCCCCCTCTCGCCGATCGCGCCCGCGTCAGTCGACCTTGTAGGGCGGACAGTGGAGGCCCGCAGGCGAGTAGGTGAAGACCTCGCAGCCCTCCTCGGTAACGCCGACCGTGTGCTCGAACTGGGCCGAGAGCTCGCGGTCGCGCGTGACGGCCGTCCAGCCGTCGGGGAGGATCTTCACCGTGGATTTGCCGAGGTTGATCATCGGCTCGATGGTGAAGAGCATTCCAGGCTTCAGCACGGGGCCCTCGCCCTTGGTGCCGTAGTGAAGGATGTTGGGCCGGTCGTGGAAGAGGCGTCCGAGGCCGTGGCCGCAGAAATCGCGCACGACGCTGCAGCGCTCGCCTTCCGCATAAGCCTGAATGGCCGCGCCGATATGGCCGGTCGTATGGCCGGGCTTTACCGCAGCGACGCCCCGCATGAGCGCCTCGTAGGTCACCTCGATCAGCCGCTCGGCCTTGCGCGAGATCTCGCCGACGCCATACATGCGGCTCGTGTCGCCGTGCCAGCCATCGACGATCAGCGTCACGTCGATATTGAGGATGTCGCCCTCACGCAGCGGCTTCGGCCCTGGAATGCCGTGGCAGACGACATGATTGACCGACGTACAGATGGATTTGGTGAAACCCCGGTAATTGAGCGGCGCCGGGATCGCCCTGTGATCCATCGCGAACTCGAAGGCGAGATCGTCGAGACGCTCCGTCGTCACGCCCGGCTTCACGAAGGCCGTGAGCATGTCGAGGGCTGCGGCCGCGAGCTGCCCCGCCTGGCGCATGCCGGCGAACGCCTCGGGCCCGTGGAGGGGGATCTGGCCGTCGCGCCGCGACTGAGCGCGCGCGTATTCGAGATTGGACATTCTGAGACCTGTAACTGGCTTTCGCGGCGGAAACGAGCCCGTTGGCCGGGCAAGAACTGAAACCCGCACCATTTGCCACTCAATGTAATCGATCGTGGCCGTCGTGCAATCCGCGTGCTGAGGCTATCAGCCGTGCGTAGCGGTTGCGTAAACGCGGCATGGCATGGCATGCGGTCGCCCAAACCCACTTCCCGCCGAGCGGGAGGGGAGGAAAATCAGGACGAGCGCGGACAGAGTAACCATGCAACTCGACAAACTGAAAACGACGGCGGGGCTCGATGTGGCCGGCAAGCGGGTGCTCGTCAGGGTGGACCTCAACGTGCCGGTCGCCGACGGGCGCGTCACGGATGCGACCCGGCTGACGCGGCTCGTGCCGGGGCTTGCGGACCTCGCCGACCGCGGAGCAAAGGTGATCGTCCTCTCCCATTTCGGCCGCCCCAAGGGTGCGCGGGTGCCCGAGATGTCCTTGAAGCCGGTGGCCGAAGCTCTCGGCACCGCTCTGGGCCGGCCCGTGGCCTTCGCCGAGGACTGCGTCGGCGAGGTGGCCGCGAAGGCGGTCGCCGGCCTCGCCAATGGCGGTATCCTGGTGCTCGAGAACCTGCGCTTCCACAAGGGCGAGGAAAAGAACGACCCCGAGCTCGCAGCGGCGCTGGCCAAGCTCGGTGACATCTTCGTCGGCGATGCCTTCTCCTGCGCCCACCGCGCCCATGCCTCGACCGATGCCATCACGCGCCTGCTGCCCTCCTACGCGGGCCCGCTCCTCATGGAGGAGATCAACGCATTGAGGACGGCGCTCGAGCATCCCAAGCGCCCGACGGCGGCGGTGGTCGGCGGTGCCAAAGTCTCGACCAAGATCCCGGTTCTCACCAACCTCATGGCCAAGGTCGACCACCTGATCATCGGCGGCGGCATGGCCAATACCTTCCTGCTCGCGCAAGGACACGCGATCGGAAAGTCGCTCGCCGAACCGGATCTGATCGGAACAGCGCGCGAGATCATGGACGCTGCGGCCGCCAAGGGCTGCACGATCGTGCTGCCGGTCGATGGCGTGGTCGCGGCCGAATTCAAGGCTGGCGCGGCGAGCCGTGTCGTCGATGTAACCGCGATCCCGACGGATCAAATGGTCCTCGACGTCGGGCCGAAGTCCATCGCGCATCTTTCCGAAGTTATCGACGGCTGTCGCACGCTGCTGTGGAACGGTCCGCTCGGGGCGTTCGAGATTGCCCCGTTCGGCGAGGGCACCTTCGCGCTCGCGCGCCAGGCGGCCGCCATGACCAAGGCCGGCAAGCTCGTATCCGTAGCGGGCGGTGGCGATACGGTCGCGGCCCTCAATGCGGCCGGCGTCACCGACGATTTCACGTACGTGTCGACAGCCGGCGGCGCTTTCCTCGAATGGCTCGAGGGTCGCGAGCTGCCAGGTGTGGCGGCCCTCGCCCGATGAGCGCCGCTATAAGGAAGTTCGCGCCGAAGGCGATCGTCTTCGATCTCGATGGCACGCTGGTCGACAGTGCGCCGGAAATCAGGAGCGCGCTCAATGCGGCCGTGGACGGGATCGGCCTCGCGCCGTTCCCGCTGAGCGAGGTTCAGGGTTTTGTGGGCGGTGGGGCCGCCGTTGCGCTCAGGCGTGCTCTGGCGAGCCGCAACAGGGAGATCGACGACACAGCGTTCAAGGCGACGCTCGCCGCGTTCTACGAGGTCTATGCCGAAGTCTCGCAGAAGGGGAACGGCCTCTATCCCGGCGTCATGGAGACGCTGGCCGCCCTTAAGGACCGCGCTGTCCCCCTCGGCCTATGCACGAACAAGGCCGCCCCGATCACCGACATCGCTCTGGAAGCCCTCGGCATCAGGCGCTTCTTCTCGGCGGTCGTCGGCGCCCGCGACGACCTCCCCCGCAAGCCGGCCCCCGACATGCTCCTCGCCGTGCTGGCGAGCCTCGATGCACGCCCTGAAGAGGCTCTGCTGATCGGCGACAGTCGCTCCGACGTCGGATCTGCGCGCGCGGCAGGCTGCCCGGTGATCGCGGTGAGCTACGGCTACCCCCATGGCCCCGTTGGAGAGCTTGGCGCCGATCTCGTGATCGACCGGATGCCCGACCTGCTGCTGCACCTGGAACTTACGGTAAAATCACCATGATCTGAGGGGCAGGCCGCCTGGTGTGATGATCGAGAAATTCGCCGGATCTCGCGGCGGGGTAGCGACGGGACGCCAGCATCGAGGTCAGGCGAACATCGGAATAGGGACACTAGCCTGCGGCCGATTGTGCCCAATATTTGCGGTTTTCCGCGCAATAATATGCTGCTAGACAGCGCTAAAGCGATCCAGACAAGAAACACTTGGGAGGGAAGCCCTGATGGGAGCGCTGGCCGGCTTCGTGCGGTTTGCCGAAGCCGTAAATGACTATGTTGGCCGCACCGTCGCCTGGCTCACGCTCGCGACGGTCATTATCTGCGCTACCGTCGTCTTCATTCGCTATGCGCTCCAGACCGGCTATGTCTGGATGCAGGAGCTTTACGTGTGGACGCACGCCGCAGCCTTCATGCTCGGCGCCGGCTACACGCTGATGGCCAACAAGCACGTCCGTGTCGACATCCTCTACGCTCGGGCCAGCCCAAGGAAACAGGCTTGGCTCGACCTCTTTTCGACACTGGTGTTTCTCTTCCCCTGGGTCATCCTGCTGACCTACTTCGCCTGGCCCTACGTGACGCACTCCTGGGCGCTCTACGAGACCTCCTCCCAGGTTGGCGGCATGCCCGGCCTCTACGTCATGAAGACGATCATCCTGGCCTTTTCCGGTCTCATGTTCCTGCAAGGGCTCGCCATCTGCGGTCGATGCATTCTCGTCCTCAACGGGCAGGGTCACCTGGCGCCGCCGCGCGCCGTCTCCGGCCTCGGCGAGTAAACCCTCTTGCGTTCACGATATCGGATTGAAGCCTGCCCATGCTGAGCCACCTGAATATCGGCGACGTTCTCTCCATTCTCCTCTTCCTCTCGGTGCTCGGGACGCTGTTGATCGGCTATCCCATCGCAATCACGCTGGCCGGCATCTCGCTGATCTTCGCCTTCATCGGCCACCAATTCGGCACCTTCGATTACTCGTTCCTCGCCGGCCTGCCATCGCGCTACCTGGGCAGCATGTTGAACGAGGTGCTCGTCGCCGTGCCCTTGTTCATATTCATGGGGCTGGTGCTCGAACGATCGGGCATCGCCGAAGCCCTTTTGACCACCATGGGCCAGCTCTTCGGCAAGCTGCGCGGCGGCCTCGCGTTCTCGGTGATCCTGGTGGGCGCCATGCTCGCCGCCTCGACGGGCGTCGTCGGCGCAACCGTCGTGACCATGGGCCTCATCAGCCTCCCGGCCATGATGCGCGCGGGCTACGACAAGCGGCTTATCGCGGGAACCATCTGCGCCTCGTCCACCATGGCGCAGCTCATTCCACCGTCGACCGTGCTCATCTTCATCGGCGACATCCTCGCCGGCGTGAACCAGGCCGCGCAGCTCAAGAAGGGCAACTTCACGCCTGACCCGATCTCCGTCGGCGATCTTTTCGCGGGCGCGCTGGTGCCCGGGTTCATCATGGTGGCGATCTACCTCGTGTGGATCACGTACAAGGCAATCTTCCAGCCCGAGACCGTGCCGGCCTTGCAGATGACCGACGAGCAGAGGAGGGGACTTCCTCGGCGGGTCTTCTCGGCGCTGGTGCCACCGCTCCTGCTGATCGTCGCCGTGCTCGGAAGCATCCTGCTCGGTTTCGCGACACCGACGGAGTCGGCATCTGTGGGCGCGATCGGCGCGATCATCCTCGCGGGCCTGAACCGCAAGCTGTCGTTCGAGATGATCTACTACGCAGCGCGCAACACGATGGTGACGACCTCGATCATCTTCACGATCGTGCTCGCGGCATCCATGTTCTCGCTCGTGTTCCGCGGCCTCGGCGGCGAGCACATGGTCGAGGAGGCTCTGAAGAACGTGCCCGGCGGGCCGTTCGGCGCCATGCTCGCCGTCATGGCGGTCATGTTCATCCTCGGCTTCTTCCTCGACACCTTCGAGATCATCCTGATCATGCTGCCGATCTGCGGTCCGCCGCTGATCATCCTCGGCCTCGATCCGGTCTGGCTCGGCGTCATGATCGCGATCAACTTGCAGACGAGCTTCCTGACGCCGCCCTTCGGTTTCACTCTGTTCTATCTGCGCTCGATCGCGCCGCCGAGCATGTCGACGGCGACGATCTGGCTCGGCGCCATCCCCTACGTCACGATGCAGCTCTTCGTTCTCGGTATCGTCTGGGCCTTCCCGCCGACGGCTACCTGGCTGCCGAAGGCGCTGTTCCAGGCCTCAAAGCCCGCCGTGACGGCGCCCGCAGGAGGCCAGCAGGGCGGCTCGAAAGGCCCAATTCAAGGCGGCAAGACGAAGTTCAACGAGGATGGGATTCCCATCGAAGACGACGACCCCATGGGCTTCACCAAGCGGCAGGGTACCAAGCCCAAGTTCGACAAGGATGGCATCCCCATCGATGACGACGATCCCATGGGCTTCACGAAGCGCAAGTAGGTTTCATCAGGCAGATACGCGGACATGTCCAATATTCTCGAACTGGAACTTGGCGGCGCCTTTCTCGTGGTCTGGGTGCTGAGTCTGATCGCCATGTATCTCCTTATCGACCGCAAGACCCGCCCCGGCAGGATCCGCAGCGTCGCCGTCATCGAAGGCATGATGCTCGTCAGCATTCTGTCGCTGCTGATCGGCCTCACGTTCACCATCTGGGGATCAGGCGTCACGGATTGAGGGCGCCGCAGGACGCCCCCCTGAAAACGAAAGCGGCCCGGCGGTCGAGACCGCGGGCCGCTTGTCTTTTGGCTAAGCCGAAGCCGGCTCTTGCTCAGCTCGGGAACTTGTAGTCGAGCAGGCGGGCGTTCATGAAGCCCTGCTCGGCAATGCGGTTCCAGCTCGCCTGCTCGCGGCGGGCCTTGAGGAAGGACTCGATCACTTCCTTCGTCACCGCGTCGCCGCCATCACGCAGCTCCTGGATGACCTCGCCGCACTTCTCGCCATAGGCCTGCAGGAAGTCGTTCGGGAAGCGCTTGAGCTGGACGTTGTGCGTCTGCACGAGCGTCTGCAGAGACGCGCCGTTGCGGGCGTTGAACTCGGCCGTGAACTTGAGGTTCTCCTGGTAGATGCAGGCCTCGAGGATGGCGCGAACGTCCTTCGGGAGCGACGTCAGCTTCTTCTTGTCGATCGTCACTTCGATCTGCGTGCCGGGCTCGTGCATGCCGGGCCAGTAGTAGTACTTCGCGACCTTGTAGAAGCCGAACGTCAGGTCGTTCCACGGGCCGACCCACTCGGTGGCGTCAATGGCACCCGACTGGAGCGCGGCGAAGATTTCACCACCCGGCAGATTGACGACCGTCATGCCGAGCTTCTTCAGCGCTTCACCGCCGAGACCCGGAATGCGCATCTTCATGCCGTTGACGCTGCCGGGGCCGGTGATCTCCTTGGTGAACCAGCCGCCCATCTGCCCGCCCGTCGAGCCGGCGTGAAAGCCCTTGAGGCCGAACGGGTCGAGCACCTTGTCCCAGAGCTCCTGGCCGCCGCCGTACTGCATCCACGCTTCCTGCTCGCCGGTCGTCAGACCGAACGGCACGGTGGAATAGAACATGAGCGCCTTGCTCTTGTTCGGCCAGTAGTAGGGCGTGGCGTGCATCAAGTCCGCGGCGCCGCGCGTGACAGCGTCGAAGCTCTCGAAGGGCGGCACGAGCTCGCCCGCGGCAAACACGTTGATCTTGAGCCGGCCCTCTGTCGCGGCTTCGACCGAGTTCGCAAAGCGCACGGCGCCCGTGCCCTGGCCGGGGAAGTTCTTGGGCCACGTGGTGACCATCTTCCATTCGATACGAGACTGGGCGATGGCTGGCGCCGCAAGCGTGGACGTCCCCGCGGCAGCGCCAGCGACGGCAGCCCCTTTGAGGAACTGGCGCCTTTTCATCGTCTTTGGTGCGTCAGACATTTATGTGTTTCTCCCTGGACTTATGCGGACGTATGCGGATCAAATCCGTGCCACCCACGCAATATGGGCAGCGTCCATGGCAAGTATTGGGGAGTTAGGTGGCTTTTTGCAATCTGGACTTAGGTGGCGCCCAAAAGTTCGGCAACTTCCTGAGGATTGCGATGCCGACGCAGAGACCTGCGGCGCGAACTCCTTGACTTCGCCCTTTATCGGTTTCCCCATTCAGGGTTCGGAATGCTTTCAATCGGGGAAGATCACGATGCTGCCACTCGCCGCCTATGCCGACCGGATGTCCGTCCGGCCGGGTGAGACCATCGAGTTCAAGGTCTCGAGCATGGACGATGCGCCCTACACGGCGCGGCTCGTGCGCGTGATCTCGGCCGATGCCAATCCGGCAGGGCTCGGCCTCGTCGAGGAGGCAATCGAGGCGGACTTCGCCGGCAACTACAAAGGGCGCTTCCAGCCCGTCCATGCCGGCTCCCACGGCATTGTCGAGCAAAGCATCGACCTCGGCGCGCGCGGCAGCCTGAGCCTCGTCGCGACCATCTGGCCGACCCGTCCAGGTATCGGGCGCCGCCAGGGCGTGCTCTCGGTCTTCGATCCGGCCGTCCGGCGCGGAATAGCTCTCGCCATCGGCGAGGACGGCAGTGTCGAGGCCATGCTCGGCGCAACGCGCATCAAGACCCGCGTCCCGCTCGAAGAGCGCCACTGGTACCGCGTGTTTGCCGTCTACGACGCGGCAACGTCGACGCTCACGGCCGGACAGGTGCGCCTCGAAGGCGGGCGGCCGGTCGGTGCCGCGCGCACAGCGAGCACTAAGCTCGAAGCCGGCGCGGCGGGCCTCCCGGCTGCCGGCATGCCCTGGATCATCGGCGCCCTTGGCGGCACGCCGGTAAAGGGGCACTTCAATGGCAAGATCGAGCGCCCCGTGATCGCGGCGACGGCTGCCGATGCGGCCACTGTCGAGAAGCTGACGGCGGATCCGGCGGCTACTGGTGTGATCGCGAGCTGGGATTTCTCGAAGGAGATGTCATCCATCCGCTTCGTCGATGCGGGGCCTGGCGGACATCACGGTCAGCTCGTCAATCTCCCTGCGCGCGCCATGACGGGCTCGAACTGGACAGGGCGCGAGATGTGCTTCCGCCACGCGCCCGAGCAGTACGGCGCCATTCACTTCCATGAGGACGACATCTCGGACTGCGGCTGGGCGACCGACTTCAAGTGGACGGTGCCGGCCAGCGCGCGCTCCGGCGCCTATGCCGTGCGGCTGGTGCGCGAGGGCGGCGAAGAAAACGTCCCGTTCTTCGTCGTGCCGCCCAAGGGCAAGAAGAGCGCCGATCTCGCGCTGCTCATCTCGACCTACACCTACACGGTCTATCACAATCACGCGCGGCCCGAGGCCGGCAATGCGACGTGGCTCGGCACGTGGAAGGCCCAGGCAAAGGAATGGGGCGCCTATCCCTACAATCCGGGCGAGCACCGCGAGTACGGCCTCTCGACCTATAACTTCCACACGGACGGCAGCGGCATCTGCCATGCCTCGTGGCTGCGGCCGATGCTGAATGTGCGCGTCGGCTACATCACCTATCCCGATCCCGCGATCCGGGCGTCAGGCCTCAGGCATTACCCGGCCGACACGCACCTCATTGCCTGGCTCGAGCAGCAGGGCATTGCCTACGACATCATCACGGACGCGGAGCTCGATGCCGAAGGCGTCGAGTTGCTCAAGCCCTATCGCGCCGTCACGACCGCGAGCCATCCCGAGTACCACACCGGCGCCATGCTCGATGCGCTCGAAGCGTACCGCGACGGTGGCGGCCGCTTCATGTACCTCGGCGGAAACGGCTTCTACTGGAAGGTCGCGCGCCACGCGGAGACGCCGGCGGCAATCGAGATCCGTCGCGGTGAAGGCGGCATCCGCGCATGGGCCGCGGAGGCGGGCGAGTATTACAACGCCTTCGACGCCGAGTACGGCGGCCTGTGGCGCCGCAATGGACGTCCGCCGCAGCGGCTTGCAGGCGTCGGCTTTACCGCGCAGGGCAACTTCGTCGGCTCGCACTATCGCCAGCTTCCAGATGCGCGCACCTCACGTGCAGCGTGGATCCTGGATGGGATCGGGACAGACGAGCTAATCGGCGGCTTCGGGTTGTCGGGGCACGGCGCGGCCGGCTTCGAGCTCGATCGTGCCGACAAGCGCCTCGGCACGCCATCGCACGCAGTCGTGCTCGCCTCATCGGAAGGTCACGAGCCCGAAGCACCGTGGGTGCTGGTGCCCGAGGAGCAGCTCACGCACATCACAACCTGGGCCGGCAAGCCGGCGACCGAGCTGATCCGCGCCGATCTCACATTCTTCGAGACGCCGAACAACGGCGCGGTGTTCTCTACAGGGTCGATCACCTTCTGCGGGTCGCTGCTGCACAATAAGGGCAACAACAACGTCTCCCGCCTCATCCGCAATGTGCTCGATCGCTTCCTCGATCCGAACGCGAAATTCCCGATGCCGGAAGTGTGAGGGCAGGCCGCCTGCAGCTCTATTCCCCTCCCCCTGGTGCCCTGGTGGGGAGGGGTTAGGGGTGGGGGAATCCCACCGCTAACGTTCTGCAATCCCCCCCTCCTAACCTCCCCCGCAAGGGGGGGATGGACATGTTGGAGCAAGAAGGATCAAGGCCGCATGCCGAACGTGCGCGGCCCTGGCGTGCGCAAGGGCTCTGCGAGATTGGCGAAGTCGCAGAGCAGGCGGCGCGTGTCGCGCGGATCGATGATCTCCTCGACGGCGAAGGTCTCGGCCGTGCGGAAGGGCGAGCGCAGCGCATTGAGGCGCACCTCGATCTCGGCGAGCTTGGCCTTGGGATCCTCCGCCGCATCGATCTCCGCGCGATAGGCCGCCTCGATGCCGCCTTCGAGCGGCAGTGAGCCCCACCACGCGGAAAGCCACGCATAGCGCATGGAGAACCGCCCCGCGGGCACGTGCGCCGCGCCCGCGACGCCGAACACGTTGCGGATGATGATCGAGCACCAGGGCACGGTCGTCTGGTTGATCGCCGCCATGGCGCGCACACCGAGGCGGATGGTCGCCGCGCGCTCGGCTTCCACGCCGATCATGAAGCCGGGGCAGTCCACGAGATGCACGATCGGCATGTGGAAGGTCTCGGCAAGATCGACGAAGCGGATGACCTTGCTGCAGGCGTCGGCCGTCCACGCGCCGCTGACGTGGAAAGGATCGCCGGCCATGATACCGACGGGCAGGCCGTCGAGCCGCGCGAACCCTGTGATCACCGGCCGGCCGAAGTGCCGCCCCATCTCGAAGAACGAGCCGCGGTCCACGAGCGCCTCGATGATCGGGCGCATCTTGTAGGGCTGGTTGCGGTCGCGCGGGATGGCCCTGAAAAGCCAGTCCTCGCGCCGGCCCGGCGGATCGACGCGGGGCCCGCGCGGCGCGACCTCGTAGCAGGACGACGGCAGATAGGAGAGAAAGCGGCGCGCACGCTCGAACGCTTCCTCCTCGCTGTCCACGGCATCGTCGACGGCCCCCGCGGCGCACTGGATCTCCCAGCCGCCAAGCTCCTGCTTCGAGAGCGCCTGCTTGTCGCCGATACGCGCGACCACAGGCGGCCCCGCGACGAACATTGCCGAGGTCTTCTTCGTCATCAGCGAATAGTGGCTCGCCGAGACCTGCGCTGCGCCGAGACCCGCGACCGAGCCGAGGCCGAGCGCCACGACCGGCACGAGCCCGAGGTTGTCGGCGAGATACTTGTAGCGCATGGACGAGCCGCCGAGGCCGCCCGGCAGGTTCGCGCGCCCCGTCGTCTCGATGGTCTTGACCGACCCACCACCGCCCGAGCCTTCGATGATGCGGATGATGGGCAAGCGCAGCTCATTGGCCATGCGCTCGCCGATCACGGTCTTCTCGGGGATCGTGGCGTCCGCGGAGCCGCCGCGCACCGTGAAGTCGTCGCCGCTGACGATGACAGGGCGACCATCGATTTTGGCGCGGCCCGTGACGCGGTTCGATGGCGTCATGCCGACAAGATTGCCGGCAGCGTCGTACTCGGCACGCCCGGTCAGCGTGCCGACCTCGCTGAATGAACCCGGATCGACGAGACGGCCGACGCGCTCGCGAATCGTGAGCCGCCCTTCGCGATGCTGGCGGTCCACCTTCTCGGTGCCGCCCATCTCCTTGGCGTAGTGATCGCGCAGGCGGAGCTCATCGAGCTCGCTCTGCCATCCCTGCGGCGGTGGTGCGCCGCCGGCGTCGTCATTGGGCATTCGCCTCACTCCCCTGCCGCGGCTTCTGCGGCCGGGCACACGTTATTCCTTTGACCGCGAGATTAGCGAGGCGGCGCACCGCGGGCCAGCGACAATCGGGACGCAGGGCTTCCGTGCCAAAGTCCCTCAGGCTTGGAAATCCCGGCGAAAGGCCGCCTTCTCATGATGGTAGACGGCGAGCAGCGCCCGATGCCGCGCGGGCTCGTACGTCCAGTGCCCGGCAAGCCCACGCTGACGCTCGGCGGCCAGCATCCGTGCGAGCTTGGCGATCAGGGCCGCGCGGCCATAGGATGAGCGGTCCGCAAGCTCGGACGGCGCCACGGCCATGAGCCAGGGCAGAGATCGGAGATGACGCGGGGGCTGCTCCATGCCCTGATCGTGAGCGCTTCGGCGCCGGCGGGGACAAGGAAGCCACCGGGGCGACAGCAGCAAAGGATGCGGCCATGTCGATGGACTGGGACGAGGCAAGGCAGAAGACGGTTAAGGGCATCCAGGTCGGCGAGAACCTCGAGACCCTGTCGCTCGGCGAGCTCGAAGCGCGCATCGCGGCCTTCGAGGCGGAGATCGTCCGCGTCCGCGCCGAGATCACGCGCAAGAAGGCGCACGAGGCCGCAGCGGCGAGCCTGTTCAAGCGGTAGCGGAGTGGGAAGCGCTATATTTCCCCCCCTCTCCCCGCCCTTGCGGGGAGAGGGTCGGGGTGAGGGGCGGCCCACTTGCTGACGTCAGCGTTTGCCGCCGCCCCTCATCCTAACCTTCTCCCCGTAAGAACGGGGAGAAGGGACTGCAACGGCGA
>ERZ778022.737-NODE-737-length-61127-cov-59.216859_pt1 | contig 61127 bp, 45 predicted proteins | sample MGYA00375752_ERZ778022 | MGnify/ENA primary metagenome ERZ778022 (study PRJEB29350, sample SAMN05389826) | bioreactor metagenome | isolation source: Thiocyanate bioreactor | place: South Africa: University of Cape Town | collected 2014-04-04 ...
AAAACAAAGATAACATATTTTTATATTAGCACTTTTGATGGCGGCTTATTATTAAGATGAAAGGATTATAAAGGAGATAAACGTCTGTTTGCTCATCCGACAAATCAGGGTAATATGTATTGTATAAATCTATACAAATATTTGTGCTTACTTCCCAATACAAAATTTTCCGAATATAGTTCCGAGTATATCACGGTCTGTTTCTATTTCACCTGTTATAATGCCAAGATAATTCATGCATCTTCTGATATCCGGGGCAAGTAAATCTCCACTGATGTTATTCAGCAGCCCGACTTTAATATCACTTAAAGCTTCTTTTACTTTCAGTAATGCGCTGTAGTGGCGGGCATTGGTTATAATAGTATTTTCAACATTAATTTCTTCTCCTATTGCATGCTTATATAATGCATTTTTCAATTGCTCAACTCCAATACCGGATTTTGCAGCTATAAAAATATCATTCTCATTCGCTGATGCTAAACCGCCCGCATCAACCTTATTATACACTTTTATTGTTTTGGCATTGAATTGTTTCAGCCATTCAAAATCCGATGATCCGTTATCGGTAAGGTCAATAAGATGAATAATAATACTTGCCTTTTCTGCATTATTCCGGCTTCGTTCTATTCCAAGATTTTCGATGGCATCACCTGAATGTTCACGGATTCCCGCGGTATCAATTATCCTGAAAATAATGCCATTGATATTAAGCGTTTCTTCTATTGTATCGCGGGTTGTGCCAGCTATATCACTTACTATTGCTCTTTCCTCATTTAATAATGCATTCAGCAAGGTTGATTTACCGGCATTGGGTTTACCAATAATTGCTACACTCACTCCGTTTTTAATCACATTTCCCAGCCGGAAGGAGTCTATTAATTTGTCAGTAACTGTGCTGAGCTCATTAATTAAAAACAAAAACTGATCCCGGTCTGCAAACTCCACATCTTCCTGCGAAAAATCCAGCTCAAGCTCAATCAATGCAGCAAACTCAATAAGCCGGTTCCTGAGCCCGGAAAGGTCGTTTGAAAAACCTCCTCTCAGTTGTTTTAAAGCTGTTTGTTTTGAAGCCTGCGATTGTGAAGCAATAATATCAGCAACCGCTTCTGCCTGCGTAAGATCCATTTTACCATTTAAAAAAGCTCTTTGAGTAAATTCCCCCGGCCTGGCAAGCCTGGCGCCTTCTTGTATGCAGGCATCTATGATCTGCTGCTGAATAAAAGGAGAGCCGTGACAGCTTATCTCCACTATATCCTCGCCGGTATATGATTTTGGTGACCTATAAAGCGCTACCACTACTTCATCAATAATTTCAACACCGGATTTCAATAAGCCTACATGCAGTGTATGCGTAGGCTGTTCTTCCAGGTTTTTTGAAGTAAAAAGCCGGTTCACGATGGCTATGCTGTTCCTGCCGCTTAACCTTATTACGGCTATAGCTCCTATTCCCGGCGCTGTTGCTATCGCTACAATTGTATCATCCCATTCCTGTAATTGTACTGACATCCGGCAAAAATACAACTCTGTCAATGTCCTGCGATGAGCAATTCTTTATCATACACATCACGGGGAGCCAGGGCATGGCGTTTAACCTCGCATATAGCCATTTCATCCAACACATTCATCAATTGCCCATAGTCACTTCCGTCGCCGGGTTTTATTACTACAATAAGGGAATCGGGAGAAATGCCGGCGTCACTCATCCTTCTGCGCTTGTCCATAATAAAATTCCTAAGTCCATTATCGCTGGTTTTAAAATGATGTATAACAGGCTGCTCATTTGCAATGCCTTCATAGCAAATAATACTGTTATTATCATCCGGTAAAATGGTGATTGTCTTGGTTTTCGGCACCGGCATAGGTGTGCCTTCCGCAGGCAATAAAAACTTTAGCGCGGCAGGCTTTGCTACTACTGAAGTGAAAATAAAGAATGTGATCAGTAAAAACCCAAGATCAACCATTGGTGTCATATCAACCCTTGTACTATGGCGTTGATTTGTTGTTGTTGATTTGTTCGCAGGAGTTGTATTGATATCTGCCATAAAAAATATTTATAAATAAGATGGCAGTATGAATGTTTTCCATATCAATCCTGAAATATTTTAAAACAAAAAACCAGTAAAATATTACAATATACTTACAAGTCCTGAAGTAAGAGTGCCCGTAAAACCATCTTTCATTATCAACAGCATAAATAAAAATCCCTCTCCATTTTGAGAGGGATTTGTCAATTTATATTGTTGTATCACAACTACTCTTCCTGTATCTGGAACGTAACCGGTTGTTTACGATATGCTTTTACTTTACGTCCGTTCTGTTCTGCAGGAGTCCATTTAGGACCCTTTTTAATCGCATTAACGCAAATTTCAGCCAGCTTGGTTCCTTTCATGGTAAGTGCTTCCACTTCACTGATATTTCCTTCTTTATCCACAATAAACTGAACCAGGCAGGTACCTGCTTTACCAGCTTCCTGCAGTTCATCAATATAGCGCTCTATTTCACGGGAAATATATTTTGTCCATGCCCTTTCTCCACCAGGAAACTGAGCTTCAATTTCCACTTTCTGGAAAACCTTATCCTCTTCTTCTACCTTAGGGGCGGCAACAACGCCACCTTTATCTTCAACCGGGGGAGCAACAATACCGAGGTCTTTCTGCCCTTCCTGGTTGGTTAAACCAATTTTGGTATCTTCCAGTTTTTCAACTTCCTTCATTTCCTCTTCAGGCTTAACCTCTTCATCCTTTACAACTTTAGGAGGAGTAAATTTAGCCATTTCAATTTTTGGAGGATCTGGTGGTTTTGGAGGAGGGGGAGGTGGTGGTTCCACTTTTTCCTCAGGCTGCTGAACATCAACCAGTTCCAGGTCTTTTACCACTATGTCAGCTTTCTTATTTGAGCCTTCAAATTTAGAGCTCAAAAAAGAAGCAAGCATAATGAGGACCGCTACGGAAGCAGTAATGATCAGAGCCCTGGTCAGGCGCTTATTGTACTGCGTGCGCAGCTCATACGCTCCATATGTTTTATTCCTGCCATCAAATATGATGTCAAGAATATTGGAGTTGAGTATTTTGCTTACTTCCATATTATTTTTTTAATTTAATCTAAGATGCGGAATATGCGGTTATTCCACAAATTACTGATTATTGAATACCATTTGCCTTTTCGGTAGCCACTAAAATTTCATTTTCTACCGGTGAAATGGGTACCATGGCGTATTTTTTTACTTCGTTGATAGACATTTCATCCAATACGGCTACAACATTTGCGTAATTAGCCTCATCATTCGGCTTAATTACTACCACAAAATCTTCCGGCTTTGTAGTTTTCTTCTTATTAATAACTACATCCCGGATTTTTTTGTAATCTGTAGCCTGTATTTTAGTAGGATCATCACCTTCATAATAATATATTCCATCGGCTTTACCCAACATAATGGTTAAAGCTCCGGAAGCCTTTACTTTGGTTTGCTCTTCCTGCTTATCAGTATCCTTCGGCATGAGCAATTTCATAGCCGTTGGCTGAGCCATAGTAGTAGAGAAAATAAAGAACGTAATTAAAAGAAAGCCTAAATCCACCATCGGTGTCATATCCACCCTTGTAGAAAGCTTTTTTGCTTTTTTGACGCCGGGGCCTTTTTTATGGCCACCACCGCCACCGCCTTCATCAATTGATGCCATAAGACTTGTTTTTTAACCTGTTATAAAATTAATATTACTTTGCCTGCTGCTGCGTCTGTCTTGTATTCCATAGTGGAGAACCCACAGGCGCATCCTGGAATTTTGTTACCAGCTGAAATTTATTAATATCATTTCTTTTGAATGCTTCCAGCACATTTCTGATTACAGGGTATTTTGTTTCGTTATCTGCCTTAATAAGCCAGGTAACTTTTGAACCTGCATAAACAGACATTGCGTCTCTTACCCAGTAATATAACTCACCGCCTGTAGAATCAGGCACCGGTATACCAGGTTGTTTTACGTTTTTCTGTTGCTCGGAAGATAAAGATAAAAGCCCTTTTAAACCTGAAAACGGAACGCCTACACTGGGGGCGTTGGTAAAAGCTTTAATGTTTTCCGGGCTTAAGTCAAGGTTACGGGTGGAATTGAGATTATCAGCGATAGCTTTACGCTTCTTGGGATCATCCAATTGCACGAATACCCTGCCTTCCTTATCTATAGTAACCAGGAAAGCATCTGTTTCCGGTACTTTATCCGCAGAAACTGAGTTGGGGAATTTTACTTCCACCGGCTCATCTGGTTTAAACTTTGTAGCCAGGATGAAAAAGGTAAGGATCAGAAATGACACATCCACAAAGGCTGTCATATCTACCCATGTACTTTTCCGGGCTATTTTTACTTTAGGCATGTATACTGTTTTTAATTGACTTTAATAGATTCAGATTTACCTGATTTCCATAAACTTTCCCAGGTTATTTATACTGAGAAGCGAAACTTTGGGTGAGTGTAAATCCTGATTCGTCAATTCCGTAAGTAATACTGTCGATTTTTGTAGTAAAAATGTTATACATAATCAACGCAAATGCTGAAGTAGCGATACCCACTGCCGTATTATACAATGCTTCAGAGATACCAATCGCAAGTTCAGTAGCAGCACCTGCACCACCAGAATCACCCAATGAACCGAATGAACGGATCATACCCATTACCGTACCCAACAAGGCTATCAGGGTACCAACTGAAGTGATGGTTGATAAGAATACCAGGTTTTTCTGGAGCATTGGTAGTTCAAGCGCAGTAGCTTCTTCTACTTCTTTTTGAATAGCCACAACTTTTTGTTCGGTAGTTAATTCAGCATCCGGAATCAACTCTTTGTATTTGCGGAGGCCTGCTTTCATTACATTACCTACAGAACCTTGTTGTTTATCGCATTCAGCTAAAGCAGCCTCAACATTTTTGTTTGCTAAATGATATTGAACTTTTCTTACAAATTCGGAGATAGAACCTTTACCTGTTGCTTTTGATATAGTAAGAAATCTTTCAATAGAGAATACAATTACCATAAGGAACATTCCTATCAGGATAGGAACGATAATTCCACCTTCATACATACGATGCCATGCTCCCAAAGGTCCTTTATGGCTTGGCCAAAAGCCACCTGCCGGATCTGGTTTTGAAAAGCCTGAATCAGCCCCGAGAATAAATCTCCAGAATAAATAACCCGCAATAATGCAAATTACAGGAGCAAGCCATGATATCGCGTTGCTGCTTGACTTTGGTTGTACAGAAGTGGTCGCCTTCACAGATGAAGCGGTCGCGGTCGGTTTTGTTTCAGCCATAAATCTTGATTTTTGAATTAATGAATTTCGGTTTTTAAGTGTGGTTTTGATTTTACAATTCTAAAAAAAAAAAAATTAAAACTCAGAAATAATCATAGAAATTATTCGTTGGGGAAGCAATATAGTAAATTTCTCATAGTAAACATCACAATTGAATTTTGTTTTTAAAAAGTTGCCAAATTTTAATTTCCGCTATACTGCGCCGGGCCTGCAATATAAATTAGTTAACGGTTTTCTATAATACAGATGGTGATTTTTATCTTATCAGTATTTTCGCTGCAAATACCAAATGTTTTTTTCATGCGTACAACACTTTTGATCTTTTTCGTAAGCCTCATCCTGTACATACCATCTTTTGCCCAAAATAAAAAAAAGGATACCACGGCGGTATCACCACCGAAAGTGCTGCCGGCTTTGCCGCCCCCGGTTAAACCCGGGCCTAAGCCTTTTAAAGATGTAATTACCGATAAAGCAAAAACTGATTCCGGTTTATTTATCGTACATAAGGTTGATGATAAATACTTTTTTGAAATACCTGATTCACTTTTAGGGAGGGAAATTCTTGTAGTTAACCGTATTTCAAAGGCGGCAGCAGGCATGCGCAATTTTTTCTTTGGCTACGCAGGAGATATGATAGGAAGTAATGTAATACGTTTTGATAAGGGACCCAATAATAAACTGTTTCTTAAAAAGGTGTCATTTGATGAAATTTCTAAAGATTCATCCAAGCCGATGTTTAAAGCGGTTACCAACTCTAATGTGCTGCCTATTGTAGCTTCCTTCGACATAAAGGTGGCTAAATCTGATTCAAACGGAACTGTTATTGATTTTACCGACTTTATATCCGGTGATAATGATGTGCTTTTTTTTGCATCCAACGCCAAAAGTGCTTTCCAGGTCGGCGGTTATCAATCTGATAAATCCTATATTCTGAATGTAAGAAGCTACCCTGTAAATATTGAAATCAAAACAGTAAAAACCTATAGCAAAGGTGGTGGCATGACGATGGGACTGCCATCTGCCGGAAGCGGAGGCGGGCAAAATGTTTTATATACGCTTGAGCTGAACAGCTCGATGGTACTATTGCCCAAAACACCTGCACAGCAAAGATTTTTTGACCCGCGGGTAGGATATTTCGCGAGAAGATATACCGATTTTGACGCTAACCCCCAGGGCGTTAAAGATATTTCAATAATAGTACGCTGGAAACTGGAGCCCAAAAATGAGGATATAGAAAAATACAAACGGGGCGAACTGGTAGAGCCTAAAAAACAAATTGTATATTATATAGACCCTGCAACGCCCAAAAAATGGGTACCCTATCTTATCCAGGGTGTAAACGACTGGCAGGATGCATTTGAAAAAGCAGGGTTTAAAAATGCGATTGTTGCCAAAGTAGCTCCAACGCCGGAAGAGGATTCGACCTGGAGCCTGGAAGATGCAAGATTTTCTGCAATTGTATATAAACCATCGGTTATACCTAATGCCAGCGGACCTAATATACACGATCCCCGGTCGGGAGAAATACTGGAGAGCCATATCAACTGGTATCATAATGTAATGAACCTTTTACGTAACTGGTATTTTATTCAATGTGCACCTGTAGACCCCAAAGCCAGGAAGATGGAATTTGATGACGAGCTGATGGGACAGTTAATCAGGTTTGTTTCCTCGCATGAAGTTGGACATACGCTTGGCCTGCGTCACAACTTCGGCTCAAGTTCAGGTGTGCCTGTTGAAAAGCTGAGGGATAAGGCATGGGTTGAAGCCAATGGTCATACGCCATCTATAATGGATTATGCGCGTTTTAATTATGTAGCTCAGCCGGAAGATAATATTTCGGAAAAAGGATTGTTTCCAAGAATCGGCGATTATGACAAATGGGCTATTGAATGGGGTTACCGCTGGTTTCCTGAAGCAACTACCCCTGAAGCAGAAGTTCCTGTCCTCAATAAAATGACCATTGAAAAAGCAAAAGACAGAAAGTATTGGTTTGGTACGGAAAGCAGTATGGATGATCCCCGCTCGCAAAATGAAGACCTTGGGGATAATGCTATGAAAGCAGGTGCTTATGGTATAAAAAACCTGCAGCGTATTGTGCCCAATTTAATGGAATGGACCAAAGAACCTGATAAGGATTATGAGAACCTTTCTGACATGTATAGTGAAGTAACCACGCAGTTTGGAAGATATATGGGGCATGTGGTAAAGAATATCGGAGGCATATATGAAACGCCTAAAACAGTTGAGCAGCAGGGTGCAGTATATGGGTATGTGCCTAAAGCCATTCAGAAAGAAGCGATGTTGTTTTTGAACAAACAACTATTTACAACACCTCGCTGGCTTATTAATAACGATATATTAAACAGGATTGGCAATACCGGTATATCTGTAATAAGTGCAAGGCAGGAGGCTGTTTTGGGCAGGCTGATCAGCACTACCACCATCAATAAATTACTAAGCATGGAGGCTGAACTGAATGATAATGCCTACAAAGCTGCAGATATGCTGGATGACCTGAGAAACGGCATCTGGAGTGAGCTCAGATCCAGGAAACCTATAGAGATATACAGGCGTAACCTTCAGAAATCGTATGTTGAAAGAATTGGGCAGATCGTTAATCCGGCATCAACGCCTTCAGTTGGTGGTATATTCTTTAGTATTGGTGCTCCTGCGGCAATGACGGATACTAAAAAAAGTGACATCATATCTGTGCTGAAGGCAAACCTGCGTTCGCTTCGTGCCGAAATAAAAGCGGCTTATCCTTTAATTAATGATAAAATGACTCAATATCACCTGCAGGATGTAGCAGACAGAATTGACAGGATTCTTGATCCGGGAGGTAAATAAATAATAATAGTGCATTCGACAAAGGGTGATGTTTTAAATCTAAGGGCATCACCCTTTGCTTTTGGGGGAACACATCACATTCGTATCGGGTGATCATGCTTACAGAATACTTATACCTGCAATTCCGGTAATAGATAAGTAACAATACCTGTAATCTATACTGCTTAAACAGCCCAGATATTAACCGGATGTAATGGCAGTTTTTGAAGCAACCTGCTGTTCTTTAAATACAAAATCCATCACTTTAAGGTGATGGATTTTTCTATTTTGAAATATCTATGTATTAATCCGCTTTGGGTTTATGCTGATCGTGCGGTACAGCCTGCTGCTCAGTAGCCGGTTTATCGTACCTGTTGCGTAAATTTCTCCATGCTACACCATCCCATAAAAACGCAAGAATAAACCAGATGAATAATAGCAGCGGCACCAATACGGTAAGACGCATATTCCTTATTTCATCGCCCAGGTGCATGAATATGGAAACGATATAAACGGCTTTACACAATGATAATATGATCATTGCTCCTTTCACAAAAAGCAATAAAAATCCTTCAAGGTGAAACGCATAATGCGATAATCCAAGCGCTAGTTCTGCTATGGTAAGCACCAGCAATATCCAGAAGGTCTTCCATATTCTTTTGGTATTAGGCGCCGGCTCGTGAGCAAAAGTAATTTCAGGTGAAGCTACTCCGTGTTCCGTATGATGTTCATGTGATGACATATCCGAAATAATTTTTTATTAATGCCTGATTAAATAAGATAAAAACAAAGGAATACAAATACCCAAACCAAGTCCACAAAGTGCCAGTACAAACCGATTTTTTCAATCATTTCATAATGACCCAGATTATCAAACCGTCCCATCTTGGTCCATACAAAGGCTAATACCAGCAGGCATACCCCACTAAAAACGTGAAACCCGTGAAAACCTGTTATTCCAAAGAAGAACCCCCCAAATCCAACAGGTCCCGGTGTTGTAACCGCGTGCCCGTCATGCATTAATCCGGGTACAGCAGGTCCGTAAGGGTTTTGTGTTATGGTTGCGCCTATTTCTTTGATTTGTCCATCTACCAATACTGCGTGGCTTCCGGTGATCATGTGTGTCCACTCCCATGCCTGGCAGCTTAAGAATAAAGAACCGCCGAGTATAGTCCACAGCAACCATTTTTCAACGCCTGCACGGTTTCTTTTATGCCCTTCATGCACTGCCAATACCATTGTAACAGAGCTCATGATCAATATAAAAGTCATTAAGCTCACAAATGCAAGCGGCAGGTTTGCATGTCCCATTAAAGGAAATGCGTTGAATACATGGTTAGGATCAGGCCAATAGTTCTGGCTTACACGTATGGTGCCATAAGAAATCAGTAATGCCCCGAAAGTAAAAGTGTCACTCAACAGGAAAATCCACATCATGAGCTTTCCATAACTTACATTATAAGGGCTTTTTCCTCCCGTCCACCATTTATATCCGGCCGGTACGTGTGTTGACATGCAGTTGAATTTTTATTAAAAAATAACCAATTATATTAATGCAATAAGCTGAAAAATACAAACAGGTATACCCACAACAAGTCTACGAAATGCCAGTACGTCGTCATAATGTCAATGGGGACACTATCGTAATTTCTCTTTTTCTTACCATATACCCTGCTCACTATAACAAGCATCGCAATCAGTCCCCCCAGTACGTGTAAGACATGCACCCCTGCTATCGCTAAAATAAACGAATACGCAGGATTAGATCCGATACCTATCATTTTCATTCCATTTGCCTGGAATTGATAGAACCCGTTGATCTGCATAATCATAAACACAATGCCTAATATAGCAGTAATACCAAAGAACAACCTGTATCTCGCCATCTCCCTTTCCCTGAAAGCTTTTAATGCCACCTGGATGGTAACACTGCTTACCAGCATCACAATGGTAGAGTATAGAAATATGCGTGGTAATGTAAAACTTTCCCACCCTGGCTGACTGCGCTTTACAATGTAAGCGCTTGTCAAACCTGCAAACATCATTATTATACCCGCCAAACCCAACCACAGGTTAAACTTGTACGGATGAATTTTTTTTTGCTCCACAGTCATTACATCACCCATTGGTATTTCTGATTTCTGATTTGAGATTTAAGATTTTCAAACTCATTTCCCCATTTTCACATTTACATATTCTCACATTCTTCCTCATTTTCAAATTATACCCCCGCCACCTTATCCGCCAGCAGGCTCAAAAGCACTACCGGCAAATAAATATAAGAACTGAACATTACCCTTCTTGCCGCCTGCACCGTCATCTCTCTATATAAACGTATACTTTGCCATACCATAAAAAGATTGGCGAGTAATACTATTATTAAGCTTACCTGTCCGCTCATATTCAATAACCATGGCAACACACCTACCGGTATCATCAGCAATGAATAGATCACCGCCTGAATGGCTGAATATTTGGTTGGTCCAGCGGTAGAAGGCATCAGTTTAAACCCTGCCCTGCTGTAATCATTATGCGCTACCCAGGCAATAGCCCAGAAATGAGGGAATTGCCATAGAAACTGGATACCGAACAGCACCCAGCCGCCAGCGCTTAATTCATCTGTTCCGGCTACCCAGCCAATCAGGCAGGGTAATGCACCAGGCACAGCACCCACAAGAACCGATACCGAGCTGATTTTTTTCAGAGGTGTATAAATAAACCCATAAATAACCAGGCTTACAATACCCAATACAGCAGCAGTCCAGTTAAACCAATAGCCAATGATCAATGTGCCCGCAATGCCGGCAACAGCGGCAAAAGCCGAGGCCTCATTTACACTCATCTTTCCATTTGCCACGGGCCGTTTGGCGGTACGCTTCATCAGTGCATCAGTATCCTTTTCCGCTATCTGGTTAATGGCATTGGCAGAACCTGTGATCAGCATTCCTCCAATCAGTAATAAAAGAACTGACAGTAAATTGAAAGTAATATTCGGCGCCATCAAATAACTCAGCACACTGGAGAATACCACTGTAAAACTCAGGGTAAACTTTATCAGCAGCATGTAGTCCTTGAGTTTATCAACCACTACAAAAGATGCTGAACGTTGTAGCCTGTCCTGTGATTCCATTACCTTCAAAAAACTCTATTTAGCAGGCTGATATTATCAGCCCGATCATTAATGTGTTGATTCATCTTTCCCTACCGGCTCCGTCTGCGGAATAAAATCTTTACCGTCTTTACCATAGTCATATGCCCAGCGATGCACTTCAGGTATTTCACCAGGCCAGTTACCGTGTCCGGGTCTGATCGGTGTTGTCCATTCCAATGTGTTGGCTCCCCATGGATTTTGTGTAGTAACTTTTCTTCCTTTAAAAATGGAATAGAAGAAGTTAAATACAAACATCAACTGTACGAGGAACGATAATATTGCCGCAAAACTTATTACCCTGTTTAACTCAACAAAGTGTTTGAATGATTCCCATCCTGAATAATCATAATAACGACGTGGCATCCCTGCAAAACCTTCGTAGTGCATGGGCCAGAAAATCACATATGCACAAACCATTGTTACCCAAAAATGGATATATCCCATAGTATTGTTCATATACCTGCCATACATTTTGGGGAACCAGTGGTAAATACCGGCAAACATACCCATGAACGCAGATACACCCATTACTATATGAAAGTGCGCAATTACGAAATATGTATCATGCAGGTGCAGGTCAAGTGTTGAGTTTCCGAGGAAGATACCGGTTAACCCACCAGAGATAAACATGCTCACAAAACCTACACAAAACAACATACCCGGCGTAAACCTGATATTACCGCGCCACAGCGTAGTGATCCAGTTGAATACCTTAATAGCTGAAGGAACGGCAATGAGCAATGTAAGCAATACGAATACCGAACCCAGGAACGGATTTAATCCTGTTACAAACATGTGATGCGCCCATACCAGGAATGCCAGCAACGCGATAGCGAACATTGAAGCGATCATCGCCATATAACCGAATATCGGCTTTCGTGCATTGATTGACATTACTTCCGACACCAATCCCATGGTTGGAAGAATAATGATATATACTTCGGGGTGACCGAGGAACCAGAACAAGTGCTGGTAAAGAATCGGGCTACCGCCTTCGTTAGGTAATATATTTCCACCAAGCACTATATCAGAAAGATAGAAGCTGGTACCAAGATGTCTGTCGAACAAAAGCAGAATAAAGCCGGAGAATAATACAGGGAAAGAAAGAATACCAAGTATAGCGGTAAACAATATAGCCCAGATGGTCAGGGGCAATCTTGTCATTGTCATGCCCTTGGTGCGCATATTAAGAATAGTAGACACATAGTTCAAACCACCCAGTAACTGCGATACCACAAACATAGCCATACTGATCAGCCAAAGATCCATACCTATTTTAGACCCCTGTGATGCATCACCCAAAGCACTCAATGGAGGATATACTGTCCATCCACCAGAAGCAGGACCTGTTTGTACAAACAAAGAAGCCATGATAATGATACTGGCCAATACGAAGAACCAATATGAAAGCATGTTCATGAACGGAGAAGCCATATCCCTTGCGCCAACCTGGTAAGGTATCAGCAGGTTAGCGAATGTACCGCTCAACCCTGCAGTAAGCACGAAAAACACCAGGATGGTTCCGTGCATTGTACCCAATGCATAATAGAATTCCGGTTGAATCTTGCCATCTTTAGCCCAATGACCAAAAATATCTTCGAGCCAGGGAAGTGTGGCCTCAGGATATCCTAACTGGATACGGAATAACACCGACATCAACCCGCCTACAATAGCCCATATAATACCAGTGATCAAAAATTGTTTAGCGATCATTTTATGATCCTGGCTGAAGACATACTTTGTAATAAAAGTTTCATGATGATGGTGTCCATCATGATGTTCATGTACTTCGTGAGGTATTACGCCGTGTTGTACTGCTATTTCGTTACTCATTACACATTATTTTGTGACTCAAAGGGGTCGTATTAATCAAATCAATGTTCGGCTTTGGGCTCAGCATTTGTTGCTGCTTTTACTGAATCAGAAACGGGAGGAGCCGTAGCGGCTGCCACAGCCGGAGCACCATCCGGATGCGCTGTAGCATACTGTGGCTTTTGAGCGCTTATCCATTTATCAAACTCTTCCTGGGTTTCAACAATTATAGTTCCTTTCATTGAATAGTGTCCTGAACCACACATCTGGTCGCAGGATATTTCATATACAAAATTCTCATTGCCGGTCATTTCCTTCATCCTGGCGGTAGTATACTTTGGCGTAAACCACATGGTAGTAGGCGTGCCCGGAACGGCGTCCATTTTTAACCGGAAGTGAGCCAGACCAACATCATGTATAACATCCTGTGAGCGGATGATCAGCTTAACAGGTTTATCCACTACAAGATGTAATTCGGAAGGATGCAGATCATCATGATTCGCCACATCTTTCCAATCCTGTCCAAGGGGATTTCCTTTAGCAGCATCTGTTAATTTAAAATGCTGCCTTCCCAATACTCCATCTTTACCCGGGTAGCGATATTCCCAGCCAAACTGGTGTCCTGTTACTTCTACTTCCATAGCTTCCTTAGGTGCTTCACCGGTAATTTTATACCAGTAATACAAACCGAAAGATACCAGTACTGTTAACGCGATAGCAGGAACAGCAGTCCACAATAACTCCAGTTTGTTGTTATGCGGATAATAATGCGCTTTCCTCTTCTCATTAGCCTGGTATTTATATGCAAACCAGAAAAGTAATATCTGGGTTAAAACAAATACGATACCTGTAATGGCAAGCGTAATCCACATCATGGTATCAATCTTCTCTCCATGTTCTGAAGCTGAAGGCAGCCAAAGCAGTGTTTTTTTATAAAGCAGTTTATTGCACCACCACGCGGCCGCTAAACCAACCACCAAAAAAACCAGCATTAAAAACGCGTTGATACGGTTATTTTGTTCAAAGGTTTTCTTTTCACCTTTAAGTACAGAAACATACTCACTTGCCTTTGCGATCTGGAAAATCACAATGAAAATCAGTACTAATATTATTACAACAAAATACTCGGTCCAGGTCATTTTATTAAATATTATACTTTAATAATTGCTTGCTTATTTTAATGCTCGTCTTATGTATGATGTATTATACTCTCTTTTAAATACGGATGATATTTTGCTACCAGCGGAGCTTTTGTAAGCGCCCTTCCGGTAAAGAACATTATCATTCCTATATACAAAGCTAAGATTCCCCACTCAAACCAGCCAAGATTATGATTTTCTCCCACTGTGCTTGGCATAACCATCTGGTAAAAATCCAGCCAGTGACCAAGAATAACAGCTACTGACATAAAGGTCATAACAGCATAATTTCTCTTGGATCCTTTTGTCATCAAAATCAGGATAGGTGCACAAAAGTTTATGATAAAATTGAGGAAGAAAAATCCGCGGTAAGGTCCCTGGAATCTGATTTTAAAATAGATAGTTTCTTCAGGAATATTTGCATACCAGATCAACATAAATTGCGAAAACCACAAATATGTCCAGAAAATGGAGAATGCAAATATGAACTTTCCAACATCATGCAATTGCTCGCGGGTGGTATATTCTAAATAACCGTGATTTTTTAAAAAAATAATAAATAAAGCGATCAAAGCAATACCTGCCACAAAAGTGCTGGCAAAAGTGTACCAGCTATACATGGTAGAATACCAGTGAGCATCCAGGCTCATTAACCATAACCAGGGTATGGTAGATCCCACAGTCAGGGCAAAGAACACTACAAAAATAGCAGCCCATACGGTATTATTCCAGGTATATCTTTTAGCATCTTCCGCACTCATTGGTCCTTCATCAGCTTTTCTTGACAGTTTCCGCATCTTCATGCCGGTAAACGTCCAAACGCAAAGTGTGATTATTGTCCAGATGAAAAAGAAAGTTGGATTAAGAAACCCTTTTTTCCAGGTAAGGATTTTATCATGAGCTACAGCTTCTTTATCTACCCAATGATAAATATCATGCCTGTGCCCCAATATCAAACCCAGAAAAACGAGGAAAGCGAGAATAGCAAATACAGGTACTACAGCAGATATAGCCTCGGGTACTCTTCTAAAAGCAACAGACCATCCTCCATGTGCTAAGGTAATAGCACATATAAAAAACATAGCCGCATTACAAACTAACAGAAAGTAAACACTGTTTTGCAGCAATACCGCCCAAAAACGGGTTTGGTCATGCTCATTTTTACTCATGCCGAGAAAAATAAATCCTGCGATAAACGCAACTATGCCCACCGCCAAAAGACCATATGTCCATTTCTTATATCCGGCCGGAATCTCAAACTGTTGCTTAATCATTCCTCAATCAATTTGTTTTGTTAATGCGAATAAGTTTATTTTTTTGCTGTGCTGTCAGCAGCTGCAGGTGCAGCAGTGGCAGATTTACCCAATTTGTCTTTTATATAATGCACTACCATCCAGCGCTGCTTATCATTCAACTGCGATGCATAACTGCCCATTTTGTTTTTCCCATACACTATAGTATAGTATATCTGTCCATCTCCCTGGTTTCCTATAACAGGATCTGTTAAATCCTTAGGCGCAGCAGGATAAGGACCTTCCCCACCTTTCCAAAGAGGACCATTACCATCAAGCTTAGCCCCATGGCAAATACCGCAGTAAATGAGGTATAACCTTTCCGCTTCTTTTTTCTGAGCTGAATCTAACGGAGGCAATGGATTTTTTATAAATCTTGCTTTACCATGATTGGTTGTATCACTTCCTTCATCTTTTGCTATAGAGAAAGGCAAAAGCTGATCTCTGGTAATTGTTCCTTCTACCGGCGTACGATTGGTTTGCTTATCAGGAAAGATGTCATTTTCAGAATAAGTTTCATACGCGCGGCTATACGCCATATCCGGCATATAGGTTTTACCAGGCTCTTTATTGCTATCACAGCTTACAACTGTAACAATCATCAAAAAAGCGAAGCATGATATAACTGATAATTTTTTCATCCCGTTAATAAGTTTGTCTTTCTAATTAAGCCGTAACCGTTTCAGATTTATTATCAAATAAATGTCTGTCCTGATCATAACGCCCAAGCCACCAACCGGCTTCTGCTATCTGAACATTTACTTCTTTAGCTCCGGCAGCCGCCAGGAAATCTTCTGTTTCCTTTACGTTTGTTTTTGAAGTGCATTCAATTACCATCACAAAAAGATCATCAGTAGCTCTTGGGTGAAAAACATGCTTTTTTACAAATGGCGCCAACTGGCACAAATAGCAAAAAGTAAGCACCATGCCAACAGCAGAGAACAATACTGTAAGCTCAAACATGATGGGTATCCACGCCGGCAAAGAAAAATGTGGCTTACCACCATAGTTCTGTATCCAGTCGCGGGTAAGTATCCAACTGATAAAAGACAGGGCTGTTGTTAACCCGGTAAGACCATATACAAAACCGGCTGTATGCAGACTAGTATCTCTCAAACCCAATGCACCATCCAAACCATGAACAGGGAATGGTGTATACACATCGTGAATTTTGTATCCAGCCTTACGTACTTTTTTCACAGCCGGAAACAACACCGCTTCATCATCAAAACTTCCAACTACAAATTTTCTTATATCCATAACCTTAAACCTTTTTGTTATTAAGGTGAGTTAATTCAATATTATTACTATACTTTACTATCAACTTTACTGCGCACACATCATCGTTAATGATGATCATGTGTTTTAGCATAAAACTCTTCAACACTCAGGTTCTCAAGATCAGCCATTTTCTCTTTATAACTTTCACCGGAGGTTTTCAATATACTCTTGATTTCCGCTATGGCTATCACAGGGAAATATTTAGAGAAAAGGAAATAACAGGTGAAGAATAAACCAAATGTTCCTAAATAAAATCCTATTTCAAATATTGTCGGGCGGTAGTACAGCGACCATGAAGAAGGAAGATAATCGCGGTAAAGAGAAGATACAATGATCACAAAACGCTCAAACCACATACCCACGTTCACCACTATACTCATAAAGAATGTAAACCCTATATTCCTTCTTAATTTTTTGAACCAGAACAACTGCGGAGAAATTACGTTACAGGTCATCATGAGCCAGTAGCTCCAGCCATAAGCACCTGCAATACGGTATTTAAAGAAGATATCATACTCGTATGGGTTTGCACCATACCATGCAATGAATAACTCAGTAAGATAGGCGCAACCCACTATTGAACCGGTCAGCACAATTACTTTGTTCATAGCCTCTATGTGGCCAAGCGTGATATAATCCTGCAGGTTCATTACACGGCGCGTGATCAGCATCAGCGTTTGCACCATCGCGAAACCGGAGAATACCGCACCCGCAACGAAGTAAGGCGGGAAGATGGTAGTGTGCCATCCTGGTACTACTGAAGTGGCAAAGTCGAAAGATACGATCGTGTGCACTGACAATACCAGCGGCGTACTTAAACCGGCGAGTACCAGTGAAAGGCTTTCATGCCTTTGCCAGTGTTTGGTAGAACCGCTCCATCCAAAAGAAGCGATACCGTATAATAATTTACGAAGTTTTGTTTTAGCGCGGTCGCGAACGGTTGCAAGATCGGGCAGCAAACCGGAATACCAGAACAGCAATGATACGGTAAAGTATGTTGATATCGCGAACACATCCCACAACAACGGAGAGTTAAAGTTAGGCCATAAAGGACCACGTGTGTTGGGATAAGGCATTACAAAGAAGGCCATCCAAACCCTGCCCATGTGCCATATAGGGAACTGACCAGCACAAATTACCGCGAAAATCGTCATCGCCTCAGCAGCACGGTTTACACCGGTTCTCCAGCCCTGGCGGAATAATAATAAGATAGCAGAAATAAGTGTACCGGCGTGACCAATACCAACCCACCATACGAAGTTGGTGATATCCCAACCCCAGCCGATGGTTTTACCAAGGTTCCACTGACCGATACCGTAGGTAACATCCCTGTACAAAGAATAAACACCAAATAACAAAAGCGCTATCGAAATATAAAAACCAATATACCATAAGCGGGTAGGTTTGGCTTCGATAGTATACACAATATCTTCCGTTACCTGATTGTAGGTTTTTTCTCCATCTACCAGTGGTTCCCTGACGAAAGATTCGTATTTGATCAAACTCATTGACTACTTAATTTTCTTGCAATCCTGTCGGACGCGTATTATGGTTGATAATTCTGATCTTTAATTCTATCTCTGTTCTTAATGCGCAGCTTCGTGTGCTGCTTCTTTCTGCTCAGTTCCCTCATGCACTTCTTCTTTTACACCTACCGGTCTGTCAGTATTCCTGATTTTAGCAAGATAGCTGATGTTAGGTAACACATGTATTTGTTCAAGTGCATAGTAAGTGCGCTGGTTCTGTTCCTGGTTACGCAGTTTGTATACCTGGCTTTCTTTATCGTTAACGTTGCCAAATACAATGGCGCCTGTTGAACAAGCCTGCATACAAGCTGTTTTCACATCTCTTATTAATGAAGGATCCTGTGATTTTTTAGCTTTCAGTTTAGCGTCCTGCAAACGCTGAACACAGAATGAACATTTTTCGATAACACCGCGTGAACGAACCGTTACATCAGGGTTCAACACCATTCTTGTAAGATCATCATTCATCTGTAATACCGCTGCATCCAATCCGCCAACAATACCAAATTCCTGGTTGTCAGGGAAGCTATCTGCGCCGGTATAATCAGCCCAGTTAAAGCGACGAACTTTGAAAGGACAGTTATTAGCGCAATAACGTGTACCGATACAACGGTTATACGCCATCTGGTTCAAACCTTCTGTACTGTGGTTGGTTGCAGATACAGGGCATACGTTTTCGCAGGGCGCATTATCACAATGCTGACAAAGCATCGGCATGAAAACCACGTTCAGGTTATCGCCTTCTGAATCATCCCTGTATGTTGCATAATACCGGTCAATACGCAGCCAGTGCATTTCATGCCCGCGCATTACCTCACTTCTGCCTACAACAGGTACGTTGTTTTCTGCAGTACATGCAATAGTACAAGCGCCGCAACCTGTGCAGGCATTAAGGTCTATGCTCATTCCCCAGTGTGCTCCGGGAGATTCATATACCGGGTAAAGGGTAGCTTCATCGCGGAAGTTGTGGGTCTTTTTCGCAAAGTCTTCAGCCAGTTCTTCACGGTAATGCAATACCGCGTCAGGATTTTTCCTGAAATCCGCAAGGGAGTATTCTTTCACTACTTCCACACGACCTTCGTATTGGTTATGCGTTTGTGTATAGGCAATATTATAAGCGTCATTTGTTTTTTTGTAACCGCTTACATCAGTTAAATAATATTGACGGGTTGCGCCTTTGGCTTCAACCAACGGGTAGGCATTATAGCCAATGTTTGCACCAGCTTTACCAACACCTTCTTCTCTTCCATAACCCACAGCTAATGCAATTACTTTAGGATGCATACCTGCTATGGCCAGTATCGGCAGCTTTACAGGTTTACCGCCTATAGTAAATTCAATAACAGGCTTTTTGGTTTCTACTTCGTAATGATCATCCAGCTTTATACCAAGCTCCTTAGCCATTGCATAAGATATCATTACATAGTTATCCCATGTAGCGCGGCTGATAGGATCCGGCATTTCCTGTAGCCAGGGGTTGTTGGCATTTTGCCCTGAGCCCAAAGAAACTTTCTGGTATAAAACCAACTCAACGTCGGCGCCGCTTTTTATAGCAGATACTTTTGAAGCCGCATCTGCTACACCAGCGTTGTTAAAGGTGGAGCCGGCTACAGCTACTGTTTCAGGTTCTACCACACCATCCTGCAATGCTTTATCAAAAGCATACTGGCTGCCAAGTTTGCCAATCCAGTATTTCTTAAAATAATCTTCGTAGTCAGCATCATTACCACTCCATTTTAATAAAGAAGTCTGGAATGGTCTTGTCTGGAAGATATGTTCAATAGTAGGCTGCATCAGGCTGAAATAACCTGTGCGTGCTTCCGCATCACCCCAGCTTTCCAAAAAGTGAGGATGTGGAATGATATATTTACAAAGTGAGGATGTTTCATCAGCCCTGTCGTTAAACGAAACTGATAATTTCACTTTCTGTAAACCGGTTTTAAATGCTTCCGCATTCGGATAGTTGTATGCAGGATTAGCTTCGTAAACAAGCAGTGTTCCAATGCTTCCTGCATTCATATCTTTTACCAACCGGTCCATCTCACTGTCAATACCCTGGCGTGTTAATACCGGGGTTGCCCAGTTAATGGTTGTTCCGTTAGCACCAACTAATTCGTTTATAGCGTTTACAACAATCTGTACATTAGGATCATTGCTTCCGCAAACCACCAACGCCGCACCTTTGTTGGAAGAGAGTAATGAAGCGGTAATGTCTATGCCTTTCTTCACTTTATCATCCGCAATAGCCGGAGCGCTTACACCGCCGCCTAATTTAGCCAGCAGGTTCAATGCCACTGCTCCTATTTCAGAAGGGCGAACAAGAAAACGATCATCCGCATTTGCACCTGTTAAGCTGAGCACACCTTCAAACTGGATATGCTTGCTCATTTCAGGGTTTTTCTGGTTTATCCTGCGACCGGCAGCATACTGACTCGCAAACTCTTCGCTACTTAACCAGGTACCGAGGAAATCAGCATCAAGACTTACAATAACTTTTGCCTTATCAAACTGATATGCAGGCAAAGTCTTTTTTCCGTAAGTAGCTTCATTGGCCAGTAATATACCGCTGTAGGAAACAGCGTCGTATTGTACATGGCGACCGCCTGGGTATTTCGCTAAAAATTCGCTGATAACCTGTTTGGTAGAAGGAGAATTGATGGTTGAAGTAAGCAGCACTACTGTTCCGCTTATTCCTTCCATAATTTTTTTATCAAGTGCAGGAGAAAACTGTAATTCTTTTAATTCCTTATTCACCACCTCAGCTGGCCAGCGCAGGCGTGCCATATCATATAAATCAAGCACAGAAGCCTGAACACGGGCTGAAGTACCTTCACCTTTATTATTCAAAACAGAAAGCGCATTCCCTTCCACTTTAATAGGGCGTCCGTCTCTTACTTTAGCCACAATAGGAACAACATCACCTTCAGACACATAAGTGGTAGCATAGTATTGTGCTACACCAGGGGTAAGATTTTCGGGCTTGCTGAGATAGGGAATACTTTTTCTAACCGGCATTTCACAACCTGCAGCTACTGCCGCGGCCGCTGTGCTGAAACCTACATATTTCAGAAAGTCTCTGCGGGGAGTCTTTGCATCCAACAGCCCTTTAGAATTATCTAAAACGGGCAGGTCTTCCTGAAACTCGTCTTTTACCAGTTTTTGGTATCCTTCCGTGTTGTTTAGTTCGCCCAGGTTTTGCCAGTACTTTTTTTGCTCCATTTATAAAGTAATTTGAGAATTTATTCCGCTATTACGCGGAATGAAAACGCATACATCCTTTCAATCTGCCATTATTAATAGTGGCATTTCTGACATTCCAGTCCTCCGATCATTTCTACAGTTACACTGTCAATCTTCTTATTCCTGATATCTTCATGGAATTTTTCGTATATACTATAGAATTTATTATCCTTGAACTGAACTTTAGTAGTGCGGTGACAGTTAATACACCAACCCATGCTTAAATCAGCAAACTGTTTCACTTCATCCATTTCGGTAATATTACCATGGCAGGTTTGGCATTGTTGCTGTCCTACAACCACGTGTTGAGAGTGATTGAAGTATACGTGGTCGGGAAGATTATGTATACGAACCCATTCGATGGGCTTGCCTTTTCCGGTGTATTTTTGTGCAGTTTCATCCCAGCCTGCATAGCTGTATAATTTCTTGATCTCAGCAGTTCCGTTCACTTCAGTGCCATCAGCTTTTACAAGCTTAGGGCCTTTTTCATAAGTGTTGATAGCCATGTGGCAGTTCATACATACGTTAACAGAGGGAATTAACGCCTGTTTGCCTTCCTGCGCGCCGGTATGGCAGTATAAACAGCTGATCTGGTTTATACCAGCGTGTACTTTGTGAGAATAATATATAGGTTGCTCAGGCTCATAATTTTGCTGGCGGCCTAAGCCAACTGCGCCCTGTATGGTATAATAACCACCCACAAGGAACAATACTATGATACCCATTGCTATATACACTTTGTTTCTCCAGAAAGGCACAGGTTCCTGGGCAGGGATGCCTTCCTTATCGTCAGACATTTTGCGCAGGTTGCTGTTTACCTGTAAAAGGGTAAGGGCAACAACAGCAAGTATTAAGGTAAGTACACCAAATAATAAGGTATTATCGCTTTCAGGAGCTTTTACAACACCATTGGGTGTATCGCCGGGGGTAGTAGAAGCAGGCGGTGGAGTATTAATATAGGTAACTATAGCATCAATCTGCGCTTCAGTAAGGTCAGCAAATCCTGTCATCACAATACCATTATACTCATTCTTTAACCCCTGAGTATAGGAGTCAGAAGCCATAAAACCGGCAGGATTATGAATCCAGGCATATAATTTTTTCCTGTCGCTCCATGGGCCTCTTTCTTCAAATCCTCTTAGCGCCGGACCAGTCAGTTTTTTATCAAGGCTGTGACAAGTAGCACATTTTTGATTAAAAATTGCCTTTCCATCCTGTGCATTTGCAGAAACAACAAGGAAACTAAACAAAAACACAAACGCTGATCGAGAAAAAACCTTTTTTACAGTTCGTAAGTGGTAGCTCATTATATCCTAAGGAGTTTGTATGATGTGGACGTATCCGTTTGGCTGCAAAAATAGGTCAGTACGCCCATAAAATATTAACATTTTGGAAAAAAATTTTTATAGGCCTGGCCTGCATTTCAGCCGATTATACTTTCATAACTTTTTTTTTGTCATGTTTTTGTAAGGCATTTAAGTCATTATATTGTCATTTTTTTAGATGCAAAACTTTCGTTGTTTTTGCGCAATTTGCAGCCACAATGCTCAAAAAGCTACAACAAAAATGGAAGGTGAGCGGCAGGCAACTCTTTATTATACTATGCGTGTTTGCCATTACCGGCACCACCACTGCCTGGCTTACCAAGGTAATTACAGGCTGGGCAGGCTTTACCGCTGAAACGTTCTGGTTGTGGAGATTGTTGCTTCGACTGACCATGCTGGTAATAGGTTACCAGGTAATATTATTAAATGTTGCTTTTATTTTCGGGCAGTTTCCCTTTTTCTGGCAATATGAAAAGAAATTATTGAGGTGGATGGGGATTAAGGTAGATGGTGGAAGACATAAGGCGGTGGGCAGTGGGCAGTCGGCTATCAGCTATCAGCTATCGGCTATCGGTAGCGGGCAATCTCCAATTTCAAATCTCAAATCTCAAATCTCAAATATTCCCCCCATGTCTTCCCCTACCCGTCTTGCTGTTTTTGCTTCCGGAACCGGTTCCAACGCGCAGAAGATCATTGATTTTTTCAGGAATGATCCCTCCGTTGAGATAACATTAATTGTGAGCAATAAACCTGCCGCAGGAGTATTACAGATAGCCGAAAGAGAAAAAATAGCATCACTCATTATTGAAAAGGGGAAATTTTTCAACGGCGACGCGTATGTGGATGAACTGAAGCACAATAGTATTGACTGGATCATTCTTGCTGGTTTTTTATGGAAAGTGCCGGCTGCATTAATACAGGCTTTCCCTGGCAGGATCATTAATATACACCCCGCGCTTTTACCCAAATATGGCGGTAAGGGAATGTACGGGCACTTTGTACACGAAGCAGTAATTGCCTCAGGTGATAAACAAAGTGGCATCACTATACATTATGTAGATGAGCTGTTTGACCACGGGGCGCATATCTTCCAGGCACATTGTGATATTGAGCCCGGCGAAACCCCGGAAACACTGGCAAAAAAAGTGCAGGTGCTGGAACATAAACATTTTCCGGAAGTGATAAAGAAGCTTATTACAGAAAACAAACCGGCATAAAGGCACGACTTTTTCTTAATAACAGGCACATAATATTTAGCTGAATGAAATTATTCACCTGCGCCAATTGCAGCAAGCCATTATATTTTGAAAATTATTATTGCGAGAACTGCGGATTGCAGGTTGGCTTTAATCCCGGCAGCATGGAATTTATGCCTGCGGTTGGTGAAGAAAACGGGTTGATCATTCCCTGGCATGCGGATATAAAAGACCAGTTGCGGTATTGTAGTAACCGGGTATATAATGCCTGCAACTGGTTAGTACCCGCCGGAGAGAACAGTTCATTTTGTAAAGCCTGTGAACTCAACCGCATCATACCTTCACTGGATAATGCAGATTATTTGCGGCGATGGCAAACGCTTGAAATAGCCAAACACCGGTTAATATATAGTTTAATACAACTTAATCTCCCCATAGTAAGTAAAATAAAGGATCCGGTAGCCGGTTTGCTTTTTGATTTTATGGCTGATGATACGCAAAAAGTAATGACAGGTCATGATGAAGGCGTTATAACCATTAATATTGCAGAAGCAGACGATATTGAAAGAGAAATGGCCCGCCGCAACCTGGATGAAGTTTACCGCACGGTATTGGGCCACTTCAGGCATGAGGTGGGACATTATTACTGGGACAGGCTTATAAGAGATACCGGGTTGCTGAATGAATTCCGCCTGGTATTTGGCAATGAACAACAGGATTATGAAACCGCTTTAAATACACATTATTCGCAGGGTGCGCCGCTTAACTGGAATCAATCTTATATAAGCGCATATGCCACCATGCACCCCTGGGAAGATTGGGCTGAAACATGGGCACACTACCTGCATATTGTAGACACACTTGAAACAGCGCATGCATTTGGACTGAAAATACGACCAGCTTCAGAACTGGCTACAGACCTTGGGGTTTCCATCGCTGAGAACCCTTATCATATTAAGGATTTTGAAAAGATCATCAATCGCTGGCTGCCATTAACCGTAGCGCTGAATAGTTTAAACCGCAGTATGGGTTTACCGGATGCATACCCGTTTGTTATACCTCAGCCCGTTATACAAAAATTACAATTTATACACCAGTTACTGCATAAGCAAAGTATAGTTGCTTAGTAATAAATAATCCGCTTTCTCATTATTTACTACCGCTTTCTAAAAAGCAATAGCATATCTGCCTGGCTACAGGTAATTATGTATTGATGAAATCAATTAGATCATCAAATACACCGGTTATGAAAATTTTTATGAGTATAGCAGCAGGTATGCTATTGTTTAGCATGGGTTGCAAAAAAAATAATCCTACCAATCCTCCTGAAGCAGAAAAGCCTTTGGGACCTTTTAATATTTACAGCTCCCTGCTTTGTAACGACAATGGGTTTGCACTGGTAAACCATACGGGCAAGAAAAAAGTGGTTGCCACTATTGAAAAGAACCCGGAACTTGCAAGCCCTGAATTTTACCTCAAAAAAAGTGGCAATGGCTATATAGTATACATTCTACAACGTATAGGCAACGACTCCACATTCTGGGTTTGGGCAGCATCGCCGGATGAGTTTGAGTGCCCTCCCTGCAAAACAGGCACGGGGGTTGATATTGCACTTGAAACTTTTAAAAAGCTGGAAGACGTTTCGGGCAACAAATACATATTCAGCTTTAACCCTAATGGCAATGCAACCACCCTCCAGGTGCCAGGCGGCGCTTACGTGTTTTATGGAGATGGTATAGAAAGGGCTACCAAAACATGCAACAGGTATATGTCGATGATTATATCCGGTAATGATCCATCGGGCTATACTAAAGCAATGAATGAAGGAGAAAAAATATGGGATTATTCCTTCAGGTCTGACTGGTTTTTTAAGAAAAAAGGATAATGCGTTTACTACCCAATACCGGATTAACATAGAAACATACCGGCATACTGATAAAATTACTTATCTTTTAAAGTAATCCATCAATATTGACTGGTATGCATATACAAAAATGGATTGTCTTAATTTTTATATTTCTTCACAGCCATGCTTCAATAGCTCAATCCCAGCGTTATTTCTGGAATAAAGACAATATCCGTTTATCTGTAAATAAAGAAAAATACATCACCAAAATAATAGGTGCAAAAGACGGGCTGCCATCTTCTGAAATACTTGTTCTGCTCCAGGATAGTAAGGGCTTTGTATGGATAGGTACTTCTACCGGCGTTAGCAAATACGATGGATACAGTTTTGAAAATCATATTACCGCAGGCAATAAGCAATTGGGAAAAATAAACAGTATAGTTGAAGATACGCTGCATAATACAATATGGATTATGAGCGATGCCGGGCTGTCATATTATCAAAACGGGTACCTGCACCCCATTGCATTTGAAGAAAATGACTTAACGGTATATGATATGGGCATTGATGACAGGCATGTATACTGGATAGCATCCGCTAAAGGCCCCGCGTATTATACTAAAGAAGAAATGTTGGGCATCATTCAAACAAAAAAAGGGAATATTGGCACTCATCTTATACCACAATGGAAAAGCTCATTAAAAGAAGACAGCCTGGTAAGATTAATAAAACCGGGCAATAACGGCAAAACATGGTTCAGCAGCAAAAGCATTTTGTATTGTTATGATGGCAGGCATACCAGCCAGGTTTGGCGTTCATCATCATTCAACGACCAGATCAATACCATACTCCCACAACAGGATAAAGTATTTTTTGTAAGTACCATAAACGGCATTTTTGAATGCAGTGATACAAACAATGTAGCCGCGGTACCGTTTCAACGAACGCTCTCCGCTAATATTTACAACTCCGGCGGGGCATTGTATTATATGTGCCTTGATGGTATATTCAGTTTCAATCCTCAAAATAATTCATTCAGCTTATTATGTAAAATACCTGAGGCTGTTACAACCTGGCTCTCCTGCACAATGGCAGACAGGGAAGGCAATATATGGATAGGCATGCACGATGCGCTGTTTCTGCAGCGGAAAAAAATATTTTATGAATACAAAAGTGGTAATGGCAATATAGAGTTGTTCTGCGGTGCTGTAAAAAAAGACGGAACCATTCTTTTTGGTGGCAACAGGGGCAGGATATTTACAAAAAGGGATACCACACTGGTAAATTATCTCGGCAAACAAAAATCAGTGTGTTCAAAATCATCGTTAGCCGCTATACATGAAGACAAACAGGGGTGGCTCTGGTTTGGCACCGCATACCAGGGCATTGCAATTCAGCAAAATGATCATCTGAAATTTCTAGATAAAACAAGCGGACTCGGCTGTAATCAAAATTATTTTTTTCTTGAAACTACTGATGGTGATATGTGGACGGGTGGTGATGGCTTTTTAACGAAATTAGGCAAACAGCAAAGTGGCGATTCAATTGCCTGCACTACTTATTCATCTTTGATGAGCGGCGATAACTGGTCTGTTTTTGTAAACGCGATAGAAGGTCCTGACAAAACAATCTGGGCTGCCGGTGCAAGAGGATTGTTTACATTTTCGGATGGAAAACTCAGTCAATATGCATTAAGAGACAGTACAGCCATCAGCATATCCGATATAAAAAAAACACCTGGTAATGAAGTATGGCTCACCACTAAAGGCAACGGAATATGGCAATGCTATTTTGATGAGAAAGGATTATTGCAACTGAAAAAGAAATATAATACGGAAGACGGATTAAATACCAACAGCTACCTGAATATTTTGATTGATGAACAAAATAATATCTGGGCAGTAAGCTATTCCGGCATTTCAAAGATCGCTTTTGATCATAATAAGTTTTTTATCAGTAATTATACAGCAAACGATGGCTTCCCTGATAAAAATTACCAAAGTGCACGGTTGATGCAGGATAGCAATAAAACAATCTGGATCATTACATCAGATGGGCTTTCCTATTTTAATCCGCAGGGTCCGGCGCAACCGGAAAAAAATCCGTTGATAGTATTGAATACGGTAAAAGCAGGAGACAGTATATATTACAGCAATAATACTGCATCTCAAAACCAGCCATTAATACTGCATTACAATGAAAACGAATTGTCATTTTCTTTTTCGGGCATATACTTCAGTAATCCTTCAGGCGTAAAATATTTTTACCGGCTATCAGGCAGTGATTCATTATGGAAAGACAACGGCAATAACCGCGTAATTAATTTTGAGGGATTGCGCCCGGGCAATTATATGCTGCAAACAAAAGCCGTGGCAGGCAATAATGAAAGCGATATTATTGCAACCTACCTGTTCATCATACAAAAACCTTTCTGGCAAACCTGGTGGTTTTACGCCATTTGCGCGGTTATTGCAGGCGCAATAATATATGCCTGGATGAAGCAAAGAGAAAAAACGATACAAAAAGCCGCTGCGGAAAAAGCCACTATTCAGAAACATATTGCCGAACTGGAAACCAAAGCGCTGAAATCACAAATGAACCCGCATTTCGTTTTTAATAGTTTAAACTCCATAGCCCATCTCATCGCCAGCAATCAAAATGAAAAAGGTATTGAATATCTTACAAAATTTTCCAAGCTGCTGCGTATTATCCTTGAAGAATCTGAAAATAATTTTGTGGTATTGAAAGATGAAATAAAAATGCTTGACCTGTACCTGCAGATAGAAGCGATGCGGTTTGGCGATACGTTTTCCTATAGTATTCAGGCAGATGATACTGTTGAAGAAGATGATATAAGTGTACCTGCTTTGCTGCTTCACCCATTGGTGGAAAATGCGGTATGGCATGGGCTATTGCATAAACAGGGGGAAAGAAGATTGACCATTCAGTTTAAAAAGATAACGGAAGGCATATTACAGTGTACTATAAAGGATAATGGCATAGGCATTGAAGCGGCAAAAGCAATGAAAGAAAAACGACTGAACGGAATTACGCAACAATCAAAAGGAACACAGCTGGTAAAAGACAGGTTGAAAATGCTTGAACAGCAATTTGGGCAGCCCGTTCATTTAGCAATGGAAGATATACACTCAGATAATTATTCCGTCAGCGGCACAAAAGTAACCATTCAATTTCCTGTATTGTATGAAAGCTGAATTAAAAGCATTGATCATTGATGATGAGGCCATGGCATGCGATATGCTGGAATACCTGATATCACAACATATCAGTTCCATCACTTCAATAAAAAAAGCCACCAGTGCAGCCGAAGGTTTACAACTTATTCATTCTTTTTATCCTGATATTATTTTTCTTGATATACAGATGCCATTTATGAACGGTTTTGAATTGCTGAGTAAAATTCCCAAACACTATTTTAGTGTGATTTTCACAACGGCATATAGCAAATATGCCATACAAGCAATACGATTTAGTGCGCTGGACTATTTGCTGAAACCGGTTGATAAAGAAGAACTGATACACGCGGTGGAACGGCACATAAAACAGGGAGAAGAAAAAAAGCAGGTAAAAGCATTATACCTCAACTTTATCAACAACCTCAATAACAGGGAGCAAAAGCAACTCAGGCTTGCTTTACCCTCTTCATCAGGATTAAGGATTGTTTCGCCTGCTGAAATCATACATTGTACCGGCATTAATAACTATACTCAATTTCATTTGATCGACGGAACGAATACAATGGTGTCAAAAACAGTCAAGGAATTTGAGGAAATGCTATCGGTCTATGGATTTATACGAACGCATAAATCGCACCTCGTAAACAGGAAGCATATTAAAGAAATAAGAAATGATAATATAATTGTACTAAACAACGGGCAGCAGGTGGAAATTTCCCGGCGCAGGCAACACGAAGTAATGGAAGCATTGAAGAAGCTATAGCAGTGCGTCAATTTTGTCGACCAACTTTCTATCTTTTTCAGTAACAATATTACCGGCGTCATGTGTGCTCAGCCATATTTCAACTTTATTATACACATTCGTCCATAAAGGATGGTGATTCATTTTTTCTGCAATCAATGCCACTCTTGTCATAAATGCAAAAGCTTCAGAAAAATCTTTGAACTCAAATTTCCTGTATAGTTGATTGTTTTTTTCAGTCCACATGGCAAATAATTTGAAATTGGTGATTTGAGATTTGAAAGAGGTGAATGAACCTGCTCATTTTTAATTTCAAATCTCAAATTTAAAATACTAAATGTATTTTATTCTTAATCTTATCCTTATCCAGTTCTGTTATAAGTTGAATACCATTTATCTCTTTTATTGATTTTTGTAAGGAAGCAATATAATCTTCATCTACCTCATCTCCTTTAAGCAACCAAAAAAAATCCAGGTGACGGAATTCAGGAAGAAGATACTCGCCATCAAACTGGTTGCTATAAATATAATGTTCCAAAAAACTCATGTCCTCCCTGTATTCATACACAGAAAAAAAATATTGTCTTCCTTTTTTTGACAACTGTATTTCTATATCACTATTGCGCCTGAAATCACAGCCCATTGCCTGGTTCAGCATCCAGCAAAAACGATAATCTTTTACCGGCGCCACAATACCAAGTATGCGTGTATCTGAAAAAAAATCTTCAGCAAGGGCGGTATTGTCGATGGATAGTTTCATGGTGAATGGTTACAAGTAACAGGTTTCTGGCTACATCATCAGCCGGGACACTCATAGCTGAAAGCTGACGGCTGATAGCTGCTATCACTAAAACGTTACTTCAAATTTCATCTCCTCTTTTCCTCTCAGCACAGTAACAACAGTACTTTGCCCCTTCTTAAATTTACCTAAAGCCTGCATATACGCTTCCATTGAGTTTATCTTATAATCGCCTAATGCAGTAATAATATCTCCTGTTTTTATACCTGCTTTCTGCGCCGGTCTTCCATCACTCACACCATCCGCTCTTACTCCATCACCACTAAAAGTATAATCAGGCATTATACCAAGCGTAACTGAAAACCTTGCTGTAGTGGAGGTTTGTGCTTCTTTTGTAGGAGTAAAAGCAAGCTTGCCTTTTTTATTCAATCCTTCAACCAGCGATTGAATATATTTTATAATATACAGTTCACCGGTATAATTAACCTTATCTGCATCGTCAGAAGGTTTATGATAATCCTGGTGAAGCCCTGTAAAGAAAAACAGTACAGGAATATTTTTCCTGTAAAAAGAAGTATGGTCACTTGGCCCAACACCGCTTGAATCAATTTTTATAGAGAATGGAATGTTTTTTTGCGCGTAAACCACTTCGCTCCAGGTGGGGGAAGTGCCGAACCCGCCAATAGTAACCGCTTTTGCACTATCATTCATTCTTCCGACCATATCCATATTGATCATATAATTTGCCGAAGCGATATCTGTAGTAGGATGTTCTGTAAAATATTTAGACCCAAATAAGCCTAATTCCTCTCCCGAAAAAGCAATAAGCAAATAATTGTTCTTTTTGGCTTTCGATTTCTTAAGCAGCTTCGCAAGCTCAATCAGTGCCGCTGTTCCGCTTGCATTATCATCAGCCCCATTATAAATTTGCTTTTCTTTGCTCCTGCTCAATCCATTTCCGTCTTCTCCATACCCAAGATGATCATAATGCGCACCTATAATGATGGTTGAAGGCGCCCCGTTGTCTACATATCCCACAACATTATGCCCTGTGCGCTCGCTCTGCCCTAGATCAACTTTGAGCCTGATATCATAAATAGCAGAAGCATCTTTCAGATATTTATTTTTTCCTGATTTTGCCAGGTATATCACCGGTATAGATAACACTTCTGATTTATCCTTCTTTTCAAATACAATACCATCATCAATAGTACCGCTGTTATATATGATCAGCGCACTGGCGCCTTTGTCTGAAGCAATTTTCGCTTCTTTCTTTATATAACCACTCATATCAAAATGAGGGTTATCCTTATTTTCTTCAACGGCGGCTTCTATATCTTTAAACCAGGGAGCGCCTCTTTCAGAAAGGGAAATGGCTACCGGTGTTTCGGCTACTGATCCGTTAGGGCTGAATGGAAAAGGGAAATAATCTACCCCGGCGCTCATCTCTTTGCCATTCACCATAAATAATGTACCCGCGTTTATTTTTTTACCATCCTGTATATCAAATGCCTGGAGGTATGTTCCTTTATCGCCTTTTGGCGCAATACCTGTTATTTTAAATTGTTCACTTATGTATGCAGCAGCCTGCTTCTCTCCTTCTGTGCCTGCCCTCCTGCCTTCAAGTTTATCATCAGCAAGGTAATGCACCGTGTTTTTCAAATTTTCTATAATCTGCCTGTCGGCTTTTCTTAACTTTTGTGCAGATACAAAAAAACATTGCAGTAAAAGTGGTATCAGTAAAAAATGCTTTTTCATCCGGTAATAGTACAATTTTTAGTTAACGGCAAAGTTATAATTACTCAGGGTAATATATTTATTTCATTTTTCATGCCATATTAACGCACTATGATTATACCTCATATTGATTTTAGAATTTCGTACACCCACTTTACGATAGTTTTAACAGCTTTTTCTTTGTTTTAAGGCGTTTCCAAATTCGTAACTCCGCACAAGCATTTTGCCTTTATTTTTGTAGCTTCCTAAAAAAATTTTCATTTGAAAAAGCATTTACATATTGCGCTTATTGGCAACCCTAACAGCGGAAAAAGCTCATTGTTCAATGCCCTGACCGGCCTTAATCAGAAGGTAGGCAATTTTCCGGGGGTAACGGTAGATAAAAAGTCCGGCGAAAGCAAACTATCCGACAATCTTGTTGCCAATATTATTGACCTGCCCGGTATGTATAGCTTATACCCGCGCCGCTCAGACGAATGGGTAGCCTATAATGTTGTAATGGATCCGGGGGCTGCTGATCAGCCGGAGCTGTATATTTTAATAGCAGATGCCAGCAACCTGAAGAGAAACCTGCTTTTTGTTTCACAGTTCATTGATCTTAAAAAACCTGTTGTGGTAGCACTTACCATGATGGATATTGCCGCTAAAAAAGGCATTAATGTAGATGTAGCCGGGCTGGAGCGGGAATTGGGTGTACCGGTTATACCTGTTAATCCGCGCAGGAACAAGGGTATTGCAGAACTTAAAAAAGCCATTGAGCAAACTGCTAAACACTTATATAAACCTCCATCCAGGAATTTTGCGGATACAGGCGTGCTCGCCGAAAAAGCGGTCAGCGATCTGAAAAAATTGTTTCCTCATATCAGCGATTATGCCGCGATACATTACCTGATTAATCATGAATCTTTTTCACTCAATAATACAGAACAGGCTTCAATAGAAAATATTGAAAAGGAAAACAATTTCAATCATACCAAAGTTCAGGCAGAAGAAATTACGCAACGCTATAGCCGCATAAAGCATATTATGCAGCAGGCTGTTATTGAAGCCGATCCCAAAGAAAAGCAATGGATAACGGACCGCATTGATAAGATTTTACTGCACAAATTCTGGGGTTATGTAATCCTGCTGGGTGTGCTTGCCATATTGTTTCAAAGTATTTTCTGGCTGGCAACATACCCAATGGATGCTATAGAATGGATATTCGGCGCATTCAGCGAATGGCTCTCAGGTGTATTACCACAAAACTGGTTTGGCGATCTTATTGTAAATGGATTTGTGGCAGGGTTGGGAGGTATAGTAGTATTTATTCCGCAGATCATGATCCTGTTCGGGCTAATAACTATTCTTGAAGATACCGGCTATATGGCCCGGATAAGCTTTTTAACAGACAAGCTTATGCGAAAAGTTGGGTTGAATGGGAAAAGCGTAATGCCAATGATCAGCAGCTTTGCCTGTGCGGTGCCTGCAATTATGAGCGCACGTAATATTGAAAATAAAAAAGAAAGATTGCTGACCATAATGATATCGCCGCTCATGAGCTGCAGCGCAAGACTTCCGGTATACATTATACTGATATCGCTGGTTATACCCAATACCTATTATTTTGGCTTTATCAGTTTGCAGGGATTAGTGATGACAGGACTTTATCTTTTAGGATTTGTTGTAGCATTATTCGTTTCATATATAATGAAGTGGTTCATCAATATAAAAGAAAAAAGCTTTTTTATTCTTGAACTACCGGTATACCGTACCCCAAGATGGAAAACGGTTATTACAACCATGATTGAGAAAGCAAAGATATTTACCTTCCAGGCGGGTAAAGTAATACTTGTTATTTCGCTTATTCTCTGGTTGCTCAGCTCTTACGGCCCGTCTAAAACAATGCAGGCGCTTGAAACCAGCTACGAACAAAAGATCAGTCAAAACCCTGACAAGGCCGAAGAGCTTGACCAGGACTTAAAGTCCGAAAAACTTGAAAACTCGTATGTAGGTATATTAGGTAAAGCAATAGAGCCTGCTATAAAACCTTTGGGATACGACTGGAAGATTGGTATTGCCCTCATTACATCATTCGCGGCAAGAGAAGTATTTGTAGGCACAATGGCTACTATTTACAGTGTTGGAGATGATGCGGATGAAAACAGCGCAACATTAAGGGAAAAGATGCATGCAGCAACCTGGCCGGATGGTTCAAAAATATATACCCTTGCGTCAGGCGTATCTTTAATGATATTTTATGTGTTTGCTATGCAATGTATGAGTACATTAGCAATTGTAAAACGCGAAACACGCTCATGGAAGTGGCCGTTAATACAGTTGGCTTATATGACTGTGCTTGCATATGCCCTTAGTTTTGTGGCGTATAATTTGTTAAGATAATATATTCACCCTGATATGAATACAAAAAACCTGCTGCTGGCCGGCGCGCTGTTATGGTTTATCTCTATTACCATATCTGCCTGTAATGGTGCAGACAAGAAAGTGGCACCACTACTTACAGACAGCCTTAATTCAGAGCAAACAATTGTAGAGCAACCGGATACTGTTTTGTTCTGGACAATAAACGACTATGATAAAACAAAGACCCTGGTATATAAAGATTCGGCTGACATAACTGAACCGCAAAGCGTGATCAATGGCGTTAATTCTATTTACCCCGATATTCATTTGTTGTTTGTAAAACAATCTAACGATACCGTATATGCGAAGATAGACAGCGCCTTTGCTTTTACAAATGACATGGGCACATCAGGAGCAGCAGAATATCTTTCAACGGTTATTGTTAATCTTACAACATTAAATAATGTCAACTTTGTGAACCTTGACTTTCCTCGTGGCAGCCATGCTTCACCGGGTGTATTCAATAAAAAGGATTACGAAAATTTTAAGATAAAAGAACAATAGACTATATAACGCTTATTAACCCATCGCCATTATGAAAATCTGGAATATAGGTATTATCGGGGCCGGCATGGTAGCCGACTTTCATGCAAGATCAATTCAGCATCTTCCCAATGCAAAACTGGCAGGCTTTTGCGATAATGGTTCAGGCAGGGCAATGGCTTTAGCGGAAAAATATAATTGTACTTTTTTTGCGGATTATCATGCCATGTTGCGCAGCAGCGATATTGATATAGTAAACATTGTTACACCCAGCGGTACACATATGGAGCCGGCGATAGAAGCGGCGGAAAACGGGAAACATGTATTATGTGAAAAGCCGCTTGATATAAGCCTGGAGAGAATTGACGCTATGATAGCGGCGCATAAAAAGGCAGGCACTTACCTGGGAGGTATTTTCAACTACCGCTTTACCGGGGGCGTTCAGCTACTGAAAAAAGCAATTGATGAAAACAGGTTTGGAATTATAACATATGTATCGGTTGAAGTGCCCTGGTGGCGTGATGATAAATACTACAGCAACAGCTGGCGCGGAACCTGGAAAACAGATGGTGGCGGAGCGTTAATGAATCAATCCATTCACATGGTTGATCTGCTGCAATACCTTGCCGGTCCTGTTGAATCACTATATGCATATACTGCAACGCTTGGGCATAAAATAGAAGCAGAAGATACCGCGACTGCTATACTAAAATTAAAAAACAAAGCACTGGGAAATATTTATGGCTCTACCGCTTCTTTTCCGGGGCAGTCGCGTAAAATAACTATCACCGGCACAAAGGGTACGGCTGCAATGGAAGACAATACCATAAAAGTGTGGCAGTTTGCTGAAAAGAAAGCAGGAGATGATGCCATCCTTCAACAGGCAGGAAATGCCTCAGCAGGCGGCGCTTCTGATCCGGCTTCTATTCCATTTGAGCTGCATGCCAGCAATATTGAAGCATTCATTAAAGCGCTTGATGAAAACAGACCATTTGAAATTGATGGTGAAGAAGCCCGCAAAGCAGTAGCAATTGTTTTGGCAATATACCAGTCGGCAAAAGAAAATAAAACGATTTATTTGTGAGCTTTCAGCCTTCAGCTATGAGCTGTGAGCAGTAAGTAAGTTATTTTATTTTCTTGTCTTTTTGTTTTTTTCCCTTTACAGATCTCCCAATTGCGGTCTCATCACTATATCCTCAACACATGCCTGAGGTGAAAGTTTTGCAGCGGCATAGATCATTTCCGCGATATCATTTGATTCCATTATACGCTTTGGATCAACGCCACTGCCTGCCCAGGAGTCAGTATAGGCAGCACCGGGATAAATAGCGGTAACTTTAATACCAAAAGGTTTCATCTCTTCACGCAGGTTTTTAGAAAACCCTGCCAATGCGAATTTGCTTATACTATATGCACCACCGTTAGTATACGCCTGCAATGAAGCTATAGAGCACATATTGAAAATATGCCCCTGTTTTTGCTCCATCATTTTTGAGATCATGGTTCTGGTAACATGATAAGCACTATATAAGTTCACGGCAATCATATTTTCCAAAACTCCTTCAGGTTCGTTATACACACTGCCTGGCTCAAAAGAACCTGCATTATTTATCAATACATCAATTGAAATATTGAGCGACAAAATCCACTTACCGAATGCCTGCACTTCTGCTTTACTGCCCAAATCAAATGGCTTTGCTTCTATTTTTACAGATGGATATTGCTGCCTGATCTCATCTCTTGCTTGATAAAGCGTTTTTTCGGTACGCGAGCACATATATACGTTCCAGCCATTAGCTGCAAATTTTTCAGCAATTGATTTTCCAAATCCTTTTGATGCTCCGGTGATGATTATATTCATAAATAAACCTGATTGCTGTTGTACCTACATATGAAAATTTGAAATACTCCTCTAACCAGCAGGGATTTCGCTTTTAGAAAAAACGATTGCGGTATCGTCATTTCGATCCCGCCTTCATGAAGACTGCATTAAAAGTATGTTGTGGCGGGAGAGAAATCCGTTGGGCAATAGTACAAAAGTTGAGCATTAGCACCAACGCCCGGCAGATTTCTCCCTCGCGTAAGAGTGATTATACTACAATCCGCGTGTTGCTCAGTCGAAATGACGGAGAGGGCTGGTATTTTACTACCTGCACTAAGGAAAACTGTATAATCATTCAACTTAAAAGCGAAATCCCTGCTCTGATCAGCTCAAAACTACACACTTCTTATAAACACCGTACTTTTGCAACACGTTTTTTATCATGGTTTATAAACATCTATTTTTCGACCTGGATCATACTCTCTGGGATTTTGAAGCAAATGCAAAACTCACATTACAGGATTTATATTCGTCCTTAGCGCTTGCCGATCATGGTGTGCATGATTTTAATTCATTTTATGAACGCTATATCTATCACAACGAGAGGCTTTGGGAGCGTTATCGCAAAGGCTTTATTAAAAGAGATGACCTGCGCTGGAAACGCATGTGGCATACCCTGCTCGATTTTAAAATAGGCAATGAAAAACTGGCCAGAACCATGGACGTAGCATTTCTTGATAAACTACCCACAAGAACTTTGCTTTTTCCTGGTGCTATAGAAATACTAACCTATCTGCAAAGCAAAGGTTATGCACTGCATTTGATTACTAATGGATTTGAAAAGGTGCAGCACAGTAAATTGAAATATTCCGGATTGTCTGATTTTTTCCATTATGTTATTACTTCAGAAGGCAGTAACAGCCTGAAACCGCATAAAGAAATTTTTGATTTTGCAATGAAGCAAACCGGGGCCACAGTAAAAGAAAGCATTATGCTGGGAGATGATATTGCCGCGGATATTATTGGCGCCCAAAATGCAGGCATGGACCAGGTATATGTTAATCATAAAAATATTGAACCGCCGGTTAAGCCCACATATACTGTTACTTCGCTGAAGGAACTGGAGAAGATATTTTAAAGGAAGGGCTGATAGCTACCCCCCCTCACCAACTCGCCAGCACAGTTATACCGCCTTTTACTACCTCATTCAACTGCACATGCACTTTAGTGCCTGCAGGCAATAATACGTCCACGCGGCTACCGAATTTAATAAAGCCTAATTCGCCGCCCTGTTGTACTTTTTGCCCGGCTTTTAAATAATTAACAATGCGTCTTGCTACCGCGCCTGCTATTTGCTTTACCAGTATAGGTGCATTTGCATTTTGTATCACAACAGAATGTCTTTCATTTTCCGTAGATGATTTAGGGTCCCAGGCTACGAGATATTTGCCTTTATGATATTTGCTATACAATACTTCACCACTCACCGGGTTTAAATTCTGATGTACATTGGCAGGACTCATAAAAATGGATATCTGCAGGCGCTTGTCTTTAAAGTATTCCTCATCAACAGTTTCTTCAATCACCACTACCTTACCATCAGCCGGCGCTACAATTTTATTTTCATCAAGTGTAAGCACACGGCCAGGTACACGAAAAAAAGAAATGATGAACAGGAAGAACAAAAATGATAATACGAAAATCACCCACGAAAGCCATACCAGGCTATATGGCAAAAAATAAAACAATACCAGGTTAAGCACAACAAAAAATAATCCGCAAAGCGCTATGGTCTGATATCCTTCCCTATGAACTTTCATTCGTGTATTTTAAGTATGCAAAAGTAGCTAATTTATTGTTTGTGGTTTGTAGTTTATCGTTCAGAAACAACTTGAACTACAAACCATAAACCCTAAACCACAAACCTTACTTCATCACAATCATCACATACAGCCACACAAATGGTGTTGCCAGCAAAAGCGAATCAAACCGGTCAAGAAAGCCTCCGTGCCCGGGCATGATGCTGCCACTGTCTTTTACATTGGCCACTCTTTTTATTTTGCTTTCCAGTAAATCTCCCGCTGTTCCTGCTATTGCTGATATAGCTGCAATAATACAAATATGTATTACCGGCATTTTAATAAAATAAGCCAACGTTCCCATCGCTGCCACACACAAAATAATTCCACCTGCTGTTCCTTCTATTGTTTTTTTGGGGGATATTTTTGAGAAAGGTGTTTTGCCGATTAATGAACCAACGATATAAGCCATGGTATCATTTATCCATATTGAAAAAATAGTTGCCAGCGGGATCATTAAGCCAACTTCATACGGCCAGCCATTACCGGTAACCCATATTTCATGTATTGATCTGGTATTGATCATTAATGCCCAGCTAAGTGATATGTATATTAACCCGAGTGCTGAATAACGTATATGAGTAAAGTTGACCTGCTGAGAAAAAAGTATCTCAACAATAGGCAAAGCAAAGGCAAAGGTCAATCCCATTGCAAGACCAATGCCAGGCAATGTAATATTTGCAATGTGGTATATATCGCCTGCAGCATACAACATCATTGACCACCCGGCCAGCATTACCCCATAACGATGAAAAGTAGAAATGTTTTTATAGGAAGGATCTATGCGTCCTAATAACCGCTGGTACTCTATCCAGCAACCAAAATGAATAACGGAAAATAATAACAGGAAACTCCATTCATTCAACAACAGCCCTGCCATCATCACCAGCACAAATACCAGCGCTGTGACTGCCCTTGTTCTGAAAACTTTCCAGTTCATTGCCATTGTATGCGCGTTTTAGAGAGCTATGGGCTGTGAGCAATCAGCTTTCAGCAGTCAGCTATCAGCCGTTAGCTATGGTTTAATGAGCGTCTTTGTCGTTTTACTTATCAATACTGCCTCCCTACTATTTACTCCTTACCACTTATTTATCACTCATCTCCCTCACGCAATCCACTTCTCTTCAAGTGCTTTGTCTTCGGGTGGTGTAAATATTTTTATTGCCTGGTTTGATACACGCTTAAAAACCATGAATAAAAAACACAATGCTATTACAGCCAAAATACCCCACCAAAAGGGCATCTTATCGTCCATGGCTTCTTTAACAGTTTTGCCCTGGCGTAGCATAATATACATTTGTGTAACCGCAAATGCATTATTAAAACAATGCGCCGCAATACTAAGCCATAAGCTCCGTGAATAATAATATATCAAACCCAATACAATGCCGAGGCACAGGCGGGCAAGAAAACCATAATACGAAATATGGATTGCACTGAAAACCACACTCGTGATAATGATCGCTACCCAATGACTTTGTGTTGACCTCGTTAGCAGGTTCTGCATTCCTCCACGAAAAAATGTTTCTTCAAACAATGCCGGCAATATGGCTATCATGATCAGCGAAATAATATAATCCCCAAAAGATTTTATATTAGTAATCGCTTCTACCTGTTCCGTATAATTATTTTCCAGTTGCCTGAAAAAGCTGGCGGCAGATTGTGGCAGGGGGATCTTTTCATTTAATTCAGCCAGTGCGCCTGCGGCAAGCGCCGCTGCAAACATTATAACAACAGACAAAAGCAGTTGTTTGTAGGTAAACTGCATTGTAAAGCCTAACAGCTTGACAGGCTTACGGTTAAGAATAAGCGCAGTAAAGTAAGCCGGAAGAAAAAAAGTAACAAATGTTGAAACCACCTGCACCACTCTTACGGCATTCACATGCTCCGGCTTCAACATATCCTGCTGCATGGTAAAGATCCCTTTTCCGGTCATAAGCGTCCATATTGGAATACTTACAACACCTCCAATCAAAAAACCGCCCAACCATAACCCTATAAGAATTAAAACACCTTTGCCGTAGGAAATGCCCTTTGAGTAAGGATCATACATGTACAATAGTTTAAAATATAAGATACACTATTGCAAAGATGCAGGATACTAAGCGAAAAAATGCGCCTGAAGCCAGGGATTTCGCTTTTAAGTTGAATAATTAAACAGTTTTCCTTAGTGCGGGCAGTAAAATATCAACCCTCTCTCCGTCATATCGACCGAGCAACACGGACACTATCCTTTAATCACTCTTACGCGAGGGAGAAATCCGTTGGGCTTGAGTACTAATGCTCAACTTATATACTATAGCCCAGCAGATTCCTCTCCCGCCGCAAAATACTTTTAGCTCAAACTTCGTCAAAGCGAGTTTATAATGACATCATTACGGATGAATTGAAAATCAGGATTTTATTTTTTAACCATAGCCTGCCATATTACAATCAATCACTTGCCCGTATTTGCGATCCCGCCAACATCAACATTGTATTTGAAGCAATGTTGCGGCGGGAGAAGCAATCCTCGTACATAGAACACTTGCCGACTGCGGAGACTGCTTCACCCGCCGCAACATACATTCAATTCGTATCTTCATGCTGGCGGGTTCGCAGTGACGTGCGAGAGTGTTTTGGCTTTGCAACCAGCTCTGCAAACAAAATATTTTTCTTTCCAAATCCAAAAGTCTTTGTGAGACACTTTAATGTCATCTTTATATTTTTCCTGCAACAGGTTTGGTACTCGAGATGACGATGTAGCAATCATTGTTTCTAAAAGCGAAATTTCTGCGCCGCAGGCTTAAAAAAGCTAATCCCTTTTTGCATTGGCTGAGAGACTAAGCCATTTGTTTATTTCACTGCAATTGCGAAACTCATCATCAACCGTAATATAATAGGTAGGCATTTTGGTCTGGAACCACCTTTCAAGAATTTCACCTTTCTTTTCTTCCAGCACTCTCTGGGCTATTTTATTGTAGTCGTCTTTTATATTTTCGCGGTGAGGTTCTGTTTTTTTCTGGATATATACAATTCTGGCTCCTTTTTTTCCTCTTTCTTCAAAAGAAACAGGTTTTGAATATTCTCCAACTTTCAATTCATTATAAATAGCAACAAGGCTTTTGTCAAGATCCTGTATGGTTAAGTAAGGAGAGCCCTGCGCATTTGTAATAGACCCTGCAGTGAATTTGCTGTTTTCGTCTTCACTGTATCTATCAACCGCCTCTCCAAAAGTCAGCGTTCCTGCCACAAGCTTTGATCGTATGGTATCAAGTTTAGCAATGGCTTCATTTACTTCTGTTTCTGTTACCTGTGGTATTTTGAGTATGTGACGCACTACAACATCATCACCGGTTCTGCTTACAAGCTGAATGATATGATACCCGAATTTTGACTTGATCACTCTCGATACCTGTCCTTCTTTTAATGCAAAAGCTGTGGATGAAAAAGCACCATCTACGTTTTTGTCATTACGGTTAAATTCAAAGCGTCCGCCCATTTCCTTTGTGCCGGGGTCGTCGCTGTACATTTTTGCCATACGCTCAAAAGAAGCTCCCCCACTTTCTATCTGGCGTTTGTATTCCGCCAGTTCATCCTGTGCATATTTTTCAAGGTCGCGGCTGGCCTTTGCATACGCTACAACCTGCTTAATTTCTAACTCCGTATCGTAAAATAACAGGCTATCCTTAGGGATCTTATTATAGTAATTAGCCACTTCTGTAGGCGTTATTCTAACATTTTCAATAATCGAGTGCTGCATCGCGTCTGCCAGTTTCTGTTCTTTAATGGCAATACGGTTGTCTTCTTTTATCTGGTAAATGGTTTTGCCTGCTATTTGCTCCAATGCATCTTTACCACCATATACACTGATGTAATACCTTATACGCTGATCCAGTTCTGCTTCTATTTCATCATCACCCAGGGGCAATGAATCTTTTTGCGCCTGCAGCATCAATGCTTTCCTGATCATCATTTGCTGCAATAACATACAACCGGCATTCTCCGGCACTTCCCTTCCCTGTCTTTTCTCATCCTCTATATAGTTGGTAATATCCGATCTCAACACAATCTTGTCGCCAACCACACCAATAATTTTGTCTGCGAGTACTTTATGAGATTGCCCCTGCGCCTGACCTGCGTATGCCGATATACTTAATACAACAAAAAATAATAATTGCTTCATATCTTATAATTCAGAACACTCAAAAGTAAAAGCCATTTAAAAGAGTAACTACGCCTGTATTTTATTTAACAAAGGTTTACAAGGTGCGTTTTACCTCTTCAATTTCAAATGCTTCTACTACATCACCTGGTTTAAGGTCATTATAATTTTTGATGGTAAGCCCACATTCCATACCGCTAACTACCTCTTTTACATCATCCTTATACCGCTTCAGCGAGCCAAGTTCAGCGCTCTGCCCTTCCCCTGTAGGATAGGTTACAATACCATCGCGGATCAGTCTTATTTTAGAATTGCGGCTTATTTTACCATCCAGTACCTGGCAGCCTGCTACGGTTACCTTGTCAAATTTGTATACCTCGCGTATTTCCACATTAGCAACGATCTTCTCAGTAACTGTAGGCTCCATCATACCTTCCATCGCGCTCTTCACTTCTTCTATAGCATTATAGATGATGGAATATGTTTTAATCTCCACACCTTCAGATTCAGCAAGCTTATTAGCCTGAATAGAAGGGCGAACATTAAATCCGATAAGGATAGCATCAGAAGCTGTTGCCAGCAATACATCACTTTCTGTAATAGCACCCACTGCTTTATGTACAATGGATATTGCTATTTCTTCCGTAGATAGTTTTTGCAATGAATCACTTAATGCTTCTACCGAGCCGTCCACATCACCTTTAATGATAAGGTTAAGCTGTTTAAAGTTACCAAGTGCAAGACGGCGACCGATCTCATCCAGCGTAATATGCTTTTTAGCGCGTATACCCTGCTCACGCAATATCTGCGCACGGCGGTTTGCTGTTTCTTTAGCTTCTGCCTCGTCTGCAAATACCTTGAATTTTTCACCAGCCTGCGGTGCACCGCTTAAGCCGAGTATTTGCACAGGTGCAGATGGACCCGCTTCATCCAAACGCTGATTTCTTTCATTGAACATTGCTTTGGCACGACCGAAAAACTGACCGCTCACCACAATTTCACCCTGCCTTAATGTACCATTCTGCACAAGCATGGTTGCTACATAACCACGTCCCTTATCCAAAGAAGCTTCGATAATAGTACCTACAGCTTCGCGATCAGGGTTTGCTTTCAGGTCAAGCAATTCTGCCTCGAGTAAAATCTTTTCCAGCAGCAGGTCTACATTCAACCCGCTTTTTGCTGATATTTCCTGGCTTTGGTATTTACCACCCCAGTCTTCCACAAGGAGGTTCATACCGGCAAGCTGTTCTTTAATTTTTTCAGGATTGGCTCCGTCCTTATCAATTTTATTGATGGCAAAAACCATTGGCAGGTTAGCAGCCTGCGCGTGGCTTATTGCCTCACGTGTCTGGGGCATCACCGCGTCATCCGCAGATATTACGATAATTGCCACATCAGCGGCTTTGGCACCACGGGCACGCATAGCCGTAAATGCTTCGTGACCCGGCGTATCAAGGAATGTAAGTTTTTTACCAGAAGCAGTGGTTACCTGGTAAGCACCAATGTGCTGGGTAATACCACCTGCCTCACCGGCTACCACATTTGCGCTGCGTATATAGTCGAGCAATGAAGTTTTACCGTGGTCAACGTGCCCCATGATGGTTATAACCGGGGGACGCGATACCAGGTCTTCCGGACTGTCTTCCACTTCTTCCTCTTCGTCTTCATCTACATCGTCTACTCCAATAAATTCCACTTCAAAACCAAACTCACCTGCCACCAGTTCAATTACTTCCGCATCAAGGCGCTGGTTAATGGAAACCATAATACCAAGGCTCATACATTTACCAATGATCTCGGCAAAGTTTACATCCATAAGGTTGGCTAACTCACTCACCGTTACAAATTCTGTAACCTGCAGCTTGTTATCATCCATTCCTTCTGCACCCATGTTTTCCTGTTCTTCACGACGCGCCCTGCGTAATTTAGATTTGGCGCTCTTGCCACCACCGCGTGAAGCGCCGGCTAATTTGGCCTGGGTTTCACGTATTTTATCCTGTATTTCTTTTGCGTCTATTTCTTTTGCTTCGCGATGATTATTATCTCTTCTTCGGTCATTTCCCCTGTTTTGTCCAAATCTTCCACCACCTTGCCCGTGATGACCACCACCGCCTTCGCCCTGACGGTTATGTGGCCTGTCGCCCTGCTTTTGTATTACAGGACGGTTGCCGTCTCTTCTCTGCTGGTTATTTCCTTCCTGGTTGTTGAATCTTGCCGCAGGCTGCTGTTCTTTCTTCTCAATAGGAATACGTTTTCTCTTCCTTTTTTCTTCCTGCTGGCTGGCCGGCGATGTGCGCTGTTCTGCCTGGGTAGGCAGTGTAATTTTGCCTACGATCCTTGGCCCTTCAATTTTTTCAGCACGAATATTTTCAATTACCGGGGCATCTTCAGTTTCAACTTCTTTTTCTGCTGTTACAGGAGGTTCTGCTATCACGGGTTCTTCTGTCACTTTTGGAGATTCTGATACGGGTTCTTCTATTACAGGTTCTTCTTCTTTTTTCTTTTTAGGTGTTGCACCTTTTTTAGGCCTTGTTGAGGAATCTATAGCACTCAGATCTATCTTATCCAAAATCTTGGGGCCTTCAATTTCTGGCGCTTCAATTTTAGTTATCTCAGGCTGCTGCACTTCAGGTTCAGGTGCCTTTTCAACAACAGGCGGCTGTGGTTGTATAACCTCCACTACCGGTGGCTCAACTACCGGGGGTTGTGCAACTGGCTCTGCACCTTTTTTCTTTGCATCTTTTTTGAACAGTATCTCTTCCTCGTCCTTTTTCTTCCTCGCTTCCATCGTATTTCCCTTGGGAATTTCTATCTGGTCGCTCTTGGCCTTAGCGGCTTTATCAGAAGAAAATTCCTGCTGCAAGGCATAGTACATTTGTTCAGTAAGCTTACTGGTAGGTTTCAGCTCATCTTTAGAAAATCCTTTACCGCTCAGGAAATCAATTAAGGTATCCTGACCAATGTTAAATTCCTTTGCCGCTGCCAATAAGCGTGGTAGTTTAATTTCAGCCATATTTTTTTGTCCTGCTTTTGTACCTGTCAAAGCATAATGCCCAGCATACGTAGCGGATTAATTTGTTTTATCATTTAAAAATATTGCTTCACGCGAAACAATATATGTTAACCTTTCTGAAACTCTTCTTCAAGCACTTTTCTCAGATCTTCTATGGTTTCTTTTTCAAGGTCAGTTCTTCTTTCCAGTTCTTCTGTAGTCAGGTCAAGCACACTGCGTGCGGTATCGCAACCAATACGCTTCAATTCATCTATCACCCATGTATCAATTTCATCTGCAAATTCTTCCAGGTCAATATCAAATTCTTCAGTTTCATCTTCATCATCGCGGAATACATCTATTTCATATCCTACCAATTCGCAGGCCAATTTGATGTTAACGCCGCGCCTGCCTATAGCAAGCGAAACCTGGTCGGGTTTAAGATATACACTCGCGTGTTTTTTCTCCGTGTCAATTTCCATATAAGTTACTTTAGCCGGCGTTAAAGCACGCTGAATAAGCAACTGTGTATTATTGGTCCAGTTAATAACATCAATATTTTCATTTTTCAACTCACGCACTATGCCATGTATACGGCTACCCTTCATACCTACGCAGGCGCCCACAGGGTCTATACGATCATCGTATGATTCTACCGCTACCTTTGCTCTTTCTCCAGGTTCCCTCACAATTTTGCGGATCACGATCAGTCCGTCAAAAATCTCAGGCACTTCTATTTCGAGCAATTTAGCAAGGAAAGAAGGATGTGTGCGGGAAAGAATGATTACCGGTGAGTTATTTTTTAATTCCACTTTCTTCACTACAGCTTTAATATTCTCTCCCTTTTTGAAATAGTCAGAAGGTATTTGTTCCGATTTAGGGATAATCAGTTCGTTGCCGTCTTCATCCAGTAACAATACTTCTTTTTTCCAAACCTGGTATACTTCAGCGCTGATGATCTCACCTACGCGGTCAGCATATTTTTTTACAAGTGTATTTTTCTTTAAATCGCCGATACGGCTCGCCAGTGTTTGCTTGGCAGCAAGTATAGCACGACGCCCAAAATCAAGAATATCTACTTCCTGGAATAATTCTTCACCCACCTCAAAGTCAGGCTCAATTTTAACGGCATCAGTGTAGCCAATTTCTGCCACAGGATTTTCAACCTGCCCGTCTTCCACTATTGTACGCCTGTGAATAATTTCAAGGTCACCCTTTTCAGTATTAACAATCACGTCAAAATTCTCATCCGATCCGTATTTTTTACGGAGGAGTGTCTTAAACACGTCTTCCAGCACTTTCATGAGTGTAGGGCGATCAATATTTTCCGCGTCCTTAAAATCCTGGAAGGATTCAATAAGATTAATACTTGCCATAGTACAGTATTTTTTTCCTTTCGTCACAGCCGGTTATACCAACTCCAGCCAGACCAGGGTCGTTAAAATTGAATTTGAATTTTTGTTGTTTTAATGTTATCAAAAAGTATAGTGTGTTGTATAACTTCCTTTTTTTTGTTTTTCCCTTTTACTTCCTCTATTGTTATTCCATCACTTAGTACAGCAGTAAGCTTTCCCTCTGTTTTTGTTCCGTCGTTTAAAATAACCTCCACATTCCGCCCTGTGTTTTTTTCATATTGCCTGCGAAGTTTTAGTGGTTCTTCAAGACCGGGAGAAGATACTTCGAGCGAAAAATCGCCGTTTGGAAATAACCCGGCTTCTTCTAACTGTTTATAAAGGGCCCGGTTATATTTTACGCATTTGTCTATAGATACGCCTGTATCTGCATCCAAAAATACTTTTATATTATTAGTCGGTTTGATTTTTATTTCCACCAAAAAATAACCCGGGTTATCTTCCAGCAAATCCGACACCATTTTTTCCAGAACCTGAATTGTTGCCTCGCTGCTCATATTTGATAATAGAAGAAGGGAACGCTTCCGTTCCCTTCTGTCGCTCTTTTCCTGAGGCAAAGGTAAGGCTTTATATTATTAAAGTGCAAAAATTTTTATGGTGAATGGGCAATGGTGAATGGTGAATAAATAAATTGCTTATTGCCCATTGTCTATTGCCTATTCACTCATTTACCATAATATTCCCCGTACCATTTAATAAACTGTTCAATACCATCAACCACTTTGGTTGCCGGCTTATAATGCAGGTTATCTACAAGATCCTGCACATCAGCACAGGTGGCAGCTACATCTCCCGGTTGCATAGGAAGAAATTGCTTTTCTGCCTTTTTGCCAAGTGTATGCTCAATTGCTTCTATAAAATCCAGGAGCCTTACCGGGTTATTATTGCCGATATTATATACTTTATATGGAGCGGTAGAGGTAGAAGGGTCCGGGTGAACCGCATCCCAGTTGGATTTACCTGCCGGCGGATTATCAATTACTCTTACCACACCTTCCACTATATCTGTGATATAGGTAAAATCGCGAACCATGTTGCCATTGTTAAATACAGGGATAGGTTTGCCTTCTAATATAGCTTTAGTAAAAATGAACAGCGCCATATCAGGCCGTCCCCAGGGTCCATATACTGTAAAAAATCTCAACCCGGTGGTAGGTAATTTAAAAAGATGGCTGTAGGTATGCGCCATCAATTCATTGCTTTTTTTACTGGCCGCATATAATGAAATCGGGTGATCTACATTATCTGAAGTGGAAAAAGGAGATTTGCCATTCAATCCATATACACTGGAGCTGCTGGCATAGGCCAAATGCTTTATATTATTGTGGCGGCAACATTCCAGTATATTCAAAAATCCTACAATATTGCTGTTAATATATACATCTGGGTTGGTCAAACTATACCGAACACCTGCCTGAGCAGCCAGGTTGCAAACCTTGTCAAAATTTTGTGAATCAAATAGCTTTTCCAGGTTGGATTTATCTTCTAACTGCAGCTGAATAAAACTGTAATTTGAATATAATTTACTTTTTACCAGCGCATTATAAGCAATATCATTCTTATATATGCCTGCTGCTTTAAGTCGGTCATACTTAAGGTTTACATCATAATAATCATTAATACTATCCAATCCAACCACTTCATCACCTCGCTTTATCAAATAATTTGCGAGATGATAACCAATAAATCCTGCCGTTCCGGTAATGAGTATCTTCATATTATATGTTTTTGTGGGCTGGGAGCGATAAGCTTTGAGTTTTCAGCGGTCAACGATCAGCGGCAGCATCTCAGCTTATGATGCTTCACAGCCCATAATAGCTGATAGCTGAAAGCTAATAGCTGACTGCTATCCCTACATCTGTTCCTGTGTCAGCTTTTCCGCGTTTTCAGCAAATTGCAGCGCGTCTATAAACTCCTGGAGATTGCCATTTATTACATCATCAAGATTATAAACTGTAAGTCCGATACGATGATCGGTTACCCTTCCCTGCGGAAAATTATATGTTCTTATTTTGGCAGACCTGTCACCTGTACTTACCAGGCTTTTTCTATGACGGGCAATTTCTTCTTCCTGTTTGCGTACCTGTTCTTCATATAATCTAGTACGCAGCATCTGCATCGCTTTTTCACGGTTACCCAGCTGTGATCGTTCGGTTTGACAAATCACCACCGTACCTGTAGGTATATGTGTCAACATCACCTTAGTTTCTACCTTGTTCACGTTCTGACCGCCTGCGCCACCGCTTCGGGCGGTTTCCATTTTCACATCACTTTCTCTTAACTCAAAATCCACTTCTTCCGCTTCAGGCATTACTGCCACGGTTGCCGCGCTTGTATGCACGCGGCCGCTTGCTTCCGTATTAGGCACACGCTGCACGCGGTGTACACCACTTTCAAATTTCAAAGTGCCATACACATCATCACCCGTAACCTCAATTTGTGCTTCCTTATATCCACCTACTGTTCCTTCACTTTCACTTAAAATGGCGGTTTTCCAGCCACGTCGCTCGCAATAGCGCAGGTACATACGCACCAGGTCGCCGGCAAACAGCGAAGCTTCATCACCTCCTGTTCCTGCACGTATTTCCAGTATGGCGTTTTTCTCATCCTGTGGATCTTTCGGTATCAGCATCTGGCGGATATCCGCCTCCATCTTTATTTTTTGTTCTTCCAATACAGGCAGCTCCTGCTTGGCCATATCCCGCATTTCTTCATCATCTCCATTCAGCACTTCCGTATTAAACTCAATAGTATCAAGCACATTCCTGTATGCCTTATATGCCTCTACAATCTTTTCCAGGCTGCGGTACTCACGGCTGGTAGCTGTAAACTTTTTATTATCGTTTACAATTTCAGGGTTGGTGAGTGCAATTCCCAACTGGTCGAACCTTGCTTTTATTGCTTCTAATTTGTCTAACATCTGTTTATCTTTTCCGCCTGTGTGCGAATGATTTTGTTTTATTTTGTGTTACCGGCTGCAGAACACTATTCAACTTTTGTTGCGTAGCCTGTCTGCCGACAGGCAGGCACACTTCAGCTTCCGGTAATCCTGTTCAGCTTTTTGGGCAGCAAAGTTAATTCAGCTATGGCGTATTGCAAATTCCGGGCAGATCAATTGTTTACAGGCTACACTTTACTCAATGAAAACCACGTATTAATAACTTCAGAAAACGGAACAGTAGAAGATATTATTACACTTGAAAACGCGGGAGAGGGTATCAGGCAATTTCAAGGTATACTCTCACCTGGCTTTATAAATTGCCATTGCCATCTTGAATTAAGCCATATGCGGAGCAATATTCCTGCCGGCACCGGGTTAACGGGTTTTATCGCATCCGTAATGCAATATGCACAGCCCGCGCAGGACTTTAAAGATGAACAAATGCGCCTTGCTGACGAAGAAATGTATAATAGTGGTATTGTAGCTGTAGGAGATATCAGCAACCAGGTTTATTCGCTTTCACAAAAAAGGAAAAGCAAAATACGCTGGTATAACTTTATTGAAATAACCAATCCTGATGATGAAAAAGCTGAAGCAAAATTGTCCGCTTTTAAAACAATAGCCGATCAATTTTCCGGTACGCTTTATCCACCGGGCAATACTGCATTATCGCCACATGCTATTTATAGCGTATCTCCTCAAACCTTCAACTTAATCAACCAATCAACTCAAAGCAAAACTATTACCATACACAACCAGGAGTGTGCAGATGAAGATGAGCTGTTTAAAAATGGCGCAGGAAAATTTCTCCGGTTTTATGAAAGTATTGGCAGAAAAACATTGCCCATTCCTCCATCCGGGAAAAGCAGCATACAAACCTGGCTGCCCTATTTTAATAACGGGCAAACCATTATTTCAGTGCATAACACCTATATCTCAGAAGAAGATATTGTATTCGCAAAAAATTATGCTGCAGCCAATGGTCTGGAAATTATATTCTGTCTTTGCCCTAATGCCAACCTGTATATAGAAAACAGGTTGCCGCCTGTTGATTTATTTATAAAGCACAATTGTAATATAGTACTCGGCACAGATAGCTATGGAAGTAACTGGCAACTAAGTATTGCAAAAGAAATAGTAGCTATCCGGCAACATCTCCCACATGTACCTTTAGAAAAACGCTTAAACTGGGCCACTGCAAACGGTGCAAGAGCATTAGGATTTAAAGACCTTGGAAGTTTTGAAAAAGGGAAACGCCCGGGAATAGTACTGACCGGCAATGACTGGAATAATTCAAAAAGAATTTTATAGCTGCAAACATATTTGCGGAAACAGGTAATAACATGCCGTTAAAAAAACAGAGCAGGTTAAAATAATAATTAGCACTAAAATTGCAACAACACCTCAACAGGTTTCCAAACTTCTTGTTTAATGCCAGATTAAAAATGAAATATAATGCGGAGAAAAATAATGAAACATATTTCAATACTGCTGTTGATAGTTACCGCCTGCACTGCTCATGCTTTGCCTTATAACAATTCCATAGCTGGCGATCTCAACACAGATTTCTCTGCTTTTACAAAACCTTTCATCGGTACTAATGAGCAACTAAAATCCAATAAAAATGCATTGTATATAGCGGCCAACACAACAAACTATGGTGCGGGAACATGGGTAAAAATAGCATCAAGTAGTTTTGGCTACAACAATAATGGCATAACTATTATTATTGATGCTGCAGGGCAGGTTTGGCAACGTATATATGATGGCAAAACACTGCAATCTCAATGGGCCATTCCCGAAGGGCTTCCTGATACAACAGATGTAACCCCATATGTACAATCGCTGGTTAACGAAGCGCGTGATAAAAAAATAGTTTTTGACAACAGCAGGCAATACAGGTTTGGCACCATTTATTCTCCCGCGTTTTCCTATCATATAGATTTTAATTATTCGAAAATTTATCCACCCATTAATGCAGCAAGCGGGTTTGCAATGATTTCCCTGTATCCGGTCTGGAATAGCCTTACAACAGGTTTATATAATGGAAATAAAAACCAGGCTACGTCATCCAATAAAAGAAAGATCGGCAAAATAGTTATAGAACATGCCATTGTTGATCTTGAGCATGGCATTACCGCTTTTGCTATTGCTTCTCTTTCGGGTGCTCATAATACTACTATTGAAGAATTTAATGTTTCAAATAATACTATAAAAAACTATTCAAATAAAGCGATTGCTTTTTTAACAGACCCACTGGTAACAGATAGTACAGGCTATGGATTAAAATATGTTGCAGATAGTAATACAATAAAAAACGGAGGACCGTTTGGTGGGCTTGCTTTAGTTAAGGATGCTAATATTGGAGATACTGCTATATATATCAAAACTGTTGATGGTGAACCTATCATAGATCGTTTGGAAAGTGGTACAGGCAGGTACTTTAACATAGGCACTCATCTTAATGCTGGCACTACGCCTGCGATCGATAAGGGTGGCTATGCCACTACGCATAAGGTTTTCAGACTTAAGTCTTTTGTTATAAGTGATACTAATAACAGCTATGCACGCCTGCATTTTACAGCCGGAGGATATTCGAATACAAACGGGTGGGCTGATTCTGCAAAAGGCTTAACAGCACCGGTTATTAAAAACGCGATGATCATACCTGTTTCCCAACATTCATTTCCCCTGCTTTTTGCAATGCCCAATTATTCGGGGTCTGCCGGAAGCAGAAGCCTCGCTATGCACACGCATAACGAGACAATGGATGCCGCACAAAAAAACATGTTCCCGGGCCTGCAATTCATGCTGCCTGGCATTAAAGGTAAATTCACCATCTGCAATGTGCATTATGATTCTATTATTATTGATAAGCCTTTACCGGTATCAATCACTAATAAACTACTTATCCTTATCGGTAAGCCCGGCGATGCAATCGGGCTGCTTGGATATGTAAAACAATCATTGATGCGCAATAATACTATAGAATACAACGGGCATGCTTTTGCTTTAAGCGGTGCAACAAAACAAAAAATCTTTAATGCCGGCATGGATAATACTGTTTTGATTGAAAAGAACACAGCAGCATATCATTGGATGACCTGCGAAATAAACAAAGGTGTTAGTACAGCATTCAGAGGATTAACCCCTGGTGCATTTGACAATGTTAAACTCGTTAAAGCTGATAACTGGATTACAATTAATAACCCGGCCAACTATAGAGTAACCACCAAAAATCTGGGGTTTGGAACTGTAAAAGTGTTGACCAATGCTAATATAGCAGATGCAGATATAACACCGGGCAACTCAATTGCTGTTACGGATATCGGGCTCTTCCAGTCAGGTCATTACAGGTATAAGGTTATTGATTTTGACACATCCGGTAATATTAAAAAAATAAAATTCGCGAGATATAATTATAATTCAGGAGATACCGTAGCGGGAGGATTTGAAGCAACTTATACTGCGGGCAAATTCTCCCGCTCCTATAGTGATTATTTTGGTGAAGGAGGCACATTTGCCAACATTATATTTAACGATAATACTTTCAAATGGACTACACGCAACGCTGGCGGTGGTGGTTATCACATCAGCGGATATGCCCGGAAATTTACCATCAACGGCGGATCATATACCTCAAGTGAAGAAACGCCTTTTGAATTTGAAGGTGATTCGGTAACGCTTACAGGGGTAAAAATATTCAACTATACATTTACGGGAGCCGTACCCATGCCCTCTCTTTCAGCAACCAATGGCGGCTACGGCCGGGGTGCCCAGGGATTTGCAATAATATACAATAAGAATGTTGATATTAATTCATGCGAATTCAATGCTTACCAGCCATCTTCAGGCAAATGGGGATCATATTCAGGCACATTTCTATTAGCCCCGGCAGGAGGTGGTGCAGCTACACAGAGAAAATTTTCATTTAGAAACAATATTATACGTGGTGTGCGAACATATTTATTTAATGTCCAAAACAAAATAAATGTAAATGGCATTAATTATCCTTCATTTTATTGGGAAGATTGGGTGGTTTCAGATAACAGGATAACCGTATCGGATAGCTATTTTGATGCTGGCATCTATGGCTATTATGCCGGTGCGTCTATGCGCATTTACGGCAATACAATCATCAGGCAAAATGCATCTGCAAACCAGGTAACACTTTTTCCGGCAAACCAGTGTCCTAATCCTCTTTATTTCGACTCCACCTCGAATTACGATGTGAAGATTTGGGGGAATAAGTATTTTGCCAAACCTGTAGTTAACAATTCATATAAAATCAGCAAAATAAACTGGCAGGATATTTATGATGTTGATGGTATAAAATTCATGGGAACAGAGATATTAAAAGGCAATAGTAGTACAAAATAATATTAATGTGCCTCCAGCCAGTTTTCCCCCTCTCCCACTTCTGCTATAATAGGCACATCATTAGGTAATACCATTGCGGTTTGCATGCTTTCTATAATCAAAGCTTTCAATTCATTTGCTTCGGTTCTTGTGGCATCAAATATCAGCTCATCATGTACCTGTAAAATCATTTTACTGCGCATGTTTGTTTTTTTCATGGCATTATACACTTTTGTCATAGCAAGCTTAATCATATCAGCAGCCGTGCCCTGAATGGGTGAGTTGATAGCGTTTCGTTCTGCAAAACCACGCACGGTAAAGTTAGAGGAGCTTATATCACGCAGCCATCGTTTACGCCCCATCAGCGTTTGTACATAACCGTGCTCTCTTGCAAAATTGATGGTATCGTCCATGTATTTGTTGATACCGGAAAATTCTTTTTTATAATTATCAATAATTTCTTTCGCCTCTGTGCGGCTGATGCCTAAATTATCTGCTAAGCCAAAAGCACCCTGACCATAGATAATGCCAAAGTTTACGCTCTTTGCTTTGTAGCGCTGTTCTTTAGTAACAGCCGCTTCATCCACAGCATATACTTTAGCTGCAGTGGCTGCATGAATATCTTTTCCCGATCTGAAAGCATCGCACATAGCGGAATCGCCGCTTATAGCAGCAACAATGCGTAATTCTATCTGGGAATAGTCGGCAGACAGTAACACATGATCTTTATCTGCCGGTACAAAAGCTTTTCTTATTTCTCTTCCTTTAGCCGACCGCACTGGTATATTTTGCAGGTTGGGGTTATTGCTTGCCAGCCTGCCAGTAACGGCAACTGCCTGTCCGTAAGTAGTATGCACCCTGCCGGTTTTTCTATTTACCATTAAAGGCAGCGCGTCAATATAGGTAGATTTTAGTTTGGTAAGTTCCCGGAAAGTAAGAATATCTTCTACTATTTTATTTTGATGAGATAGTTTCTGCAGCACATCTTCTCCGGTTGCATATTGGCCCGTTTTCGTTTTTTTTGCTTTAGGATCAAGCTGCAGTTTTTCAAACAATACTTCACCCAATTGTTTGGGCGATGCCAGGTTAAAACGAACCCCAGCCTGCAGATATACATTTTCCTCTGCCTGCTTTGCCTCAGCTTCCAGTTCTTTTGAATACTCTTTTAAAAAATCAGTATCTATTCTCACACCTTCATATTCCATATCCGTTAATACCTTTACCAAAGGATTTTCTACTTCATAAAATACTTTTTCTACTGCTTTTGTTTTTAATTCCGGCAGAAATACATTTTTAAGCTGAAGCGTAATGTCGGCATCTTCGGCAGCATAGTCTTTTATCTTGTCCAATTCCACGTCGCGCATATTACCTTGTTGCTTTCCTTTCTTTCCAATCAACTCTTCAATATGCACAGGTTCATATCCCAAATACTGGGCGCTCAGCATATCCATGCTGCGTTTTCCATCAGGCTCAATTACATAATGTGCCAGCATGGTATCAAATAATTCTCCTGCAATATGTACATCATACCATTTCAATACCAGCATATCAAACTTTATATTTTGTCCAACCCATGTTATTGCAGGATCACCCAATACCGGCCTTAGTATCTCCAGTATTTTCAATGTCTTTTCCCGCTCCGGCGGGCATGGAATGTAGTATGCCTCACCCGGTATCCAGGCAAAACTCATACCTACCAGTTCAGTATCATTCGCATCAAGCCCGGTTGTTTCGGTATCAAAACATATTTCCTTTTGCGATGAAAGCTGCTGTACAAATTCAACCAGCTCTTTTTCTTCAACTATTGCTTTATATGTGTGCGGTGTATTGTGTATTGTTCTTAAGGCTGTTGTTTCTGCAGCAGTATTTTCAGCACTATCAGCAGGTTCATTTGCCTGCTCTTTGGGAGTTTCAACAGCTACTGTATTTCCGAACAGGTCTGCCTGCACAACAGTTGGCGCAGATTTTTCTGTGCTTACCCTTGCCGCAATGGGTATTATTTCACCAAGCAGGCGTTGCGATATCGTACGAAATTCAAGTTGTGTAAAAATATCTTTGAGTATATCCTTGTTCCACTCCTTTACTTTAAAATCTTCTTCATGAAAAACTACCGGCACATCGGTAATGATCGTTGCCAGTCTCTTGCTCAGGATGGCATCTTCTTTTCCCGCCCTTATTTTCTCTCCCAAAGCGCCTTTAATATTATCTGCCGCGGCAATGATATCTTCAAGCGTTCCATATTCTGCCAGTAATTTGGCAGCGGTTTTTTCGCCTACCCCTTTAATACCGGGAATATTATCCACCGCATCACCCATCAATCCCAATACATCAATTACCTGGTCCACAGTTTTGATGTTCCATTTGGCACAAACTTCTTCCGGACCCATTATTTCTACATCTCCTCCTTGGTAACCCGGTTTGTAGATTTTTATTTTATCTGTTACCAGCTGACCATAATCTTTATCTGGCGTTACCATAAACACATCATAACCCGCAGCTGCGGCCTGCCTGCTTAGTGTGCCAATAATATCATCTGCTTCATGCCCGTCAGACTCAATAACAGGTATACTGAATCCTTCGATAATTTTTTTGATATCAGGAATAGCAGCTATCAGATCTTCAGGCGCGTCCTGCCGGTTTGCTTTATAATCGGCAAAATCGGTATGGCGTACCGTTGGTGCATGTGTATCAAAGCAAACTGCCATGTGTGATGGCTTTTGATTATTGATGAGTTCAACAAGTGTATTTGTAAAACCAAACTGCGCATTGGTATTATATCCTTTTGAAGTGATGCGCGGATTACGCAACAAGGCATAATATGCCCGGAAGATCAACGCCATTGCATCTAATAAAAATAGTTTCTTGCCCATTTAGCTAAGGTAGGGATTTGAAGCAGAAAAGAGGTAATTGAGTCAGGGATTTCGCTTTTAGGAAAATGTTATATACCTCAATACACTAGTCACTTAGTTAAGTAACAAAAGAAACTTTATAAAGGGAATTGAGATTGCTTTGCCGCGCAACAGTTTGAGGTCCCAGGTTTACTCATGCGGCGCGCAATGACGGGCTGGAGGTTGAATAGCTATACACTTTGATTCAGTGCTGACGACAAAATACAAACACTCTCGCCGTCTTTGCGAGTCCGCCGGCATGAAGATTTGAATTGAAGACATCTTGCGGCGGGCGAAGCAATCTGCTGTAGCTTCCGCAAATTGAGATTGCCTTAGGTTTTTTAAAAGCGAAATCCCCGGGAACTGAATCACATAATGTAAATAACCCATAAAGCATCCATAGTGTGCAGGTGTGTTTAAAAAATGAGGGGTTAGCGAACTAACCCCTCTTGCCATTGCTGATGATTACTATATGAGCCCCAAAACTTATTTTGTACAATCAATTATATAATTGCCCGATCCAAGTTGTAATTTTATTTTTCCAATATCAACGCCATTGCCTGGCCGTATTTGATCGTTGCCGGGAGGCTTGCCATTGAGCTGTATACTTTGAATATTATCACAAGGAATATATACGGTAGCTTCGGTATTAGGAGGTATAGAAAATTTCCAGTTGAATTTGTTATTATCAGTGATTTTCCATTCGCTTTTAATAATACCATACAACGATTTAAATGAACCTTTCACAGCAGTTAGATCACCTACAGGTTCTGGCTTAAGAATAATATGCTTAAAGCCAGGCTGAGCAACATCGTAGTTAATGCCGGCTAATGTTTGATAACACCATGCTTCAAAATTGCCAGATAAGATTTTTTGACTTTCTCCGTTCATGCCGGGCCCGGTAGTATCTGAATTCCACAACTCCCAACTGGTAGTAGCACCTTTTGATATCATATAGCCCCAACTGGGTAAATCAGTTCGTGTGGCTATAGTATACGCTACTTCAGGATGCCCGATATTTGTAAGCACCTGCATCTGCCATTGCATACCTATTAACCCTACAGAAGTATGACCATGCCTTGTAACCATAATATCTTTCACAAGATTATCCACAACATTGTTATACTGTTCTTTAGGAACCAGCCCGAAAGCTAACGGCAATACGTATGCGCATTGCGATCCGCTTTCATATACACCGGTTTCTTTATGCAGAAAGCGGTTATTGAAACCTACAGCTATTTTATCTGCCAGTTCTTTAAGAGTTTGCTCATCATTTTGGTATCCCAATATTTTTGCTGCACGTTCTACTATTCTGCAATTGTTATATAAATAGGCTGTACCCAGCAATCCTTTGGGAGTTTCTTGCCCTGATCCACCCATGTTCAACGCATTTACCCAATCGCCGTAATCACATTTATCTGTAGTATAATCAGGTTTCAGATATGCTTTTGCAGTAAACTCCACAAACCGTTTCATCATGTTATAATTGCTTTGTAGTATCCTTATGTCGCCGTAAAAACTATACATCCAATCTGGTATGATAGTGGCAACGCTGGGCCATAAAATCCCTTTACTGTTAAATGTCCAGTAGGGCGGCAATATTTCCTGCAAACTGCCATCTTCTCCCTGGTGTGCGCGGTAATTATGTAAAAAGTGATCATAAAAATTTTTTACATTGTAAGCCCAGCCTTCGCTTTCCGAAGTTTTGGAAGGATGCCCGCTCCAGGGCATTCTTTCATCGCGGTCTGGTTCCATCGGAAGACTCCTGTTTTGCATTCTTGTGCCCCATCTTGCATTGAGATATACCCTGTTAAGCAATTCGTTGGAAGAATGAAAAGAACCTGTTTGTTCAAAATCAGTATGTGTTACCAGCCCTTCAAAATTTTCTTTTGTGGGTGTGCCCGGAAACCCTTCTACCTGAACCCATCTTGTAGCATTTCCTTTAAAGCGCGGATGCCAGGTTTCAATTCCTCCGCCTTTAAGCGTATAAATATCCATATTCAGGGCGCTTCTGTCATTCTGGTATTTTAAAGTGCCATCCGGCAAAACATTAAAACTGGAATGCATTTTAACTGTGACGCCACGCGGGCCTGAAACTTTTATACGAACAGATCCATAAAAAGCCTGGCCGAAATCTACCATCCATATACCGGGTTTGGGTTGCAGCATTTTTTTAGGTTCTAAAACTTCGGTTATGCGTATGGGTTCTACCAGTTGACTTTCCATAACACCACCCGGCGTTTCCAAAATTTCCGCAGCTTTCCATTTGCTGTCATTAAAGCCGCTATTACACCATCCCGGCATTTCCATTCTTGCATCATATTCTTCACCATCATATTCATTATTAGCTCTTATAGGGCCATCTTTTGTCGCTTTCCACTGTTCATCTGTAATAATAGTTTCTTTGGTTCCATCGGTATATTGAATATGCAACTGCATTAATGCCCGTGGAAATCCATAATTGTGCATGGGTACCGGAACTTTTTTGCGGGGAGCGAAAAAACGACCGTTACCTAAAACTATACCCAATGCATTACCGCCGCTTTTTATTTGTTGTGTAAGATCGAAGCAGGAGTATAAAAGTCTTTTATTATAACCAGACAACGCAGGATTCATCAATTGGTCACTAACCAGTTTTCCATTCACATACATATCATAAAAACCCACGCCGCATATATATGCATAAGCCTTGCTTATTTTTTTATTTATTTTAAATTCTTTTCTCAGCACCCTGGCTGAAAGTCTTCTGTGTTCTGTTACCGTATCAGTAATTTCATCATCACCATTTAGCCCAATCCATTTAGCCTTCCATTCGTTTTGGGTAAGTAAGCCCATCGACCATTTGGCCGGTTTACTCCAGGAAGATGCATATTCATTACCATCACCGATTGTTGTCCATATTTTTACTTTCCAGTAGCAGGCTTGCTCCGAAGAAAGATTTTTGCCATCATATATGATATGAGTAGAATTGTTTGAAACAATTTTTTTTGAATCCCACAGGTCTCCGATATTTTTTTTCAATAATGCCGGAGAAGAAGCTACCAATACCTGGTAACCGGTTTGTTTAATATTTTTAAATGTTGTATCACTGGTGGTAATCAACCATCCTAAATGTGGCTGAATTCTGTCAATGCCCAGTGGGTTGTTTAAGTATTCGCAACGAAGTTCTATCGCGTAAGGAGAAAGGGATTTTGAATTGTCCTGCGAAAATAAAAACGCAGTGCCAAAGAATAAAATAAAAACGATTGTCAAAAAACACCTACTCATCGTTCAAAATTTTTTTAGTACCCACTGCTTATTATTTTAAAAGATACAGGAGATGCTATAAAGCATCTCCTGTATTAGTATACAATTTAATTAATACCCCGGGTTTTGCACGAGGTTCGTATTGATGAGCAGTTCCCTTGCAGGAATAGGATAAATAAACTTATCCTGGGTGATATTAAACGCTGCGGGTAATATCCAGCCGTATTGTG
>ERZ778022.738-NODE-738-length-61034-cov-6.051788_pt1 | contig 61034 bp, 55 predicted proteins | sample MGYA00375752_ERZ778022 | MGnify/ENA primary metagenome ERZ778022 (study PRJEB29350, sample SAMN05389826) | bioreactor metagenome | isolation source: Thiocyanate bioreactor | place: South Africa: University of Cape Town | collected 2014-04-04 ...
GCTTGTCGTGGTGATATTCGAGCGTTTCCTTCGACATGAAGGGGGCAAGCGCTTCGTAATCATACGGCAGGGGCGGCAATTCGAAAGCCATGGCGTGATCTCCCTTATTTGGCAGAGGCTTCAACCTGAAAAAACGGTCGTGCGGGAACATAGGAGCGTGTGGCGCATGTGGCAACCGGCGAAATGCCAAAAAACGGTACGCTCGCGGAAAATTCACCTATGTTTCAAAGCGCTATTCGCAGAAAAACAATGTCGAGCCCACAGCCCCGCACAGTAGGGAAAAAACGGAGTTTTTTGCATGAAGACCATCCTCGCTCTGCCGCTTGCCGTGATGACGATCCTGGCCATCGCCCCGCTGGCCCACGCTTCCTCCAGCGACGCCTGGGCCGCCCTTGCCGCCAACGTCAAGGCCAAATGCGCGGCCGCGGCAAAACCGTCGCTGAAGAGCGCGAAGGTCGCCGTCGATCCCTTCGGCAGCGAACGCTTCGGCCTCGCCATCGTCACCGGTCCGCTGAAGGCGGGCAAGGGCAAGGCGAGCTTCATCTGCGTCTATGACAAGCGGACGAAGGCGGTCGAGATCGGCTCGGAACTGGGCAGCGATATCGTCACGGTCGGGGTGCCGAAATAAGGCGGGTGGGGCCTGCTCTCAGCCGCCGGCCCCCTTCACTCCTCCCCGCCGGCGCGGCCATGCGCCCAGTCCATGTACAGATCCAGCGCCTTCTTCGCCACCGGCCCCTCCGGGTAGCTGCGTTCGTCGAGCTGCACCACCGGCGCGACCTTGGAATAGTTGCCGGTCATGAACACCTCGTCGGCCGTCAGAAAATCCTCGACGGTCAGCGTCGCCTCCCGCACCTCGAAGCCTGCCTGGCGCAGCAGGCCGAGGATGCGGGCGCGGGTGATGCCGGCAAGGAAGGTGAAGTTGATCGCCGGGGTGAAGACGACGCCATCCTTGACCATGAAGATGTTGGAGGTCGCGGTTTCCGCGACGTTTCCGTTGATGTCGCGGGCCAGCGCATTGTCGAAGCCGCGCGATGTAGCTTCGACCAGCATGCGACCGCTGTTGGGGTAGAGGCTGCCGGTCTTGGCCATGGTCATCGCCGTGTCCGGCGTCGGGCGGCGGAAGGGCGAGACGGTCAGCCGCGAGGGCTTGGCGGTATGCATCGGCGCCTCGAACAGGCAGAGCGCGAAACGGGTCGATTCCGGATCGGGCGCGACGACGCCGAAGCGGCCATGCTCGGCCCAATACATCGGCTTGATGTAGATCGCCGTCCTGCCGTCGAATTTTTTTACACCCTCCCAGGCGAGCGCCTCGATGTCTTCCGCCGTCTTCACCGGCTTGAGGCCGAGCGCCAGTGCCGAGCGGTTGACGCGCTGGCAATGCAGGTCGAGATCGGGGGCGATGCCATCGAACCAGCGGGCGCCATCAAACACCGTCGAGCCGAGCCACATGGCATGTGAGGTCGGGCCGATGAGCGGCGGATTGCCCGACAGCCATTCGCCGTCGACATGGGTCCAGGTGGTCGTCGGGGCGGCGGTGTTCACGGTCATCGGCATCTTCTCCTCTTCAAGATAGGTCCATGAAACGCCGCCCATGCGACCGGTCAAGGAGAAAGCGGACGCATTGACGCTTTCGCAAGAAACTGTCCGGGAATATCCCTGTAATTTCGGAATTTTGCGCAAAAACAAAAGCTTGTCGAATAATTCCATCAATAATTTTCATGCGTTCCCGGCTTTCTGCCATGGCGAGGCCATGCGATCATCGCCCGCAGACAAGCTAGGGATGCCATCCATGAGAGCCATGTATTTCGAGCGCTTCGGGCAGACGCCGGAGATCCGCACCCTGCCGGACCCGACGCCATCGGAGGACGGCGTGGTCATCAAGGTGGAGGCGAGCGGGCTTTGCCGCAGCGACTGGCATGGCTGGATGGGGCATGATGCCGATATCGTGCTGCCGCATGTGCCGGGCCATGAATTTGCCGGCACCATCGTCGCGACCGGGCGCGGCGTGATGCGCTACAAGATCGGCGACCGCGTCACCGTGCCCTTCGTTTCTGGCTGCGGGCGGTGCAGCGAATGCCATTCCGGTAACCAGCAGGTTTGCCCCAGCCAGTTCCAGCCGGGCTTTACCCATTGGGGCAGCTTTGGCGAATATGTGGCGATCCCGACCGCCGACCTCAATCTGGTGCGCCTGCCTGAGAACATGGATTTCGCCACCGCCGCCAGCCTCGGCTGTCGCTTCGTCACCTCCTTCCGCGCCATCGTCGACCAGGGCCGCACGCGGCCGGGCGAATGGGTGGCGGTGCATGGCTGCGGCGGCATCGGGCTTTCGGCGATCATGATCGCCACGGCGCTCGGCGCCAATGTCGTCGCCATCGATATCACCGACGAGAAGCTGGACTTCGCCCGCCAACTCGGCGCCGTGGCGACCATCAAGGCCGGCGCGACGGCCGATGTGGCGGACGCCGTGAAAGAGATCACCGGCGGCGGGGCGCACGTCTCCATCGATGCGCTCGGCCACAGCGTCACCTGCGTCAATTCGATCCGCAACCTGCGCCGCCGCGGCCGGCATGTGCAGGTGGGGCTGATGCTCGCCGAGCATGCGACCCCCGCCATCCCCATGGGCCTCGTGCTGGCGCATGAACTTGAAATCTACGGCAGTCACGGCATGCAGGCCTGGCGCTACGACGCGATGATGGACATGCTGGCGACCGGCAAGCTCGCCCCGCAAAAACTGGTGAAGCGCACGATTACGCTGGAAGAGGCCGTGCCGGCGCTGATGGCCATGGAAGGCTCCACCGATCTCGGCATCAGCGTCATCACGCGATTCTGAAAGGAAGCGGAACATGGTCTGGTCGGCATCGCAATACCTGAAATTCGAGGACGAGCGCACGCAGCCGGCGCGCGACCTGCTGGAGGGCGTGCCGCTGGAAACAGTTGGCCGCGCCGTCGATCTCGGCTGCGGGCCGGGCAATTCCACCGAACTGCTGGTGGCGCGCTACCCGGACGCCGAGATCACCGGCGTCGACAGCGACGAGAATATGCTGGCCGCCGCGCGAAACCGCCTGCCGGCACTGACCTTCGAGCAGGCCGATCTGGCAGGCTGGGCCCCGCCGCAGCCCGTCGACCTGCTGTTCGCCAATGCCGTGTTCCAATGGCTGCCCGATCATCTCGACGTGATGGACCGGCTGATGGATTGCCTGAACCCCGGCGGCGTGCTCGCCGTGCAGATGCCGAACAATCTCGGCGAGCCCTCGCATCTGCTGATGGAAGAAACCCTGCATGACGGCCCCTGGGCATCGGGTTTCGCCGGCAAGAGCCTGCGCCGCCGCACCCTGCCCGACCGGCAAGTCTATCGCGACCGCCTCGCGCCAAAAGCCCGCGACATCAGGACATGGAGCATCGTCTATCGCCACCCGATGGCGGATGCGGCCGCGATCGTCGCCATGGTGCAATCCACCGGTCTGCGCCCCTATCTCGCCGCCGTCGGCGAAGACAATGCGGAAGCCTTCCTCGACGCCTATCGCGCCCGCATCGACGCGGCCTATCCGCCGCAGGCGGATGGCAAACGGCTGTTTCCGTTTCCGCGATTCTTTCTCGTGGCGCAGAAGGCGTGAGGCCGGGCACCACGGACTCAAAACCTCCGACGTCATCCTCGGGCTCGTACCGAGGATCTGCCTTCGCCCACTCAAACCATTGACGTATCAGCACTTTCTACCGTTGGCAGATGGTCGGGACAAGCCCGACCATGACGGAGGAGAGGTTGGGCGGGCCATCGGACGGCGGGAATTGGCCGATCCGCTGCCGCCCTCAAAATCCCATCAAATGAACTGGCTCAGCCCCGGCACCGAGGCCACGACCTGATCCACGACCTCATCGCCGGCATATTGCTTGGCCATTGCGATGGTTTCCTTGGCGAGCGCGCCGATCTCGCTCATGCCCAGGCCTTCGCTCATCAATTGCTGGCCGAGGCCCATGACGCCGCCGCCACCGCCGAGCGCGCCCATGAGGCTGCCGAGCAAACCGCCGCCGCCGGCGGATTCGCCGTTGAAGCGGGCGACGAGATCGGCGCCGCCGGGGATCGCCTCGATCATCCGCGCCACGGCGCCGTCATCGGCCTCGCGCTGCAGGAAGCCGAGCATCATGCCCAGCGCCTTTTCCGCCAAGGCCGGTTCGATGCCCACCTTGTCGGCGATCTGTGTGACGAGTTCGTTCATGCGCTGTGCTCCTTGTTGTCTCGCGGGCGCGACCGATGTTGTCGCCATGCCGCGCTATCCTTATAACAGCAAGGAAACGATTCAATGAAAAGCATGCCGTGCGCGGCAATGGCCAGGGAGTGCGCATTTTGACAGTCGAGGATGGAAAGCTCTTCATCGGCGCAAGCCGCAACCCGGACGACAGCATCAACAAGCCGGAATATCTCGACCTCAAATTCGGCAATCGCCACGGGCTGATCACCGGCGCCACCGGCACCGGCAAGACGGTGACGCTGCAGATTCTGGCGGAAGCCTTTTCCGATGCCGGCGTGCCGGTGTTCTGCGCCGATATCAAGGGCGATCTCTCCGGCCTCGCCGCCATGGGCGAGCCCAAGGATTTTCTGCTGAAGCGCGCCGAACAGGTCGGGCTTTCGCCATACGATTTCCAGGAATTCCCGGTCATTTTCTGGGATCTCTATGGCGAAAAGGGCCATCGGGTGCGCACCACCATGGCCGAGATGGGGCCGCTGCTGCTCGCCCGGCTGATGGATGCATCGGAAGCGCAGGAAGGCGTGCTCAACATCGCCTTCAAGATCGCGGACCAGGGCGGGTTGCCGCTGCTCGATCTGAAGGATCTGCAGGCGATGCTCAACTATATGGGCGAGCATGCCACCGAGATCTCCAACCAGTTCGGCTTCGTCTCCAAGGCTTCCATCGGCTCGCTGCAGCGCGGGCTGCTGGTGCTGGAACAGCAGGGCGCAAAGAATTTCTTCGGCGAGCCGGCGCTGAAGATTTCCGACATCATGCGCACCACCAACGACGGCCGCGGGGCGATTTCCATCCTCGCCGCCGACAAGCTGATGATGAACCCGCGCCTCTACGCCACTTTCCTGCTGTGGCTGCTGTCGGAGTTGTTCGAGGAACTGCCGGAAGTGGGCGACCCCGACAAGCCGAAGCTGGTGTTCTTCTTCGACGAGGCGCACCTGCTGTTTTCCGACGCGCCGAAGGTTTTGATCGAGCGGGTCGAGCAGGTGGTGCGCCTCATCCGCTCCAAGGGCGTCGGCGTCTATTTCGTGACGCAGAACCCGCTGGACGTGCCGGAAACCGTGCTCGCCCAGCTCGGCAACCGCGTGCAGCATGCGTTGCGCGCCTATACGCCGCGCGAGCAGAAGGCGGTGAAGACCGCCGCCGATACGTTCCGCCCCAATCCGGCCTTCGATTGCGCGACCGCGATCACCACGCTCGGCACCGGCGAGGCGCTGGTCTCGATGCTCGAAGGCAAGGGCGCGCCCTCGATCGTCGAGCGCACGCTGATCCGCCCGCCCTCATCGCGTCTCGGCCCGGTGAGCGAGGAGGAGCGCCGCAAGGTGCTATCGGTCAGCCCGGTCGCGGAAATGTATGACGAGGATTTCGACCGCGAGTCAGCCTACGAGATCCTCGCCGCCCGCGCCGGCAAGGGCGCCCAGCAAGCCCCGCCCCCTGCTCCCGCGCCGCAGCCGAGCGAACAGAAGGACGACAGCGCTGCCGGCCGCTGGACCCTGCCCGGTTTCGGCAACGACCGCGAGCAGGAGCCGGCGCCGCGCGAAACCCGGGGGCGCTCCGGCGGGTATCAACGCGAGACGGTGGTCGAGGCGGCGATGAAAAGCGTGGCGCGCACGGTGGCGACCCAGGTCGGCCGGGCGCTGGTGCGCGGGATTCTGGGGAGCTTGCGGCGTTAAGATTTTTTCGGTGTCCACGGCGCATCGTATGCGCCGACGCATTTTCCTCCGTCATGCTCGGGCTTTTCCCGAGCATCTGCCGACGGTGGAAATTTATGATATTTCAATTGCTTAAATGAACGAAGGCAGATCCTCGGGACAAGCCCGAGGATGACGTCCGGTTGCTTTTTGACCGGTTTGCCAAAAGGCCGGCTCCCGGCTTCGAAGCAGGGAACCCCGCTCACCGCACCGGCGCGACGAGGCAGAAATAGGCGCCTTGCGGATCCAGGGCTTGCAGCACCCAGGCGCCGGGAACTTCCATGGGGCCTTCCAGCACCCTGCCGCCGCCGGCCTTGACGCGGTCGAGCGCGGCGTCCAGCGTGTCGACGGCGAAGTAGTAGCTCCAGCCGCAGAAGGGGCCGTCCTCCTCCTGGCGCATCATGCCGCCGGTCATCTGGCCGTCGCGGCCGAAGAGCAGGTATTTGCCCTTCGGGCCCATGTCCATCTCGTCGATCTTTTCCCAGCCGAACAATTGCCGGTAATAATCGAAGGCCTTGTCGACATCCTTGGCATAGAGTTCGCACCAGCCGACGAAGCCCGGCGTGCCCATGGCAGGCTCCGGCGGCATGTCGCCGTCCATCGGCGCCGGCTTGAAGGCGATGATGACCGGCCCCTGCGGATCGGCGAGCACCGCGAAGCGGCCGATGCCGGGGATATCGTCGGGTGGGCGGCGGATGGTGCCGCCGAGTTCGACGCATTTTTCAGCGGTGGCGTCAACATCGTCGACCGCCACGTAACCGGTCCAGTTCGGCGGCACGCGCATGGCCTTCATGTCCTCCGGCAAGGCCTGCAGGCCGCCGGTCGCCTGTTTCTGCCCCGGCATTTCCAGCAGCCAATAGGGGCTTTCGAGGCCCATGCCGGCATCGCGCGCATTCCAGCCGACCACCGAATCGTAGAACCGCGCGGCGGCGGGAATGTCCGTTGTCATCAGTTCGTACCAGACGAATTTTCCTTGCATGTCGCTCATGGCATTCCCCCTCGGGTTCAGGTGCGGCGGCGGAAATCCACCGCCATGAACTGCTTGAACGTGCCGTCCGGCTGGCGGACGCTGCCGGTAAAGCGGCGGTGGTCGTCATCGAGAAAGGTTATGGCGTCGTGATAGAGCGCCGTCTTGCCGGGATCGTCGAAGGCGGGGCCTTCGGCCTCCAAGGTCAATGTCCTGCCGTCGTCCTCGACCCAGCCCTTGTAGACCCAGAGCTTGGTCATCATCGTGCCGACCCAGGTGCCGACATAATGCTGCTGCGCCGGGTCGTAACCCAGCGTCATCAGGGTGCGGGTTTGGCCATCGGGGCCCATGTCGGCCTTACCTTCGACGACGAACCAGAGGCCGTCCATGGAGCGGCCGGCCTCTGTCCATTGCGGCGTTTCGGCCGATCCCTCGTCGGGCAGGGCATCCCAGATGCCGACGAGCCTTTCAAGAAAGCGATGCTGCTCGATCGGTTTCGGCTGTTCCATCATGCCTGTCTCCTTTGCGTCGGGGGTTCAGTGGCAGCAGGCGCCGTCCTTGGGCTTGTCCTCATATTCGTCGTGGCGGCGCACGAAATCCATGGTCGAGTCCTCGTTGCGGCCCTTGGGCGCGCGGTCGAGAATCATCAGCGTGCCGATCAGTTCCTCCGGCCCACGCCCATAGGTGGAATAGGTGTGATAGACCGTGCCGTCGCCGTCGCGATAGAAGGCGCTGAGGCCGGGTAGCTCGTCATGGGCCTCGGCGGGCGGAATGTCGGTGAAATTGTAGTTCACCGTCTCGCCGGCCAGATGCTCCTTGGTGAAGGACACGCCGTAATCGAAATTGAAATCGCTGCCGAAGGACGAGACCCAGGGGAAATGCCAGCCCATGCGGCGCTTGTAGGCGGCGATCTTTTCGAGCGGCGCCTGCGAGACGACGGCGAGCGTGACATCGTGATGGTTGAGATGCACCAGCGCGCCGTCGAGGTGATCGGCGAGGAAGGAGCAGCCGGGGCATCCCGCCTGCCAATCCGGCCCGAGCATGAAATGATAGATGATGAGCTGGCTGCGGTCGCCGAAGAGATCGGCGAGGCTTTTGCGCCCTTCGGGCGTATCGAAACGGTAGTCCTTGTCAACCTTGACCCAGGGCAGCGCCCGGCGCTCCGCATTCAGGCGATCGCGCGCCCGGGTGTGTTCCTTTTCTCGCGCCAGCAGCGCGCGGCGCGCCTCCAGCCACTCCTCGCGAGATACCACGGCATTTTCCATGTCGACCTCCTCAGGTGTTCGTCATGTGTTCCCGTTGACTGATTAGGTTGATATCAACATATATTGACCATGTCAAACCAGGAACTGATTCCTTTTTCCACGACCCTGCATGTGCGCGATACGTGCCTTTGCCTGCATGTGCAGCGGGCGGCACGCGCCCTGGCGCGGCGTTTCGACGAGGCATTGCGCCCTCATGGGCTGACGAACGGGCAATTTTCGCTGCTGATGTCGCTGAACCGCCCCAAGCCGCCGCCGATGGGGCCGGTGGCCGAACTCCTCGCCATGGACCGCACGACGCTGACGGCGATGCTGAAACCTTTGCAGCGGCGCGGCCTCGTCGATATCGCCCCTGACCCGAAGGACCGGCGCGGCAAGCGCCTGAAACTCACCGAGGCCGGGCGCGAAAAATTGATCGCCGCCCTGCCCGCCTGGCAGGCGACGCATGACGAGATCGACACGCTGTTCGAGGATGGCGGCGTCGGCCGCCTGCGCGGCGACCTCGCGGCCATTCGTTAGAGCAGTTCCAGGAAAAGTGGATACCGGTTTTCCGTTCGGAAATGCTCCGAATTTTATTGCCAGACGACGATGCGGGCCTTGGTGGGCACCCGGTCGTAGAGATCGATGACGTCCTGATTGATCAGGCGCACGCAGCCAGACGACACCGCCTTGCCGATGGAATTCCATTCCGGCGAACCGTGCAGGCGATAAAGCGTATCCTGGCCGTTCTGGAAGATATACATGGCGCGGGCGCCGAGCGGGTTCATCAGGCCCGGCTCCATGCCGCCGTTCTCGATGGAATATTGCGCCAGTTCCGGCTTGCGGGCCACCATCTCGTTCGGCGGCTTCCAGCGCGGCCATTTCTGCCGCCACTGGATGACGCCCTCACCCGACCAGGCAAAGCCTTCCTTGCCGATGCCGACGCCGTAACGCATCGCCGTGCCGCCGGATTCCACCAGATAGAGGAAACGCGACTGCGTATCGACGACGACGGTGCCCGGCGGCTCGCCGGTGGGATTGGCGACGCGCTGGCGATAGAAGCGCGGATCGATGCGCTGGTAAGGCACGGCGGGAATGAGGAAGCCGCCGTCATAGGTCTCGCCATAGATGCGATCGAGCTCGGGATCGCCGCCGGCGCCGTAGACGCCGCCATTGACGGGCATGGCGACCGGCTGCACGACAACCGGCCGATATTCGACGCGCGACGTATAGGGAGAAGCGCAGGAGGATAGCGCGGACATAGCGCCGAGCCCCGTCAGCGATAGAAAACCGCGACGCGACAGGGAAGGAAAGGATGGGGTCATGGCCAGGAAACGCTTACGAGGACAACGAAAATATCGGCGGCGAAACGCATGGAATCACGTTCCGGTTCCGTCTTCCGGAAAATATACGGTTGCAAACTGCCGGCGTCCACCGCGCCCGCGCGCTTCACGCGGACGTGAGCGGCCCTACATCACCACGACACGGGTTTTGGCGGGCACGCGTTCGTAGAGATCGATGACGTCCTGGTTGAGCATGCGCACGCAGCCCGAGGAGGTCGCCTTGCCGATGGAGCGCCAGTCCGGAGTACCGTGGATGCGGTAGAGCGTATCCTGGCCGTCCTTGAAGATATACATGGCGCGGGCGCCGAGCGGATTGGCGAGGCCTGGGTTCATGCCGCCATTGGCGGCGGCATACTGGCGCAGTTCCGGCTGGCGGCCGACCATATCGTCCGGCGGCGTCCAGCGCGGCCATTTCTGCTTCCACTGCACCACGCCGCGGCCGGTCCAGGCATAGCCTTCGCGCCCGAGGCCGACGCCGTAGCGCATCGCCCTGCCATCCGCCTGGACGAGATAGAGAAAATGCTCGCGGGTATCGACGACGATGGTGCCGACCGGCTCGGCGGTGCGGTAGCTCACCTCCTGGCGCAGGTATCGCGGGTCGATCTTCCGGTAGGGAATGGCCGGCAGCGTGCGGTCGTCGTCGCGCACTTCGCCGTAATAGGCGGTGTGCAGCGGGTTGGAGACCGGCAGGCCGTAGGTCTGGTGGAAGGAGCTGGCGTAGAGTTGCGTGCGCCGCGCCACCGGCGGCGTCTGGTCCACCGGCTGGTATTGGTAGAAGACCGGCGCCGTCTCGGCGCGGAAGACGTCGACATTCATGCGGCTGGTATCGGTGCAACCGCCCAGCATGGCGACACCGCCCAACAGCGCAACGAAGGAAAGCCGCCGGAACCTGCAATCATCAAACGTCATCGAAAAACCGCTTCTCACCCATGAGTCCGGCTTGCATCATGGCAAGGCCAACTGGCGCGAAGCTTGTCTTCGATCAGGTGCGCCGGCAGGGGGCGCGCGGCGCGGGCAACGGCAGCTTGCAACGCGACAGGGGCGTGACGCACAGATCGCGCAGCACATCCGGCGGCAGGTCGGCGAGTTCGCGCAGCGACATGGCGGCCAGCTGCCGATGGCCGAGCGAATCGCATTTCCACAGGGCCTTGTCCCCTCCGGTATCGTCCGTATTGCGGACGGAACGACGTCTCCATAAAAACTTGAACATCATTGCCTCCGTGACAGGGCGTTCCACCCGTTTATATCGAAGGATTGCGCCTGAACGGCCGTGCCATCAATTGAGTTTATCGGCTGGGGGGTATAGAAAAACTGGATGAAACCGCTCAATCTCGTGCATCTCAACGCGCTCAAGTCCGTCGAGGCGGTCGCCCGGCTCGGCTCGTTGCAGGCGGCGGCCGACGAGCTCGGCGTCTCCGCCGGCGCGGTCAGCCAGCAGGTGATCAAGGCCGAGGCGCAGCTCGGCCGGGCGCTTTTCGAGCGGACGCCGCGCGGCATGGTGGCGACGGCAGCCGCCCTTCCCGTGCTGCAACGCCTGACCGCCGGCTTCCGGCTGCTCGGCGAAGCGGTGGCGGAAGGGCGCCGGCGCGACGACACGGTGCTGACGATTTCCGTCGCGCCGGTCTTCGCCGCGCGCTGGCTGGTGCATCGGCTGGACGGCTTTTCGGCGGTGCAGCCGCATATCCGCCTGCGCATCGACGCGACGACGCAGCTCGTCGATCCCGCGCTCGGCGATGTCGACGTGTGCATCCGCGTCGGCGACGGGCGCTGGCCCGGCGTCGTCGCCGAAGCCTTTCTGGCGCAGGAGATCTTTCCGGTCTGCACGCCGCAGATGGCCGCCGGCCTGTCGGCGCCCGAGGATATCCTGCGGCTGCCGGTGGTGACCGACGCCCATAGCAGCTTCACCTGGGAGACCTGGCTGGAGGCCGCCGGCCTTGGTGGGCGCACGATAACGCCGCGCCATGTGCTGAACGAAGCGTCGCTGTGCCTCGATGCGGTGCTGGCCGGACAGGGCGTGATGCTGGCCTGGCAGACGCTCGCCAGTCGCAGCCTGGAACATGGGCGGCTGGTCGCGCCGTTTTCCATCCGCGCCCGCACCGGCGCCGGCTATTATTTCGTTACCCCGCCCGGCCGGCGCGATCCGGCCAAGGTCGCCGCCTTCAAAAGCTGGGTGCGCGCCGAGATGGAAGCCGACATGATCAGGCTCGGCTTTGCCGAAGCTTAAGCCAGGTGCGACCTGGCCAGGGCGAGAATGAGGCCGGCGTCCGATCCGGAATTGTGCACGAAGCCGATGACCCTTGGCATGTCGCCGCCGACATCCGTCACGCGGCAAAGCACGATCTGGTTTTCGAAGATGTCGCGGCGCAATTCGCCATCGGGCAGGTTGCCGCGCACCAGTTCCGCTATCGCAGCGGCGGTCTTCGCCGGCTGCCTGATAGGCGCGGTCAGCGTGAAGATCACGGTGTCGTTTTCGCGGACCAGCCCGGCCGTAGCCTCCCGCACGCCGGCGACGAGCCGGAGGACTACCTTGTCGAAGCGAAGACGGATGCCGGCCGCCTTGATCCTTTCCGCGATCTCACGCTCGACCGGCATTGGCTGCGCCATGGGTGACGGCGCGTTCACGCGGTCATCTCCCCGAAGCGCGGACGCGGCAGCGACAGCGCGGCAAGCGCCGCCGCCAGCGCCGGCAGGGCAAAGAGCGCGAAGAGCCAGGCGGCAGCCGATGCATTGCCTTCGAGGCCGCCCGGATGCAGCAGGCCGGTGCTGTTGACCGTCACGCCAGCCAGAGCCGCGCCAAAGGCGCTGCCGAGCGATTGCATGGTGGTGATGCCGGCGGACGCCTTGTCCTTCTCGTCATCGGCGGCGAGATGCAGGATATGGGTAACCAGATGCGCCCAGCCGAGGCCGACGCCGAACCCCATGCCGAAGATCAGCACAGTCGCCGCCGAGAGCAGCATAAGGTCACCCTCGGGATTTGGCCGCGCCAGGCTGAAAGCCAGGAGCCCGATGCAGGCCGCCTCCATCAGGCCACCCCAGATGATCGACCGGCGCATCGTCTCGCCCTTGAAATTGCTGCTGAGAAAGGCCGCCGCCGTCCAGCCGAGCGCCACCAGCGCGACGATGTAACCCGAGACCAGCGGCGTGACGCGATGCAGGGTCTGCAGGAAGTAGGGAATGTAGATGTCGCATGTCAGCGCGCCCAGCAGCATGAACATCGCCAGATACACCCGCGAGATCGGCATGGACAGCGCGATGCCGCCGCGCGGCAGCAGGCGCAGCGACGCCCGCCGCTCGACCACGACCATGCCGCCGATGGCGATGGCCGCGCCGACCACCAGCCACAGCCGCAGGCCGACATTTTCCGTGGTGCCTGCAAAGCTGACCAGCAGCAGCGACACCGTCAGCAGCACCATCTGCCCGACGGGCGCCTTGGTTTCCTGCCGGTCGTCCTCGCCTCTCGGCAGCAACCAGGGGGCCAGCAGGCCCATGGCCAGCGCAAAGGGCACGATCAGCGCGAAGGCATGGCGCCAGGCGCTGCCTTCGGCGAAGAAACCGCCGAGCGTCGGGCCGACGAAGGTGGAAATGCCCCAGATCGCCGCATAGAGCGTCGAGGCTTTGTTCCACAGGCTTTCGGGATAGGCGTAGCGGATGAAGGCATAGCCCAGCGTCGCCAGCGTGCCAGCCCCGAACCCCTGCACGGCGCGCCCGATGAGCACGGTCTCCATGCTCGGCGCGATGGCGCAGATCAGGCTTCCCAGCAGGAACAGCGCCGCTCCGATCGAATAGGTGCGGTTGAGGCTCATGCCCCGCGGACGGATGGCGATGAACACCGAACCCAGCACCGAGGCCGTGACATAGAGCGTCGTCACCCAGGCGAACAGCGGCAGGCCGCCGATATCGCGCACCACCGAGGGCATGATCGTGGCGGTGACATAGGTCTCGACGGCATAAAGCGAAATGCCGCCCGCCAGCATCAGGCTGGCGCCGAGATGGCCGGGCGCAAACAGCGACCAGAGGCTGGCGGAGCGGGCGGAAACGGGCGAAGACATGATTTAAAATTCCGGTCTCGGACGTTGCAATGTCAGGGGTTTCGTTTTATTCCAAGTTATATCTTGGAAATTACATGAACGCCGCGATTAATCAAGCCGGCTCCGGACAAGAATAATGCGACCCTCCCCGCGTGACAGGCTGCTCTTCCTTTTGAAAACCGAAGGCCCGCAATCGACGGCGGCGCTGGGCGCTGCGCTTGGCCTGACGGGCGAAGCCGCACGGCAGCAACTGGCCAAGCTTGCCGAGGACGGGCTGGTGGAAGGCGTTTCGGAAGCCGGCGGCGGTCGCGGCCGCCCGCGCCAGACCTGGCAACTCACCGGCGCCGGTCATCGCAGCTTTCCGGACGGCCATGCCGACATGGCGCTCGCCCTCATCGACGCCATCGGCGCCGAACTCGGCCCCGACGCGCTGGAAACCGTCATCGCCGCCCGCGAACGAAAGACGGAGGCGCTCTACCGCGAGACACTCGCCGATGCACGGACGCTTGCCGATCGCATCGCCCGGCTGGCGGCGTTGCGCATGGCCGAGGGTTATATGGCGAGTTGGTGGCAGGAGGACGACGGATGCTTCATTCTCGTCGAAAACCACTGCCCGATCTGCGCCGCCGCCTCAGCCTGCCGCAATTTCTGCCGGTCGGAACTGGATATTTTTCGCAACGTGCTTGCCGCACCCGTCGAGCGCACTGAACATCTGCTGCAAGGGGCGCGCCGCTGCGCCTATCGGATCGGCTAGAACATTTTTGTTTTGCCGCATTGTCCGGCGCCGAAGCGATCACGCTTCGGCTGGAAATGCTCTGGCATCAATGTCGTCGCCGGAGCGCGGCCATCGAAAGCCGTTGGCATTCGCTGCGACGCGCGATAATGCTGGCCACCATCCCATGCGTTTGAGTCCCCTTGCCGGAGCGCGTTTCCATGACCAATCCCGTTCTCGTCGAAGTCACCCGCGGCAATCGGGTCGAAAGCCGCCATCGCGGCCTTGCCGTCGTCGTCGACGATACCGGCAGGACCGTGTTTTCGCTCGGAGACAGCGACGCCGCGATCTTCCCGCGCTCGGCCTGCAAGGCGATGCAGGCGCTGCCGCTGGTCGAAGGCGGCGCTGCCGATGCCTATGGCTTCGGCACGAAAGAACTGGCGCTGTCCGCGTCCTCGCATTCTGGCGAAGCAGGCCATGCGGCGCTTGCCGCTTCCATGCTGCAGCGCGCCGGCCGCGAGGCGGACGTGCTGGAATGCGGCGCCCACTGGTCGTTCGAGCAGAAGGTGCTGATCGACCAGGCAAGGACGCTTTCCGCCCCGACCGCCCTGCACAACAATTGCTCGGGCAAACATGCCGGCTTTGTCTGCGCCTGCTGCCATGGCGATATCGATCCCAGGGGCTACAGCACTTACGACCATCCGCTGCAGGCCGAGATTCGCGGCGTCATGGAAGGGTTGACGGGGGCGACGCTGGATGCCGACGCCTGCGGCATCGACGGCTGCTCGATCCCCACCTATGCCGTGCCGCTGAAGGGGCTGGCACTCGGCTTTGCCCGGATGCTGACCGGCAAGGGCCTGTCGCCGGCGCGCGCCACGGCCTCGCGCCGCATCATCGATGCCTGCATGGCCGAACCCTGGTATGTCGCCGGCACGGGCCGCGCCTGCACGAAACTGATGGAAATCGCGCCCGGCCGCATCTTCGCCAAGACCGGTGCCGAGGGCGTGTTCTGCGCCCTGCTGCCGGAAAAGGGCCTGTCGATCGCGCTCAAATGCGAGGACGGCGCGACACGCGCCGCCGAATGCATGGTCGCCGCCCTGCTCGCCCGCTATTTCGAACCCGATAGCGCCGAGCGCGACGCGCTGCTTGGCCTTGCCAACCGCACCATGCGCAACTGGAACGGCATCGAGGTCGGCACTGTCCGCGCCGCCGCGCTTCTCACGGCATAAGCTTCAACCCGTTTCGACCGGCTCCAGCTTCGCGCAAGTTTCGGCGCGGACACTCCCGAGGTCGCGCGCCTCGATCACAGCTTGCGCGCGGCGGCATGGTTGAGCCCATCGGAACGAAAATGAAACCGGTTTTCGATAGCATCCCCTCAGGCGGCCTGCCGTTCGGGGATGCGGACAGACTCTGGGGATTCCGATGGACGAACGGCAAGACGGCGCGCCGCCGGCGCACCCGCAAGCGGAGGGGCTTGAGACCATGAGCCAGACGATGACATTGGCCCTGCAGACCTTCGAGCTGGGCGATTTCGAAGCTGCAGCCGACCTGATGCGCCGGGCGATCACGGCCGAAAAGATCCGCAGCCAGGATATCCACGCCCTGCTTGGCGATACGCTCGCGCGTCTCGGAGAGCCGCTGCAGGCCGCCGAAGCCTATGCCGAGGCCGCCCGCCTGTCCGGCCCCGGAACCGATGCGCTCCTGCGCAACGCGCTCGACCTGTTCCAGGCCGCCGGGAACGATGCCGCCATCGCCGATCTCGCGGATTTCACCTTCGAGCGCTTTCCCGCCGATCCCGGCATCGCCACGATCTGCATCGGCGCGCTCATTGCGACCGGACGGGCGGGCGACGCGCTCGCCCATCTCGACCGCCTGGACCGCAAGGATCGCGCGCAGACCGATCTTCTGCTCGCGGCCCTTCGCGCCACCGGCCATCATCCGCGCCTGCTGGCCGAGCTCGACGCCGCCTGCCAGCGCTTTCGCGGCGATGCCGGCCTGCGCATGGCGCGGCTGGCGGCTGGCCGGCGTGTCTGCGATCTCGCCAACGCCGCCGCCTTCGAGGCGGAGATCGCCGATCCCGATGCGCCGGGCGTTGACCGGCTGCTTTCCGAGGAAACCGCCGCCGACCGGCTGCTGCGCTCGGATGACGAGGCGATGCAGGCGCGGCCCAACGCCGATTCGCTGCGGCTCGCCGCCGTGCCGGCCGCGCCCGCGCGCCGTGCGTTTTCGGCACCCGGCGGAAAAATCCGCATCGGCTATCTCTCCAACGATTTTTACGATCATGCGACCATGCGGCTGTTTGCGCCGGTGCTCACCATGCATGACCGGGCGCAATTCGACGTCACGCTGTTCTGCTATACCGATCCTGCCCTGCGCGGCTGGCAGGAGACGGGTTTTCCCGCCTTCGTGCGCCGCGCCATCGTGCGCGTCGATGAAATCGACGATGCCGGTGCCGCCGAGGCGATCGCCGCGCGCGGCATCGATATCCTCGTCGACCTCAAGGGGTTTGCCGCGGGCGATGCCCGCCCCGGCATCGTCAAGCGCGCCGATGCGCCGGTCAAGGCCGCCTATCTCGGCTTTGCCGGCAGCATCCACGGCGCCGATCTCGATTATACGATCACCGACCGGTTCGTGACCCCTGATGCGGCAAAACCCTTCTATGCGGAAAAACTCTGCCGCCTGCCGGAAACCTACCAGCCCAACGATTCCGAAAGCCGGCCGCTGCCGCGCGCCGCGCGCCGCCGCGACTGGGATCTGCCGGAAACCGGCTTCGTCTTCGCCTCGTTCAATTCGGCGCAGAAGATCACCGGCCGCACCGTCGACCTGTGGAGCCGCATCCTGGCCAAGGCGCCAGAGGCGGTGCTGTGGATGCTCTGCGAGGAACCGCTGGCACGGCGCAACCTGCTCGACGCCTTCGCCGCGCGCGGCGTTGCCGCGTCGCGCATCCTGTTCACTGGCCATGTGGATTATGCCGACCATCTGGCGCGGCTGTCGCTGGCCGATCTCGGCCTCGATACCATGCCGCACAACGGCCATACCACGACCTCCGACATGATCTGGGCCGGGCTGCCGGTGCTGACGGTGCGCGGCGGAAGCTTTGCCGCGCGCGTCTCCGAAAGCCTGCTGAACGCCATCGGGCTCGGCGAATTGACGGCTGCCAACGACACCGCCTTCTGCGACATGGCCGCCGCCATGGCGCGCGCGCCGCGCAAGATCGCCGAGCTGAAGGAGCGGCTGGAGGAAAACCGCTTCTCCGCGCCACTGTTCAACGGAAAACGCATCACCGCGCATCTGGAGCGCGCTTACCAGATGATGGCGGAACGCGCCCGCGCCGGGCTTTCCCCCTGCCATCTCGACGTTCCCGCCCTGCCGGCGCTGGAACATCCTTTCGCAAGCTGGCGGCGCGGCGGCTGAGCCGCGTCAGCCCTCGATCATCGCCAGCAGCGTGTCGAGCCGGTCTGCCTCGATCGGCGGCTTGTCGGCGCGCAGCCGCGCGATGCGGGGAAAACGCATGGCGACGCCGGACTTGTGGCGGCTGGAGCGGTTGATGCCTTCGAAGGCGACCTCGACCACATAGCCGAAATCGCGCTCGGCGCGGATCGCCCTTACCGGGCCGAAACGGTCGGTGGTGTTGTTGCGGACGAAACGGTCGAGTTGCTCCAGCTCGGCATCGGTGAAGCCGAAATAGGCTTTTCCCACCGGCACGAGTTGTTCCTTGCCATCCAGCTCGGTCCAGACGCCGAAGGTGAAATCGGAATAATAGCTGGAGCGCTTGCCATGGCCGCGCTGGGCATACATCAGCACGGCGTCGATATTATAGGGGTTGCGTTTCCACTTGAACCATGGCCCCTTGGCGCGGCCGGCCTGATAGGAACTGTCGAGCCGCTTGATCATCACGCCCTCGATGACCGGATCGGGCGGCTCCATGCGCAGCCGGTCCAGTTCCTCCCAGCTTGAAAACGGCACCAGCGGCGAGAGGTCGAAGCGGTCGTGTGGCGCGCGCTCGATCAGCCCGGTCAGGCGGGTGCGGCGTTCGAGATAGGTTTGCGGGCGGATATCCGCATCGCCGTCGAACAGCAGGTCATAGGCGCGGATGAAGGCCGGGAATTCCTCCAGCATCCTGCCGCTGACCGTCTTGCGGTTCAGGCGTTGCTGCAGGTCGCCAAAGGTGCGGGTCGGGCTGTTGGAACGGGCGGTGCCACCGACCAGCAGCTCGCCATCCATCACGCCCTCGAAATTCATCGCCGCGACGATATCGGGGAATGCGCCTGAAATATCGTCGCCGCTGCGCGAATAGAGCCGCCGGGTCGAACCGAACCCCGACAATTGCACGCGAATTCCGTCCCATTTCCATTCGGCGGCGAAATCCTTCGGGTCGAGCCCGTCGAGATCGCCCTCCTGCACCGGCGTCGACAGCATCACCGAATGAAAGATGGCGGGCGTCGCCAGCACCGGCCGGTCGCTTTTGCCTTCCAGCCAGGCGAAGAGCGGCAGGTAGGGCGGTTCCAGCCCGTGCCACAGCGTCTCGATTTCGCCGACATCCTTGCCGGCGAAATCGGCCAGCGCCTGCTTGGCAAGCCGGGCCGAGACGCCGATGCGCAGGCCGCCGGTGACGAGTTTCAGGAAGGCGAAACGGCTCGACGTGTCCAGCCGGTCGAGCAGCGTTCGCACATGGCTGCGCACCTCCGTGCGCCCCAGCCGGTTCATCTCGGCGATGACGGCGCCAAGGCCGGGATCGTCGGCGGTCCTGTCCTCGCGCTCCTGGTCCCAGACCAGCGAGATCGTCTCGGCGAGATCGCCGACATAATCGTAGGAATAACGGAACAGCGCCTCGTCCATGCGCTCGAGCACGAGTTCGCGCAGCATGGCCGGCTTGACCGAGCGTATATCCAGCGTGCCGGCAATGGCGGCAAGTCCGTAGCCGCGGTCGGGATCGGGCGTATCGCGGAAATAATCGGAGAGCAGCTTCAGCTTGCCGTTGCGCGCGGGCGTCAGCACAAGGCGGTCGAGAAGGGCGGCGAAGGCTTTCATCGCATCAATCCCCCTCGTCCTCATAGCCGACGAGATGCAGCGGCCGGGCGGCAATGCCGGCGAGATCGCACCAGCGCACCAGCGCCTCCTCGCGTCCATGCGTCACCCAGACCTGCGAGGGCGCGAGGTCGCGGATGGTGGCGGTCAGTTCCGGCCAGTCGCAATGATCGGAGATCACCAGCGGAAGCTCGACGCCGCGCTGTTTGGCGCGCTGGCGCACCATCATCCAGCCGGAGGCGAAACTGGTGACCGGATCGGAAAACCGCCGCGCCCAGCGATCGGCAAAGGCCGAGGGCGGGCCCACGACCACCGCCCCGCGAAAATTCTCGCCGCTGCCGCGCTCGACGGTCGCAGGACGCAGATCGCCGAGATCGATGCCCTGCGCCTGGTAATAGTCGCAGAGTTTCGTCAGCGCCCCGTGGATGAAGATCGGCTCATCATAGCCGGCGCGGCGCAACAGCGCGATGACCCGCTGCGCCTTGCCGAGCGCATAGGCGCCGACGAGATGGGTGCGTTCCGGGAACTGCTTCAGCGATGTCAGGAGCTTGCCGATTTCGGCGCGCGGATCGGGATGATGGAAGACCGGCAGGCCGAAGGTCGCCTCGGTGATGAATACGTCGCAAGCGACCGGCTCGTAGGGCGTGCAGGTCGGATCCGGCTGGCGCTTGTAGTCGCCGGAGACGCAGATGCGCGTGCCGCCGCTTTCGATGGCGATCTGCGCCGAGCCGAGCACATGGCCTGCCGGATGGAAACGGACCCGGACAGCGTTCAGCGACACCTCCTCGCCAAAACCGACCGCCTGCTCGCTGTCGCAGAAGTCCTCGCCATAACGCAGGCGCATGATGTCGAGCGTCTGGCGCGTGGCGAGCACCGCGCCATGGCCGGCGCGGGCATGGTCGGAATGGCCGTGCGTAATCAGCGCGCGGGCGACCGGGCGGACGGGATCGACATGAAAGCCGCCGGCCGGGCAATACAGGCCCTCCGGGGCGGGAAACAGCAGTTTTTCCGGTCTCATTGGCATGAATGTAGCGGCTGCCGGCGCGAACGCCAGAGGCAGGCGTCGAGGAATTTTTTCCTCCATCTTCCGCTTGCCGAAACCTCACCCCCCACGTCATCCCTGAGATGTCCCAAGGATCTGAGCATACGTCCCTCTCGGGCGTCGGCAGCTGCACGGCACAAGGCAGGGCATGACGGAGATGGGGCGGCGGTTTTCAGCCCGCCCGGCGCAACAGAGCCTCGATGCCGCCGGCATCGACCGGAGCGGAGAAATGAAAGCCCTGCACCTCGTCGCAGCCGCTGTTGCGCAGGTATTGCAGTTGCTCTGCAGTCTCCACCCCCTCGGCGATGATGCCGAGCTTCAGCTTTTGCGCCAGCGCAATCACGGCGGAGGCGATCGCCGAGGTGGTGGCGTCGTGCGGCAGGGCCTCGATGAAGGAACGGTCCATCTTCAGGCGATTGACCGGCAGCGTCTTCAGCGCCGCGAGATTGCAATAGCCGGTGCCGAAATCGTCGATCGACAGGCGCACGCCGAGTTCCTCCAGCGCGCGCATGGTGGCGAGCGCGCTGTCGGTGTCCTGCATCACGGCGTTTTCAGTCAGCTCCAGCTCGAGATAGCGCGGGTCGAGCCCGGTCTCGCTCAACGCCTGCCGGACCTGCCCGACCAGCGCCGGATCGCAGAACTGCCTGGGCGACACGTTCACGGCGATGATCACGGGCGGCAGGCCGAGCACCTGCCAGGCCTTGTTCTGCCGGCACGCGGTCTTCAGCACCCAGAGGCCGAGCGGCAGGATGAGGCCGGTGGCCTCCGCCAACGGAATGAAATGGCCGGGCGGCTGCACGCCGAGTTCGGGATGGTTCCAGCGCACCAGCGCCTCGACGCCGAGGATGCGGCCGGTGCCGGCATCGATCTGCGGCTGGTAGTCGAGATAGAGCTGGTCGCCGGCGATTGCGCTGCGCAGTTCCTCCAGCCGGTCGCCGGCGGCGATGGCGGCCGGCGTTTCCTTGCCGTTGAACACCTGCAGCCCGTCACGGCCGAGCTGTTTGGCCCGGTACATGGCGGCATCGGCATTGGCGAGCAGCGCATCGATGGTCTCGCCGTCCTCCGGGAAGGTGGCGATGCCCATGCTGCAGGTCGCCGAGACCGTCATTCCGGCAATGGTCATCGGCTTCGACAGGCTGGCGCGCAACTGGTGCAAGCGCGGCAGGATATCGCCCTCGCCACGCGACTGGTTGGCGAAGACCAGCACGAATTCGTCGCCGCCGAGGCGCACCACCAGATCGGAAGCGCGGGTGAATTCCAGCATCCGGCCGGCGATCTGGCGCAGAAGCTCGTCGCCGGCGCCATGGCCGAGGCTGTCATTGATGCGCTTGAAATTGTCGAGGTCGACATAGGCGAGAACGACATGCTGGCGGTTCATCCTCGCCTGATGCAGCGTCTGGCTGAGCTTTTCCTTGAAGAAGGAGCGATTCGGCAGGCCCGTCAGCGGATCGTGATGCGCCATGAAATGCATCCGATCCTCGGCATGCTGGCGCTCGATGGCGATGCCGGCGATATGGGTCGCCATGGCGACCAGATCCATCTCCACCGCCGTTGGCTCGCGCGGTTCGCGGCCATACAGCGCGAAGGTGCCGAGCACGTTGCCCTGCTGCGTCAGGATCGGCGTCGACCAGCAGCAGCGGAAACCGTAGAGCTGCGCCAGGCCATTGTAATCCGCCCAGCGGCGGTCCTGCAGGATATCGGACACGACCACCGGTTTGCCGAGCCAGGCGGCGCTGCCGCATGAACCGACCATCGGGCCGATGGCGATGCCTTCGATCAGGGCATTATACGCGGAAGGCAGGTTGGGCGCCGCCCCCAGATGCAGCCGCTCGCCTTCCGCATCCAGCAGCAGGATGGAGGCGTTCAGCCCGTCGATCTGCGATTCGACCAGCAGCACCAGTGTCTTGAGGATGGTCTGAAGCCTTTCGTTGCGGGCGATCATTTCGAGGAGGGTCGACTGGCCGCTGCGAATCGCCTCTTCCCGCCGCCGCTGGGTGATGTCGCGGGCAATGCCGATCAGCCCGATGACCCGGCCCTGATCATCGGTGAGCGGAATCTTCGTCGTCAGCCACCAGCTCTTTGTCTGGTCGCCGCGGCGCAGGCTTTCCTCGATGTCGAACTGCGCGGCCGCCTCGTCCATGATCCGCTGCTCGACGCGGTAGAAACCTTCCGCCGATTCACGATCGCCAATTTCGAAATCGGATTTGCCGAGCAGTTGCTCCTGCTCCGTGGCGCCGTTGGCGAGCAGTGTGGCGCGGTTGGCGAATAGAAACCGGCTTTGCCGGTCCTTCACGTAAATCTGGTCGGGGATCTGGTCGAGCACGGTGCGCAATATGGCGATGTCGCCGTCGATCCGACCGGAAAACATCGCGTTGCGGGCGAGCGTCGAGGCGGCCGCCACCAGCCGAAGGGTTGTCTCGTCGGTGTCGCCACCCTCATCCGCCCGCCGGGCGCAACGTATTCCGGCATCCGTCATTCGAGCCCGCTCCCCAGCTTTTAAGCCCCTGCCTGCAACCTATCGCGGATCATGTAACTTTAGCGATCATTTCCTTATGCATGTTTAAACACAGTCTGCCAGCAGGTTTCAAATAGAATGCTAAATCAACCTAAGAGATTTAACAGCCGACAATCATTTTATCCTTAAAACGATTATCCGGTCGTGTCCGCCGCCGCTGTGCCGGAGCGGCACACCGCGGCCTGGCACGCTTCCTGCTTCGTTTTCACCAAGGAGATCAAACCGCCATGCTGTCACGACGATCGATTCTGCGAGGCCTCGGCGCCGCCGCGCTGGCCGCAACGCCCGTTTCACGCGCCGGCGCCGCCGCCATCACGCCGGTGGATTTGCGCGGCTCGATCGACGCCCCCGCCGCCGGCCTGCTGCCGGGGGCGGAAGACGACCAGAGCCGGCGGTTCGCGCGCATGCTGAAACAGGCGGCCGGCGCCAACCGGCCGCTTTTCCTGCCGCCCGGCAACTACCGCATCTCCAACATCGACCTGCCGGACAATGCCCGCATTATCGGCGTGCCCGGAGCATCGCGCATCGTCTATACCGGCAACGGCCACCTGTTCGCCGCCAACGGCGCTGCCCATGTCTCGCTGACCGGCATCGTCATCGACGGCGCCAATCGCTGGCTCGGCGATTATGCGGGCGCGCTGGTGCATCTGCGCAGCGTCGGGGACGTCGTCATCGAGGATTGCGAGATCGCCGGCAGCCGCAAGAATGCCGTGCTGCTGGAGCGTTGCGGCGGGCGGATCGGGCGCTCGCGCCTGACCGGGGCGGGAGACGCCGCCATCCATGCCATTGAAAGCAGCGGGCTTTCGATCACCGGCAACACGGTCGCCGATTGCGGCAATGGCGGCATCCTCGTGCATCGCTGGACCAAGGGCGAGGACAACACCATGGTCAGCGGCAACCGCATCTCCCATATCGCCGCAAAGAACGGCGGCACCGGCCAGAACGGCAACGGCATCAACATTTTTCGCGCCGACGGGGTGATGGTCTCCGGCAACCATGTCAGCGACTGCGCCTTTTCGGCGATCCGCTCCAATGCCGGCTCCAACGTGCAGATCGTCCAGAACCAGTGCCTGCGCTCGGGCGAGACCGCCATCTATTCCGAATTCGGCTTCGAGGGCGCCATCGTCTCGGCCAACATGATCGACGACGCCGCCAACGGCATCCTGATCGTCAATTTCAACGAGGGCGGGCGGCTGGCGAGCGTCGCGGGCAATGTCATCCGCAACCTGAAAACGACAGGCCCCTACGCGCATGACGGCGCTGGCTTCGGTTTCGGCATCGCCGTCGAGGCGGATACGTCGGTGACCGGCAACGTCATCGAGAATGCTCCGAAATGGGGCATGTCGCTCGGTTGGGGACCGTATCTGCGCAACATCGTCGCCACGGGCAATATCATCCGCCGGGCCCCGGTCGGCATCGCCGTCTCCGTGGTCGAGGGTGCGGGAACGGCGCTGATATCGGACAACATCCTCCAGGAAACGCCCGATGGCGGCGTGGTCGGCTTCCGCTGGAACGACCGGGCGACGGACGAGCTGGCGCTGTCGGGGGCGAATGGGTTTTCGCATCTGACCGTGGAGCGCAATCGGCTCTGATGTGCCGTACCGATGGGTTTCATCGCAAGATTTCATCAGTTTGTACCCCTTTGTCCCGGTTTCCCTTCATGCCCTCCCGCAATAAGGTCGTGGCGGTATTTTCAGGGAGGATGACATGCTGACGATTTACGGGGTCTACCGGTCAAGGGCGGCACGCAATTACTGGATGGCGGAGGAACTGGGGCTGGAGGTGAAAAGCGTGCCGGTCATCCAGGCGCGGCGGGTGGCCGAACCGCTGGCGGCGGACGCGCCGTTCAACACCGCCTCCGCGCCGTTTCGCGCCGTCAATCCGATGGGTTTCATCCCCGCCATCGACGATGACGGTTTCGTGATGACCGAATCGCTGGCGATCAACCTCTATCTGGCGCGCAAATATCCCGGCCCGCTCTCGGCGCAATCCGTGACGGAGGAAGGCGCGATGCTGCAATGGACGACCTGGGCGGCGACCGAGGTCGAACCGCATGCGGTGCGCATCATCCTCACCTATGACGTCAAGGCCGAGGACAGCGACCAAGGCAAGGCAACCATCGGCGCCGCCCGAGTGGCCTTGCGCACCCCCTTCTCCGTGCTCGATGCACATCTGTCCAACCGCGACTATATCCTCGGCGACCGCTTTACGGTCGCCGACCTCAATGTCGCAGAAGTGTTCCGATATGCCATGAGCCAGTCGGCAATGTTCGAGGCAGCGCCCCGGGTCCGGGCCTGGCTGACACGCTGCCAGGCCCGCCCGGCTTTCAAAAGGGTGATGGCGATCCGGGCGCAGGAAACGGATTGAAGCGTTTGCTGAAGGCGTGACTTCACCGGAATCTTCCTCTCCTCCGGGGAAGACGGGAACAAGCGGAAGCCCGCTCATTCCAAAAAAACGTCTTCGCGCTTACACCAGCTTCAACACGATCTTGCCGATATGGCTGCTGCTTTCCATCAGGCGATGCGCCTCGGCCACCTGATCGAAAGGCAGCACGGCGTGCATGACCGGGGCTATGCGGCCGGCGTCGATCAGCGGCCAGACCTGTTCGAGCAATTCGTCGCGGATCAGGCGCTTTTCTTCCGCCGTGCGCGGGCGCATGGTCGAGCCGGTCACCGTCAGGCGCTTGACCATGATCGGGGTGAGGTCGACCTTTTCGGCGACCGCGCCGCCGAGGAAGGCGATGATCGACAGGCAACCGTCCTTGGCCAGGCTGACAAGATTGCGCTCGAAATAAGCGGCGCCGATCATGTCGAGGATGGCGTCGACGCCCTTGCCGCCGGTGACGTCCTTGACGACCGCCGCAAAATCCTCCTCGCGATAGTTGATCGCCCTGACGGCGCCGAGCTTCTCGCAGGCGTCGCATTTTTCCTTCGAGCCGGCGGTGGCATAGACCGTCGCGCCGAAGGCGTGGGCGAGCTGGATCGCCGTCGTGCCGATGCCGCTGGAGCCGCCATGGATCAGCACGCTTTCGCCTTCGGTAAGGCCGACCATCTGGAAGAGATTGGCCCAGACGGTGAAGAAGGTCTCGGGAAGCGCTGCCGCGCGCGCGGCGTCGTAGCCTCTGGGAAAGCGCAGCGCCTGGCCGGCCGGCAGCAGGCAATATTCGGCGTAACCGCCGCCATTGGCGAGACCGCAGACCTTGTCGCCGGGGGCAAAGCCGCTGACGCCTTGGCCGAGCGCGACGACCTCGCCGGCGATCTCAAGGCCGAGGATGGGGCTGGCGTCCTTCGGCGGCGGATAGCTGCCCTGGCGCTGGGCGACATCGGGGCGATTGACGCCGGCGGCTTCGACCCGCACCAGGATCTCGCCCGGCTTCGGTTGCGGCACCGGCCCGCGCGCGACGGTCATCACGTCCGGCGCGCCGAACCCGTTCAGCGCCACATGGCGCATCTCGGTCGGCAGGGACGTGGCGGTGGACTGGGACATGGGAAGGCGCTCCTCTTTCGCTTGTCTTTTCGACATAGGGCAAGCGCCCCGGCTTGAAAAGCCGGCGGATTGCCGCTGGCGTCAAGACGCGATTGTCTCGCCCTCGCCCTCCGGAGCCTGCCCGAAGCGCATGATGTCGATGCCGTCCTGCGAGGTCTTCGCCTGCGCCTTCACGGCGGCGATGGCGGCGCTGACGCGGCCGATATCGTCGATGACGAGCCCATCGGGCAGTTCCAGCACGCCGATGGAGCAGCGCATCAGCGGGAAATCGCGCTCCGTGCCGTCGCGGTCATGGCCGATCATGCGGCCAAGCCGGCGGTCTTCTTCCGGATAGAGATCGGCGACGTCCTTCTGGAAATCGCCGAGCAGCCGGTCGAGAATCTCGGTCAGTTCCTCGCGGGTCCAGTCGCTGAGGCCGATGAAGAAATCGTCGCCGCCGACATGGCCGAGGAAATCGCCGTCCGAGAAGAAATAGCGGCGCAGCAGCGCCGAAAACAGCGAGATCGCATGGTCGCCGAGATGGAAGCCGTAGCGATCGTTGAACGGCTTGAAATTGTCGAAGTCGCAATAGCAGAAGAAGCGCGTCTCATCGCCATCGCGGGCAGCGCCCTGCATGAATTCGCGGATGGCGCGATTGCCCGGCAGGCCGGTCAGCGGGTTCTGGTCCTGGGCGACCTTGAGCTGCTTCTCGTTGATGACCTTGATCAGCGAGGCGGCGGAGACGACGCCGGCATAGCGCATGTTGTCGGTGAGGATGATGCAGTCCGAGCCGTTCATGTTGGCGAAGATCGCCGTGAGACGGTCGGCATCGGCATCCAGGCCGACGATGGGGGCGATATCGACGAAATTCGAGATCGAGCGTTGATAGACCCGGTTCTTCAGCAGGTCGCGGCCGAAGGGCTGGTAGATATATTCCTTCAGGTGATGCTCATGGATGATGCCGCGCGGCTCGCCATTGGCATTGAGCACCGGGAAGAACGCCTGCTGCGGATTGCGTCGGAAGAGATCGAAGACGCTGTCGATGCTGTCGCTTTCATAGACCGCCGGCAATTGCTCGACCTGCTTGCGGATGAGGATCTCGTCGAGAGACTGCTGGCGGCCGCGCTTCATGATGCCGAGATCGTGGAGGTGCGGATAGGCCGGCTTCAGCTCGGAGAGGAAGGTGGTGGGCCGGGAGATGAACCAGCCCTGCACCAGATCGGCGCCGCATTCACGGGCGGCGAGGAATTCCGCCTCGGTCTCGATGCCCTCGGCGACGACGCGGATGCCGAGCACATGCGCCATTTGCGCGACCGTCTTGAACAGGTGGCGCTTGCGCGGGCGGCGGTCGATCTCGGCGACGAAATGGCGGTCGACCTTGAGATAGTCGACGGGATAGTCGCAGAGCAGCTTCATCTCGGCATGGCCGGCGCCGAAATCGTCGATGGCCAGCTTGAAGCCCGCCTTGCGGATACGCGCGACCAGGTCCGCGAATTCCGGCACGCTGGTATTGTCGACCCGCTCGGACAGTTCGAAGCAGATGGACGATGGCGGGATGGCGTTCTTGCGCAGGTGCTGCAACAGGCTTTCGAGCAGCAGGTCGCCATGCGGGATCAGCCGCGCATCCAGATTGAGGAACAGCGTCGCCGTGGTGCAGTTCTCGATGGTCGCGAACTTCGCAACCGCCCGGCTCGACAGCATCTGCTCGACCGACAGGAGCTGACCGGATTTTTCCGCCCGGTCGAGCAGTTCCAGCGGTGTGTGGAAACCGAGGCGATCGAAACCGCGCATCAGCGATTCATAACCGAAACCCGGGCCGGTTCCCGCCTCGACGATTGGCTGGAAGGCACATTCCATGACAAGTTTCGCCAACGAGGCCACATGCTCCGCGGCGATCGGAGGCAGGCGCTGCACGTCCGAGGCAAAGGCCGACATCGTTCATCCCTGTTCGTTTCCGCACACCCAGGTTGCCAAGCGCTCCCGGACATGCCCCCTTTGTTTTCAAAGGGATTTTTGCCCGCAAATCGTCAAGGAAACGTTTTCGCAATATGAAACTTGGATGACAATCCGAAGCGGATTTCAGCCGCCGGCGCGGCGCAGCGCAAGGCCGAGGAACAGCAGCGACCAGCCCTGCATCAGCAGGTCGATCGCCAGGAAGGCGCCGAGGATCCACAGGCTGTTCACCGGCCAGCCGATGGCGATGACGACGCCCGCCAGCGCCGTGACGACGCCGGCGAAGACGATCCAGCCGCCGCCCGAGACGCCCTTCATGCGCAGGCCGACGATGACGCGCACCACGCCGGTGACGATCAGCGCCGCCGCCAGCATCAGCGTCAGCGCGGCGGAAGCGAGGATCGGATTGAGGAAGGCGAAGACGCCCGCCAGCACATACAGAGCACCCCCGAGGGCCCAGAGGATGGCGCTTTCCCAGCCCTTGACCTGGAAACCATGGGCAATGGACAGGATGCCGCCGATCACCATCAGCATGCCGACGTAATAGACCGATACCACCGTCGCCGCGATGAGGTTCACCAGCGCCACCGCGCCGCAGATCAGCAGCAGGATGCCGATACCGACGAACCAGCCCCATTTGACCTGAAGATGCGATGGTCCGAAACCGCGACCCAACTCTGTCATAGCAAGCCCCTATCTTTCACAAAGCACTGGATCGGCAACATAACGCACAACCGCAGATTTCGGTTACAAAAAATCGAAACCGATGCGCAATTTTTATTGATTGATGGATCAATCAAAAATATCCTGGCCTGCAAAAGGGGAAGGCCGATGCCGAAACTGGGAATGGAGCCGATCCGCCGCAAGGCGCTCGTCGATGCCGCGCTTCGCGCCATCGGCGATCACGGCTCGCTCGACGTGACCATGTCGCAGATCGCGCGCCAGGCCGGCGTCTCGGCGGCGCTCGCCCATCACTATTTCGGCTCCAAGGACCGGCTGATGGTCGAGACGATCCGCAGCCTGCTGCGCCAGTTGCATATCGACGTCGTCGCGGCGCTGAAGGCGGCGGAGACGCCACGCGCGCGGCTTTCGGCGGTGGTGCGGATCAGTTTCCAGGCCGATCAGTTCTCGCCGGAGACGATTTCCGCCTGGCTCGCCTTCTATGTCGAGGCGCAGCGGTCGGAACCGATGCGCCGGCTGCTGGTCGTCTATGCCCGCCGGCTGCGCTCCGATCTCGTCTCGGCGCTGAAGACGCTCTGCCCGGATGAGGACGCCGCGCGGATCGCCGAAGGCACGGCGGCGATGATCGACGGGCTCTATATCCGCCAGGGGTTGCGGGCCTCGCCGCTTTCGATAGAGACCTGCGTGGCGCTGACGGAGGATTACCTGTCGACGCAGCTGGGCAAGGCGTCGTGATTCTTTTCGTATCGTATCGCCGGCAACACTCTCCATCCATCAAGGGAATACCTCGTTGAGCCACGTAAAACCCAATATCCTGATCGTCATGGTCGACCAGTTCAACGGCACGTTCTTCCCGGACGGGCCGGCGGATTTTCTGCATGCCCCGCATCTGAAAGCGCTGGCGGCCCGCTCGGCACGGTTTGCCAACAATTATACCTCGTCGCCGCTCTGCGCGCCGGCGCGCGCCTCGTTCATGGCCGGCCAGTTGCCCAGCCGCACCCAGGTCTATGACAACGCCGCCGAATATGTCTCCTCGATCCCCACCTATGCGCATCACCTGCGCCGCGCCGGCTATTACACGGCGCTGTCGGGCAAGATGCATTTCGTCGGGCCGGACCAGTTGCACGGTTTCGAGGAACGGCTGACCACCGACATTTATCCGGCCGATTTCGGCTGGACGCCGGATTATCGCAAGCCCGGCGAACGCATCGACTGGTGGTATCACAATCTGGGTTCGGTCACCGGCGCCGGTGTCGCCGAAATCACCAACCAGATGGAATATGACGACGAGGTCGCCTTCCTCGCCAACCAGAAGCTCTACCATCTCTCGCGCGAGAACGACGATCAGGGCCGCCGCCCCTGGTGCCTGACCGTCTCCTTCACCCATCCGCACGACCCCTATGTCGCGCGGCGCAAATACTGGGATCTTTACGAAAACTGCGAGCATCTGCTGCCGGAAGTCGGCGCGATGCCGCTGGAACAGCAGGATCCGCATTCGCAGCGCATCATCTTCTCCTGCGACTACAAGAATTTCGACGTCACCGAAGAGGATATCCGCCGTTCGCGCCGGGCCTATTTCGCCAACATCTCCTATCTCGACGACAAGGTCGGCGAACTCGTCGACACGCTGACGCGCACGCGCATGCTCGACAACACCTATATCCTGTTCTGCTCCGACCATGGCGACATGCTCGGCGAGCGCGGATTGTGGTTCAAGATGAATTTTTTCGAGGGCTCGGCGCGCGTGCCGCTGATGGTCGCCGGCCCCGGAATACCCCCCGGCCTGCACACGACGCCGACGTCCAACCTCGACGTGACGCCGACGCTGGCCGATCTCGCCGGCATTTCCATGGACGAGGTCAAGCCGTGGACGGACGGCATCAGCCTCGTGCCGATGATCGACGGCGTCGAGCGCACCGAGCCGGTGCTCATGGAATATGCGGCGGAGGCCTCCTATGCGCCGCTGGTCGGCATTCGCGAGGGCAAGTGGAAATATATCCATTGCGAACTCGATCCCGAGCAACTTTACGACCTCGACGCCGATCCGAAGGAATTGACCAACCTCGCGACCGACCCGGCTCATGCCGAAACGCTCGGGCGTTTCCGCGCCAAGCGCGAAGCGCGCTGGGACATGAAAGCCTTCGATTCCGCCGTGCGCGAAAGCCAGGCGCGGCGCTGGGTGGTCTATGAGGCGCTGCGCAACGGCGCCTATTACCCCTGGGACCACCAGCCGCTGGCCCGCGCCTCCGAGCGCTACATGCGCAACCACATGAACCTCGACAATCTCGAAGAATCCAAACGCTATCCGCGAGGAGAATAAGATGAAAGCCCAACCGAAAGCCTCGCACTTCATCGATGGCGACTATGTCGAGGACACCGACGGCACGGTGATCGAAAGCCTGTATCCGGCGACCGGCGAAGTCATCGCCCGCCTGCATGCGGCCACCCCCGCCATTATCGAAAAGGCGATTGCGGCCGCCAAGCGCGCCCAGCCGGAATGGGCGGCGATGAGCCCGACCGCGCGCGGCCGCATCCTCAAGCGCGCCGCCGACATCATGCGCGAGCGTAACCGCGAGCTTTCCGAGCTGGAGACGCTGGATACCGGCAAGCCGATCCAGGAAACCATCGTCGCCGACCCGACCTCCGGCGCCGACAGTTTCGAATTCTTCGGCGGCATCGCCGCCACGGCGCTGAACGGCGACTACATCCCACTCGGCGGCGATTTCGCCTATACCAAGCGGGTGCCGCTCGGCGTCTGCGTCGGCATCGGCGCCTGGAACTATCCGCAGCAGATCGCCTGCTGGAAGGGTGCGCCGGCGCTGATCGCCGGCAATGCGATGATCTTCAAGCCCTCGGAAAACACCCCTCTCGGGGCGCTGAAGATCGCCGAGATCCTCGTCGAGGCCGGGCTGCCGAAGGGGCTCTACAACGTCATCCAGGGCGACCGCGACACCGGGCCGCTGCTGGTCAATCACCCCGACGTCGCCAAGGTGTCGCTGACCGGCTCGGTGCCGACCGGCCGCAAGGTGGCCGCCGCCGCCGCCGGCCACCTGAAGCACGTCACCATGGAACTCGGCGGCAAGTCGCCGCTGATCGTCTTCGACGATGCCGACATCGATTCCGCCATTGGCGGCGCCATGCTCGGCAATTTCTATTCGACGGGACAGGTGTGCTCCAACGGCACGCGCGTCTTCGTGCAGCGCAAGGTGAAGGAGACGTTCCTGTCGCGCCTGAAGGCCCGCACCGAGGCGATCCTCATCGGCGACCCGATGGACGAGGCGACGCAGCTCGGCCCGATGGTTTCCTGGGCGCAGCGCGAAAAGGTGCTTGCCTACATCGAGAAGGGCAAGGCCGAGGGCGCGACGCTTCTGACCGGCGGCGGCATTCCCAACAATGTCGCCGGCGAAGGCTATTATGTACCGCCGCCCGTCTTTGCCGACGTCACCGACGAGATGACCATCGCCCGCGAGGAGATTTTCGGCCCCGTGATGTGCGTGCTCGATTTCGACGACGAGGCGGAGGTCATCGCCCGCGCCAACGCCACCGAATTCGGCCTGTCCGGCGGCGTCTTCACCGCCGACATTTCCCGCGCCCATCGTGTCGTCGACCGGCTGGAAGCCGGCACATTGTGGATCAACACCTACAATCTTTGCCCGGTGGAGATCCCCTTCGGCGGCTCGAAACAATCCGGCTTCGGCCGCGAAAATTCCGCCGCGGCGCTGGAGCACTACAGCGAGCTGAAAACGGTCTATGTCGGCACCGGGCCGGTTCAGGCGCCGTATTGAGATGGCGGCGTCAATCCACCACGAGATCGTCGAGATCGACCTTGAGAGCGGCGGCGATGCGCTTCAGCACATCGACGGAGCCGGTCTTCTTGCCGGTCTCGATCTCGGAGAGATAGGGCTGCGAAATACCCGCGGCCTCGGCGAGCTCGGACACGGTCATCTTGCGGTAATTGCGAAACGTGCGGATGCGGCTGTCGGTTTCGGGGAGTTCCCTGACGAACTCCAACGGCCAGGTTTCCTCACCAGCCGCAACACGCGCCATGATCGCGTCGGCGCGAAGACCGTCGACCAGGTCTTCGTAATCCTCTTCGCTGAGCAGAACATAGTTCTTGCCGTCGATCGTCAGTTTCTGGATGTCGCCCATTCCGACCTACTCCTTGTAAATGCCTCCGCGCGACCCGGCATCGATAACCATCACGACTCTTCCCTGATCGTCGATGATCACCCGGTCCTGACCGACGCGAATGCGGTCGTAGCTTCTACCTTGCATCCTCTTGATGTCGACAGGCTCGCCGCGCGCATAGGCATCGAGCTTGGCATAGATGGCTGCCCGACGCTTGGGCTGCATCCGGCTCAAGCTTCTTTGCGCCTCCCGGGTCACAACAATCTGCTTCATACAACAGCAATTGCCCAAAGCTATGGATACGACGCCATGCATAGCAATTCGCGATATTTTTGTCACTAACTTCGTGGAACTGCGGGGACATCCATCATGCAGGCAGATTTCGTCATCATCGGTTCGGGTTCGGCCGGTTCGGCCATGGCTTACCGCCTGTCGGAGGACGGCAAGCATACGGTCATCGTGCTGGAATTCGGCGGCTCGGATTTCGGGCCTTTCATCCAGATGCCGGCGGCACTCGCCTGGCCGATGAGCATGAAGCGCTACAATTGGGGTTATCTCTCCGAGCCGGAGCCCAACCTCAACAACCGCCGCATCACCGCGCCACGCGGCAAGGTCATCGGCGGTTCGTCGTCGATCAACGGGCTGGTCTATGTCCGCGGCCACGCGGAAGATTTCAACCGCTGGGAAGAGCTTGGCGCCAACGGCTGGGCCTATGCCGACGTGCTGCCCTACTTCAAGCGCATGGAGCATAGCCATGGCGGCGAAGAAGGATGGCGCGGCACGGACGGACCGCTGCACGTGCAGCGCGGCCCGGTGACGAACCCGCTGTTCCATGCCTTCATCCAGGCCGGCAAGCAGGCCGGCTTCGAAACGACGGAGGACTACAACGGCTCGAAGCAGGAAGGCTTCGGGCTGATGGAGCAGACGATCCACAACGGCCGCCGCTGGTCGGCCGCCAATGCCTATCTCCGCCCGGCGATGAAGCGGCCGAACGTGCAACTCATCCATTGCTTCGCCCGGAAAATCGTCATCGAGAACGGCCGCGCCGTCGGCGTCGAGATCGAACGGGGCGGCAAGATCGAGGTGGTCAGGGCGAACCGCGAGGTGATCGTCTCGGCCTCCTCCTTCAACTCGCCGAAACTGCTGATGCTCTCGGGCATCGGCCCGGCGCAGCACCTGCGCGACCTGGGGCTGGAGGTGAAGGCCGACCGGCCGGGCGTCGGCGCCAATCTCCAGGATCATATGGAATTCTATTTCCAGCAGGTCTCGACCAAGCCGGTATCGCTCTATTCCTGGCTGCCGTGGTTCTGGCAGGGGGTTGCGGGAGCGCAGTGGCTGCTGTCCAAGGGTGGGCTGGGCGCCTCGAACCAGTTCGAGGCCTGTGCCTTCCTGCGGTCGGCGCCGGGCCTGAAACAGCCCGACATCCAGTACCACTTCCTGCCGGTGGCCATCAGCTACGACGGCAAGGCGGCGGCGAAGAGCCATGGCTTCCAGGTGCATGTCGGCTACAACCTGTCGAAGTCGCGCGGCAACGTCACGCTGCGCTCGGCCGAGCCGAAGGCCGATCCGGTCATCCGCTTCAACTATATGAGCCATCCGGAAGACTGGGAAAAATTCCGCCACTGCGTGCGCCTGACCCGGGAAATCTTCGGCCAGAAGGCGTTCGACGCGTTCCGCGGGCCGGAGATCCAGCCGGGCGAAGCGGTCCGGAGCGACGAGCAGATCGACGCCTTCCTGCGCGACCATCTCGAAAGCGCCTACCATCCCTGCGGCACCTGCCGCATGGGCGCGAAGGATGATCCAATGGCGGTGGTCGATCCGGAATGCCGCGTCATCGGCGTCGAGGGCTTGCGCGTCGCCGACTCGTCGATCTTCCCGCATGTGACCTACGGCAACCTCAACGGTCCCTCGATCATGACCGGCGAAAAGGCCTCCGACCATATCCTCGGCAGGCAGCCCCTGCCCCGCTCCAACCAGGAGCCCTGGGCCAATCCGCGGGCGCAGGTAAGCGACCGGTAGCGGCAGGACTGCCGAACATCGACGGCGCCGGATTTCTCATCCGGCGCCGTTGACAATTAATCTATAAATCTAGTAGACATAATCGGGTCGGCGGCACGCCTCATGGTTTTCTGCCGCGCTTGCCGTTCGGAGAGATATTTGCTCCCGCGGCCTTTGTTTCGAAATCCGTTTTTCTGTCTTGCTGCAGCGCAACCTGCGATACTCCGGTCACAATCGAACCCGGATATCCTGCAGATGACTGCCATTCAAAGCATTGCCGACGCACAGACCCTCAACGAGACGCTGGCGGGCCTCGATCTTGCGGCGCGCCTGTCGCTGGTCGCCGGCCTTGGCGGGCGTGTGGTGTTCACCACCTCGCTCGGCATCGAGGACCAGGTCATTACCGCCGCCATCGGCTCGCACCGCTTGCCGGTGGACGTCGTGACGCTCGAAACCGGGCGGCTCTTTCCCGAGACCGTTGCGCTGATCGAGGAGACCGAAAGCCGCTTCGACATCCAGATCCGCCGCTTCCATCCCGAGCAGGCCGACATCGATGCCTATGCCGCCCGATACGGCATGAACGGCTTCTACGACAGCGTCGAAGCCCGGCATGCCTGTTGCGGCGTGCGCAAGGTGAAGCCGCTCGCCCGGGCGCTGGAAGGCGCCGCCGTGTGGATCACCGGCCTGCGCCGCGGCCAGTCCGGCAACCGCGCCGAAACGCCTTTCGCCGAATACGATCCGGAGCGCTGTCTGATCAAGGTCAATCCGCTGGCGGATTGGGACATCGAGGCGATCAACGCCTATGTCGCAACCGAGGCGGTGCCGATCAATCCGCTGCACGCCCGCGGTTATCCGTCGATCGGCTGCGAACCCTGCACCCGCGCCATCAAGCCGGGCGAACCCGAACGCGCCGGCCGCTGGTGGTGGGAAAACGACGAGAAGCGCGAATGCGGCCTTCATGTCGCTGATGCCGCTTCCGCCCTGCCGCAGGCATCGACGCTGGCCCGCTGAGCGGCCGGCCATGCCGAACACGAATTCCTGGAGCCCCTGACGAGATGTCCGATACCCGACCGGAACAAGACCTGAAAAATCCCAAAAGCAACAAGGCCCCGCTCGACCCGCACCTGAAGGCGCTGGAAAACGAGGCGATCCATATCTTCCGCGAAGTCGCGGCCGAATTCGAGCGTCCGGTGATGCTCTATTCGATCGGCAAGGATTCCTCCGTGCTGCTGCATCTCGCCCGCAAGGCCTTCTATCCCGGCCGCGTGCCCTTCCCGCTGCTGCATGTCAACACCGGCTGGAAATTCAAGGAAATGATCGCCTTCCGCGATGCGATCGTCAAGGAATACGATCTCGACCTGATCGAGCACATCAATCCGCGCGGTGCCGCCGAAAACGTCACGCCGTTTACCCACGGCTCGGCGCTCTATACCGACATCATGAAGACCGAAGCGCTGCGCCAGGCGCTCGACGCCGGCCAGTTCGATGCCGCCTTCGGCGGTGCGCGCCGCGACGAGGAAGCCTCGCGTGCCAAGGAACGCATCTACTCCTTCCGCACCCCCGACCACCGCTGGGACCCGCGCAACCAGCGCCCGGAACTGTGGAACATCTATAACGGCATGATCCGCAAGGGCGAAAGCGTGCGCGCCTTCCCGCTGTCCAACTGGACCGAGGTCGACATCTGGCGCTACATCCAGGCGGAAGACATCCCGCTGGTGCCGCTCTATTACGCCGAGAACCGCAAGTTCGTCGAACGCGACGGCATGATGATCCTCGCCGAGGACCCGCGCCTGGAACTGCTGCCCGGCGAGGTCAAGCAGGAAGGCATGATCCGCTTCCGCACGCTCGGCTGCTTCCCGCTGACCGGCGCCATCCGAAGCCAGGCGACGACGCTGGACGAGGTGATCGCCGAACTGGAGATCGCCACCGTCTCCGAACGTCAGGGCCGCGCCATCGACCGCGACCAGTCCGGCTCGATGGAAAAGAAAAAACGCGAAGGATATTTTTGAGATGAGCGCCTCCCTCACCGCCACCGCCACCGTTTCGGCCCATCCGGCCAGCGAGCCGGCCAGGGCCGTCCGCGACACGCGGCCGTTGCGCCTCATCACCTGCGGCAGCGTCGATGACGGCAAGTCGACGCTGATCGGCCGGCTTCTCTGGGATACCAAGGCCGTCAAGGAAGACCAGGCGGCGACGCTGCACCGCGATTCCGGCAAGCAGAACGATCTCGGCCTGCCGGATTTCGCCCTGCTGCTCGACGGCCTGCAGGCCGAACGCGAACAGGGCATCACCATCGATGTCGCCTACCGCTACTTTTCCACCGACAAGCGCTCCTTCATCGTTGCCGATACGCCCGGCCACGAGCAGTACACCCGCAACATGGCGACCGGCGCCTCGACGGCGGACCTCGCCGTGCTGCTGGTGGATGCGCGTTCCGGCATCCTGGAACAGACCCGCCGGCATGCCACCATCGCGGCGCTGATGGGCATCAAGCAGTTCGTGCTGGCGGTCAACAAGATCGACCTGACCGGCTACGACCGCGCCGGCTTCGAGCGCATCGCCCACGAATTCCGCGAGATCGCCCTGTCGCTGTCCATCCGCCAGGTCACCGCCATCCCGATGTCGGCGCTGAAGGGCGAGAACGTCGTCTACGACGGCAAGGCCGCCATGCCCTGGTATGACGGCCCGACGCTGGTGGAAGCGCTGGAGCTGGCGACCGTGCGCTCGGCGCAGACGGTCGGCTTCCGCCTGCCGGTGCAGCGCGTCTCCCGCCCCGGCGAAAGTTTTCGCGGATACCAGGGGACCGTGGCCGGCGGCTCGGTGAAGCCGGGCGATTCCGTCGCCATCCTGCCGTCAGGCATCGTCGCCAACGTCACGCAGATCGTCACCTTCGACCTGGTGCGCAACGCCGCCGTCGCCGGCGATGCCATCACGCTGGTGCTCGATCGTCAGGTCGACGTCGCCCGCGGCGACATCATCGCCTCCATCGACGGCCAGCCGCAGGTGGGCCTGAACTTCGACGCCAACCTGGTGGCACTGCAGCCGGAAGGCATCCAGCCCGGCAAGCGCTACTGGCTGAAATCCGGCGCCCGCCGCCAGCGCGTCAGCATCGAGCCGGTGAGCCAGATCGACCTGAAGACCGGCGCCTGGAACCCGACGGACACTCTGGCGATGAACGGCATCGGCAAGGTGCATCTCGCCTTCGACGAAGCGGCGATCTTCGATCCCTACGACCAGAACCGCTCGACCGGCGCCTTCATCCTGATCGATCCCGACACCAACAACACGGTCGCGGGCGGCATGGTCACCGGCAAGCGCGCGCTCTCCGTCGGCGGCATCCACCGCGAGGGCAACCGCGTGATCCTGTCCCTGCCGGCCGACCTCGCCGACCAGATCATGGCCAGCGAACTCTTCGCCAACCGCCGCCACGAGGCGGAGGTGAAACGCATGACGGCCGCCGAGGCCGCCCAGCTCTGGTCGAACGCAGCCAGCGACATCTGATGCACAAAGGGGCCGACCGGGCCCCTCAGTTTGTTGACAAACCCCCGTTCTCTCGCGGACGTCATCCTCGGCCTTGTGCCGAGGATCTGCCTGCGCCTACTAAGCACTTGACGATAAAGGATTATATCTGACGTGCTTAGATCCTCGGCACAAGGCCGAGGATGACGAAGGAGGCGTTTTATACCTTTGTCAGCAGTCTGAGGGGCCGACCGGCCCCTTTTTCGTTTCCCCGTCCTCGATGTCAGCCCGCCGATTTACCTTGGGTCGATTCCCGCTCGACGAGTGTAAAGCCGATATCGACGGACAGCGGTTCGAACCCCGGATTGTCGATGGCGCGGATGATCATGTCGGCGGCGCGCACGCCGAGGTCGTAACGCGGCACCTGCACCGAGGTCAGCGTCGGCGCGCTGACGGCGGCGAAATCGAGATCGTTGAAACCACACAGGCCGAATTGCTTCGGCACGTCGAGGCCGAGGCGGCGGCATTCGAACATCATGCCCAGCGCCACGTCGTCATTGTGGCAGAAGGCGCCGTCGATATCGGGAACACGGTCGAGGGGGCGCCGCAGCAGCCGGCATCCGAGATCGGCGCTGGTGGCTTCGTTCTCGACGATATCAAGCGCAGGATCATAAAGCCCGGCCGCCTGCATCACGTCGTGGTAACCGGCATGCCGCAGCCGGCTGCGGCTATCAGGCCCGCCCACCATGGCAAAGCGGCGGTAACCCCGCTCCAGCATGTGGCGGGTGGCGACCCGCGCCGCCTCGCGCGTGTCGATGCCGACCCTGAGCCCGGAGGAGGTCTGCTCGGAAATATCCAGCACCTCCAGCACCGGGCAATCGGCGCTGCGCAGGATGGCCCCGGTCTCTTCACTGGGCGACAGGCCGGTGACGATCAGGCCGGCGGGATTCTGCGCCAGGAACAGCCTGATCTGCGAGACCGCCGCCGCCTCCAGGAAACGGGTATAGGCATATTGCACCCGGTAGTGCGTCTGGTGGATGCGCTCCTCGATGCCCTGCATCACCGACATCAGCGCGAAGTTGGACAGCGTCGGCAGCACGACACCGATGACGTCGCTGTCGCGGCTTGCCAGGGTGCGGGCGGCAAAATCCGGCACGTACCCCAGTTCCTCGACCATTTTCAGGATTTTTTCCCGCAGGCTTGCTGAAACCTTGTCCGGATTGCGCAAGGCGCGCGATACGGTAATCGAACTCACGCCGACGAGCCTTGCGACATCGATCAGCGTTATCTTGTCTCTGCGGCTACGCCGCCGTCTCACATTCACACGGCACCCCTAACTGCATGCTGGCAGCCGCCCTGATGGCAGCCGCTTGCCGTGTCTTTGGCAATGATACCGCGTCACCTCCGCTTGCGCGGCTCTCACTGTCGGATCATCAATGCGATGAATTTAATGAGAATATTCCTAATAAAGAATATGAACGGCGATACGACAAATGACGGGGGAAGTTCTGTTGGGCGCCCCTCACGGCCTTGTGAATTTTCCGGCCGGGCATGGCACCGCATTCATCGAAGCCTTATATTGCCGTTACCACGGTGCATGGATGCAATGGACAAGGCAAAACCCAAGATAGAGATTTTTCTTCCCGGACATGACGAACCGCTTCCGGACGAAGACGTCCCGATCCGGAAATCGAAGCGAGCCGGCGACGGAGCAGCGCTGTGGATTTTCGGGACGATCACCTTCATCAGCCTGATGACGCCATTGATGATCTATATCTACCGCTGACGTCGCCATGCCCCACATGCCCGCCGTAAAGCCGGCAGTCCTGGACGCACATCTTGGCATGGATCGCAATGGTCCGGGTGACCCGCGTATCCGCTTGACGGCGGCGAAGAGTATCAATCGAACATTCAGGGCGGCGCGTGGTTTTCTGGACATCTGAAGAATCCTGAGTGTCGTGAGCCCCCTCGGATCAAAATTTCTGTTCTCGATTCAATCAATGACGATCACGACGAATTTAATCATCACAACCTGTAGTTATTGCCGGCACGAAGTTATTGCGTTATGTGAGGCATTGATTGTATATGGGGGGAGCCATTGTACCGCGGCCAGTCAATCATCGACGAAATCTACGAGGCTGCCATTCTGCCTGAGTTCTGGCCGAAAGTGCTGGAGCGTGTTACCGAAGCAACCGCTTGCTATGGTGGAGCCCTGTTCACTTTAGGAAAGTACGGTGCAGCATCGTGTGCCACGCCAGGCTGTCAGCCGCATTTGACGGCGATGCTTCAGGAAGGCTGGGCCGAGCGCAACATCCGCGCAAAGCGGGTGCTTGAACTCGCTAGGCAGGAATTTGTAACCGATCACGACGTCTGCTCGGAAGAGGAGATCGCGAACCACCCGATATACACGGAGTTCTTGCGTCCTCGTGGAATTGGTTGGAGTGCTGCGACGCATGTCAATGGTATCGAAGACGATATCGTCATTTTCTCGATTGATCAACTTTATGAGCGTGGCCCGATCACGGATGTCACAAAGGCTTTTTTGAACGAGCTACGTCCCCATATCGCCCGAGCGTCGATGTTGGCGGCCCGTTTCAAGATGGAGCGTGTGAACGGAACACTTGAAAGTCTTTCGCATCTCGGCGTACCGGCTTTCGCCTGCGACGACCGAGGAAAAGTTCGTCTACAAAACCGACAGTTCGAGCGCGCCACGGAGAGCCTTGACGTCATGGCTTTCGATATGCTTCAGATCACAGATCGTCGCGCGAACATGATGTTAATGGATGCATTGAAAACTCTTCGTGATCCGGGCGCACCCAAGTCGATTCCGTTTGTCGCAGCCGATAACAAGCCGGTGGTGCTACACGTCATCCCCATTTCGCTCAATGCGCGGGATGTCTTCTCCGGCATGGACGCCATCGTTGTTCTGGTGCCGATAAATCTCCCCGGCCTTCCTCTCAAGCCGTTGCTACAGTCCCTCTATGATATCACTCAGGCCGAGGCGAAGGTTGCCGAAGGACTTCTGCAGGGCCTGTCGCCAAAAGATATCGCTACGATTGGGGGGGTAGGTATCGAGACGGTGCGAACACATGTCAAAAACCTGCTCGCCAAAACGGGTGCCGGCCGCCAAGCAGAATTCATCGCACGCCTTTCGTCCTTCAACTTTTAGGGGTCGCTTGTCCGTTTGAGTGTGGTGGAAGGAGCGGCCCTGGCAAGTACGATCCCGTCCAGCGCTTTGACCTTTGAGATTCGATTGGCATCCAGCGCGATCTCAAGGCAAAGATCGTCACGAAACATCGGCAAAAAAGAAAAAAGCCCGCTTTCGCGGGCTTTTCGGCTGGTCGGAGTGAGAGGATTCGAACCTCCGACCCCCACGTCCCGAACGTGGTGCGCTACCAGACTGCGCTACACTCCGTGACCAGCGGCGCCTCTATAGACCAGCTATTTTGGATAGACAAGCGGCAACGGGAAAAAAGTCCGCACGTTTGACGAAAAAATGACAGGGGTCTCTTCCGGGCGCCCTCGCGGATGTTTCGGCAACCGCCGGAGATATGGCAGCAAAGACCCACTCGAACTATTTCTGCTGATAAAGCCGCAAAGCAGATTTTCTTTGTCGACGATTAGCGCTAGAGCGACGGCCGGACAAACCGCCGGATCGCCTAGGTTTTGTTGGGCTCCCGCGGCATTCGCCGAGATGACGTTCAAGGGACAAACACGATGAATTTCCGCATGATCACCGCGGCCGGGCTGGCGCTCGCTCTCGCCGGCTGCACGACGACCGGCCTTGCCAGCAACCCTGTCGAAGCCCGCTGGAACGGCAAGCCGGCCGGCACCTTCTTCGCCGCCTACGGCCCGCCGATCTCCGACGTCGAAAGCGGCTCCAGCACCACCTATGTCTGGCGTGGCGGCTACAAGACGGTGCGCGTGCCGGCCCAGTATGCCGAAGGCGAGAACGGCAAGAAGGGCAAGCGCATCGCGGCGGCCAAGACCGTCTACATGCGTTGCGAAGTCAAGCTCACCGTCGGCTCGGACTACGTGATCCGCAACATCGAGACGATCGCCGACCGCCCCGGCGTCAAGGGACCGTCTTATTGCGCCGAATTCCTCGGCGACGATAAGTAAGGCTTAACCCTTCATTATCCATGATGGCATCGGCGGCGCAGGCCGCCGCCGCTTTCGATCCGCCCCGCCCTTCCATCCTGAAGCATCGCCATGACAGCCGAGATCAAATCGTTTCTCAAGCATGCCCAAAGACGGGGCGAGCAGCCGATCGCACAGCTCTACCGTGTCGAGGCCGCCCTCATCCAGGCGGGTTTCCATCTCGACATCACCCATGGCTCGACGGACGAGGGCGATCCCTGGGTGGTGTTCTGCCGGCCGGAAAACGGCGCGGTGATCGCCCATGTCGCCGTGATCGGCGGCGAGGTGGTGGCGGACAGCCCGGCCTTTACCGGGCCGGTCAGGATGCGCAACGTTTCCGAGCTGATCGCCCGGCTGGTCAACCGGCTGCGTGCCGGCAGCTTCCATCGCGGCGATTTTCTCTCCGACCAGTTCGTGCTGCTGGCCGGCATCGTCGCGCTTGCCACCCTGCACCTCACCGATGCCGGCGCCGACTGGCGGCCCCTTGCCCCCGAGACATTTGCAGACCTCGGCGACCACATCGCCGCCGTGCCGGCGGAAATGATCGCCAGGGCGGCCCTCTCCGTCGAACACGCGATCCACACCGCCTTCGTCGCGCCCGACGATACGATCCAGGTGGCGGAACTGCTGCAGGAGGCGTCCGGCACGTCGCTGCCGGTGGAGACGCCGGACACCCGGCCTCATCTACATGCCGCCGAATTCAAGCTGCCCGGGGACATGCCGCAATCCGCCGCCGCGCTGGAACTGCAGGCCGTGGCCAAGGCCCACGAGGCGCAGGCGACCGGCGAACTCGCATTCGCCTTTCCGGCGCCGACGCTCTCGAACGATCCTGAATTCGGCAGCGCGCCGGCGTGGAAACCGAAGGAAGCCGGCCTGAACACCCTCGATCCGCGGGAAATGCTGGCCTATATCGTCAGCCATCACGAAACCGCCGTCAGCATGACCGGCGGCAATGTCACGCTTTATGCCGAAGGACTGAAGAGCGAGGACTATCACCTGCAATTCGCCGACGGCTCCAGCCTCTCGATCGTCGGCGTGTCGGTTCTCCCCGTGGAGCACGGCGCGCCGATGTGACCGGCGGCATTGCATCTGGCGACGAAATTCATGGAAAACGTGGCTGGGGCGCCAGGATTCGAACCTGGGAATGCCGGTACCAAAAACCGGTGCCTTACCGCTTGGCGACGCCCCACCGTGACGCGAGCATCACTGCTTCGCGAAATCGCCGCCTGCTTATCAAAGCTTCGGGGATGCGACAATCACTAACTTCGCGGGGCCTCAAGTTTTCTGTGCACCGCCTGCCCTTCCGTGCTAGGTCAAAAACCGCGGCATCTTCCTGCCCTTGCAGGGGAGCAGTGCCTCGAATGAGCATCGGAGAGATTTATGAGCCAGTTTCGTGCCCGCCCGCCCGCTATCCCCACCACCCTGCTCGACGACGAGATGGTGCGCATCATCCGCTGGGATTTCGAGCCGGGCGCCGATACCGGCCATCATGTGCATGGGCTGGGTTACGTCGTCGTGCCGATGACCGATTGCCATTTCCTGATCGAGGACGAGAGCGGCAGCCGCCGGGTCGACGTCGCCAAGGGCGCGCCCTATCGCCGCGAGGCCGGCATCGCCCACAATGTCGTCAATCGCGGCAGCGAGTTCATGTCCTTCATCGAGATCGAGTACAAGTGAACGAAGCAGCGCCCCCCGTCTTCGATATGAGTTTCGAGCCGCATTACGGCGAAGCCGTGCCCGTTGCCGAAGGCGTCGAGCGCCTCACGGTCAACAATCCCAGCGCCTTCACCTTCCACGGCACCAACAGCTATATCGTCGGCCGCAAATCGGTGGCGGTGATCGATCCCGGGCCAGACAACGAGGCGCATTTCGAGGCGCTGATGGCGGCGCTGAAGGGGCGCGAGGTGACGCATATCGCCGTCAGCCATACGCATCGCGACCACTCGCCGCTCGCCCGCCGGCTGCAGCAGGCGACCGGGGCGATCCTCGTGGCGGAAGGGCCGCATCGCGCCGCCCGGCCGCTGCACGAAGGCGAGGTCAATCCGTTCGGCGAAAGCTCCGACCTCGATTTCGTTCCCGACATCGCGCTGGCGGATGGCGACCTCGTCGAGGGCGATGGCTGGACGCTGCGGGCGGTGCTGACGCCGGGACACGCCGCCAACCATGCGGCCTTCGCGCTGGAAAACACCGGCATCCTGTTTTCCGCCGACCACGTCATGGCCTGGGCGACCTCCGTCGTTGCCCCGCCCGATGGCGCGATGAGCGACTACATGGCCTCGCTGGAAAAGCTGCTCGCGCGCGACGACCGGATCTATTTTCCCGGCCATGGCGGGCCGGTGAACGCGCCGCAGGCCTTCGTCCGCGGCTTGCGCACCCACCGGCGCATGCGCGAGCGGGCGGTGCTGGAGCGGATGAAGGCCGGCGACCGGCTGATCGCCGACATGGTCAGGGCGATCTATCGTGACACGGATCCCAGGCTGCATGGCGCAGCAGCGCTTTCGGTGCTGGCGCATATCGAGGACCTGGTCGAGAAGGGGCTGGTGACGACTGACGGACCTCCGTCTCTGGCGACAGTGTTTCATCCCGCCGCCTGACGGGGCGCGGGTCCGGCTGCAAGGTCAGAAGCCGGATCACCTCCAGGAAAATCTGCATCATCTCGGTCATGGCCTGCCCTCCTTTGTTTTGTTCGGCAGGCCTTATCTTCTTGCGCGCTTGCAGGGCGGGCGCAAACGAGCTTATGGTCGTCTTCGAATGACTTGAGGTTATGCGAATGAAACGGGGACGCTTGGCGCTGACGGCGCTGCGCAGTTTCGAGGCCGCCGGCCGGCTGGAAAATTTTACGCTGGCCGCCGAAGAACTGTTCGTGTCGCAGGCGGCGATCAGCCGGCAGATCCGCGGCCTGGAGGAGGAGATGGGCCGGCCGCTGTTCGAGCGCCAGCATCGGCGCGTGGTGCTGACATCCGCGGGGCGAGCGTTGCTCGACGTGCTGACCGCCTGTTTCGACCGCATGGAGAATGCGCTGGGCGCCACGGCGGCGGGCGAGGTGCGGCACCTGGTGCACATCAGCGTCGAGCCCTCCTTCGCCTCCGGCCGGCTCTTGGCGGCGCTGCCGGATTTTGCGGAAAACAACCCCGATATCGACGTGCAGATGGAATCGGATTCACGCCTTATCGGCTTTCGCGGTAAGGGGCCGGTTCTGGCGGTGCGCTACAGCGCCGGCGCGCGCAGCTGGCCGCGGGTGGAGGCACGGCATCTCTACGATTGCGAGATGGCGGCCGTGGCCGCACCGGATCTGATTGGCGCCAACACCATCCCGGACAAGCCGGCCGACCTCCTGCGGTTTCCGCTGGTGCACGAGGAGAACCGCGATCTCTGGGCACGCTGGTTCTCGACAGCCGGCGTTCACGGCGGCGGTTTCGAGCGCGGACCGATCTTCGACGACGCCTCGCTGGTGCTGCAGGCGGCGATCCGCGGCCAGGGCATCGCCATCGTCGATCTCGCCATGGCGCGCGGCGAGTTGGAAGCCGGACGGCTCGTCCGCCTGTTCGACACGGTGCTTCTGCACGGCGGCTATTTTCTGGTGGCACGGGATTTTCGACGCCTGCCGCCGGCAGCCCGCATCCTTGCGGACTGGCTGGCTGCGGAATTCGGCGCATAGAGCATTTTGTTTGTGCGCAATTCCGGACGCAAAACCGCGGCACACTTTTGCTGGAATTGCTTGAACCTTAATCCCCGGCGATCCCCAGCAGCTCGGCGTCGAGCGCCTTCAGGTAGCTTTCGGCGAGATCGGCGCCCATGCCGAGATCGTGCGGGCCGTAGCGCGACGCGATGCGGATGTCGACCAGCGTCGTTTCCGCCTCCTCGCGCAGGCGGATGGCGGCGTCGAAGCGCAGTCCCAGCACCAGAGTGCGGATTTCGCCTTGCAAAAGCACGTCGCTGTCGCGGCCGAAAAGCGGCGCCTCCTCCTCTTGTTCGGGCCGCGGCAGCGGCACCGGCACATTGTCCAGCGTGTCGGCGACGGCTTCGTCGTCGCCCTCCTTCGCCTCCTGCTTGGCTGGAAGATCACCGATATCGGCCTCGGTCTTCTCGACGCCTTCGGTCTTGACGATCACGATGCGCTGCTGGTGCGCCACCTTGCTCACCGCCTGGTAGACGCGGTCGAGGGCGCCGTCGTAGCGCCGGCCGGTCAGCGCCGGATAGGCGAGCATCTGCGCCTCGCGGCCCTCCGGCCCCACCTCGGCCGGCCGCTGCAGCCACAGCTGATCGACAGTGGAAGGCTCCAGCCATGGCGGCGCATCGATGACATCGGTGGAGATATCGTAGATCGGCGGGTAGCGCAGGTAATCATAGCTGGCGAGGCCGAAGAGCAGCAGCGGCAGCAGCGCATAGACGAGGCCCTTGACCGCCGCTCCGCCGCCCTTGGCCGCCACCTGCCAGAGACGCATCAGCCCGACGGCGGCAAACAGGATCGCCAGGGCTGCAAAGGCCACCGACAGCAGCACCAATGCCACGAAATAGGGCGTAATCATCAAGCCGAACCGGTGCGCCACCAGCACGACGACAAACAGGAGGAAGGAAAACTGTCCGAGCCGGCAGGAAAGATAGGCCGCGTGGGAAACGGGGCGGTCGTAGCGAATGGTCATCAGGCGGCACCCGGAAAAACAGAACCGGTAAATGCCGGCATGACCGATTTTCTAACCGCTGGTTCAATGCGAGACAAGCGGGGTCACGGACGGAAGCAGGCGATCGCATACGGCATGACGTTGCCTCCTCCCCCTTCTCCCCCGCGGGGAGAAGGGGCAGGCAGGCGGATGAGGGGGCGAGAACCGGCAGGACTTTCTCTTGTGGCCCCCCCCTCATCCCGCTGCCGCGACCTTCTCCCCGCGGGGGAGAAGGAGGCAGGCGGCACCCTTTCATTCCATATGACAGCCCTGCAGGTGGCGGGACGGCCAGGTCGCAAATTCGCCATGCTTTCGCGCGATTTCTTAATAAATACGGATCCGTGAAGGAGAAGAGCAATGACTGCCTCCGTCGAAGCCCATGCCGCGCCGGGCGCACTCGCGCCGCCGCCAGTCGTCGACAAAAACGAACTGTCGCTTCCCGTCACCCTGTTGGAACTGGAGCTGTCGCTTGCCGCCTTCGATGGCGACGAGGAGAGTTTCGGGCGCACGGTTCGCGTCGCGGCGCAGGCCTCCGGCGGCGAGCTTCTCTTCGAACTGCCGGCCTCGGGACTGCTGCCCGATTGCCACAAGATCGCCGTTCTCCACATCCCCCGGGAATCGGAGCAGGGAAAACGCATCGTGCTCGCGGTGCTCGATACCGACAGGACGATCCGGCTGGAGGAACCGACGGAAGCCACTGCCGGCCTCGTGCGGCTTGCAGAAGCCTTCGTGGACGTCCTGAAGCGCATATGACGGCTTGACGGGACCGCCCGGCGGGTCTTGGATGCCGATAGCCGGCCAGTTGCCGGCGCTTGGAGTTGTCATGCTGTCGACCAGACTTGTTGCCATCCTGCTGACCGGACTTCTGCTCTCCGCCTGCCAGACGATGACGCCGGAGGAGCGCCGTGCCGCCGACGAGGCGAAGTGCCGCGACTACGGTTTTCGCGCCCGCACAGAAAGTTTCGCCAACTGCCTGATGAAGCTGGACCTCGACCGGCGCGCCGAACGGCGCAGCTTCCGCGACAGCGCGGCCATGGATCCCTGGTATCCATGGGGACCGCCGCTGGTGGTCGAGCGGCGCGTCATCATTCGCGACTGAGCCGCGCTGGAGCATTTTGTTTCTGCACAATTCCGGACGCAAAACCGCTACGCAGTTTTGCTGGAATGGCTCTATTCCGCCGCCAGACGCTCCTTGATTGCCGCCTGCGCCGCCGCCAGCCTGGCGATCGGCACGCGGAACGGCGAGCAGGAGACGTAATCGAGGCCGATTTCTTCGCAGAAATGGATCGAGGCCGGATCGCCGCCGTGCTCGCCGCAGATGCCGAGCTTCATGTCGTTGCGGGTACGGCGGCCACGCTCGGCGGCGATGCGGATCAGCTCGCCCACCCCGTCGAAATCGAGCGAGATGAACGGGTCGTGCTCGATGATGCCCTTGCGCTGGTAGGTCGTCAGGAAGGCGGAGGCATCGTCGCGGGAAATGCCGAAGGTCGTCTGCGTCAGGTCGTTGGTGCCGAAGGAGAAGAATTCGGCGGCCTCGGCAATGATGTGGGCGCGCAGGGCAGCCCGCGGCAGCTCGATCATCGTGCCGACGAGATAGTCGATCCGCATGCCGGCTTCGGCCATGACGTCGCTGGCGACGCGGTCGATGCAGCCCTTGACGTAGTCGAGCTCCGAGCGCAGGCCGACGAGCGGCACCATGATTTCCGGAACGACGGGCGCGCCGGTTTCCCGCGCCGCATCGACGGCCGCCTCGAAAATGGCACGCGCCTGCATTTCGGCAATCTCGGGATAGGATATCGCCAGGCGACAGCCGCGATGGCCGAGCATCGGGTTGAACTCGTGCAGCGCATCGACGCGCTGGCGTAAAAGCGCCGGCTCCATGCCCATGGCAAGCGCCACCTCGGCAATCTCGGCGTCGCTCTTCGGCAGGAATTCGTGCAGGGGCGGATCGAGCATGCGGATGGTCACCGGCAGCCCGTGCATGATGGTGAACAGCGCGGCAAAATCCGACCGTTGCATCGGCAGGAGTTTGGCAAGCGCGGCCCGGCGCCCCTCCTCGCCTTCCGCCAGGATCATCTCGCGCATGACATGGATGCGGTCGCCCTCGAAGAACATGTGTTCGGTGCGGCACAGGCCGATGCCTTCGGCGCCGAAGGAGCGGGCGGCGCGGGCATCCTGCGGCGTATCGGCATTGGTGCGCACCGTCATGCGCCGGGCGCGGTCGGCCCATTCCATGATGCGGCCGAAATCGCCCGACAGCTCCGGCTGCAGCATCGGCACCTCGCCCTTCAGCACCTGGCCGGAGGAACCGTCGATGGTGATGATGTCGCCCTTTTCCAGCGTCAGGCCGCCGAGCCCGATCAGCTTCTCGCCGCGCAGGTCGACGCGCATGCTGCCGGCACCGGTGACGCAGGGAATGCCCATGCCGCGGGCAACGACCGCCGCATGACTGGTCATGCCGCCGCGCGTCGTCAGGATGCCTTCGGCGGCATGCATGCCGTGGATGTCTTCCGGGCTGGTCTCGATGCGCACGAGGATGACCTTGCGGCCTTCGCTTTCCGCCTCGACCGCCTGTTCGGAGGTAAAGACGATCTCGCCGGTCGCCGCCCCCGGCGAGGCGGGCAGGCCGGAACCGATGACGGTACGGTCGAACCGCGGATCGATGGTCGGGTGCAGCAACTGGTCGAGCGAAGCGGGCTCGATGCGCGCCACCGCTTCCTCCTCGGAAATCAGCCGCTCCAGCGCCATGTCCACGGCGATCCGCATGGCCGCCTTGGCGGTGCGCTTGCCGGCGCGGGTCTGCAGCATCCACAGCTTGCCGCGCTCGATGGTGAACTCGACGTCCTGAACATCGCGGTAATGGGTTTCGAGGCGGGTGCAGATCGCCCGGAACTCGGCGAAGGCCTCCGGCATCAGCTTTTCCAGCGACGGCTTGTCCGAGCCGGAGGCGATGCGGGCCGCCTCGGTGATGCTCTGCGGCGTGCGGATGCCGGCGACCACGTCCTCCCCCTGAGCGTTGACGAGGAACTCGCCGTAGAGTTCGCTTTCGCCGGTCGACGGATTGCGGGTGAAGGCAACGCCGGTGGCCGAACCGTTGCCGAGATTGCCGAACACCATCGCCTGGATGTTGACCGCCGTTCCCCAGGCTTCGGGAATGTTGTGCAGGCGGCGATAGATGGAAGCGCGGGCATTCTGCCAGCTGGCGAAGACCGCCGCGACGGCGCGCCAGAGCTGGACGTTCGGATCCTGCGGGAAAGGCTCGCCCAGCTCCTCCTCGATCGTCGCCTTGTAGAGCGAGATGACATGCTGCCATTCGACGGCGGACAGTTCGGTGTCGTATTCGTGGCCGAACCGCGCCTTCTCGTCCTCGAGGATTTCCTCGAAAACCTCGTGATCGAGGCCGAGCACCACGGCGCCGTACATCTGGATGAAGCGGCGGTAGCTGTCCCAGGCAAACCGCGCGTCGCCGGCATCGTGGCCGAGCGCCTGCACCGTCTCGTCGTTGAGGCCGAGGTTGAGCACGGTGTCCATCATGCCGGGCATCGAGGCGCGCGAACCGGAACGCACCGACAAGAGCAGCGGCTGGCGCTTGTCGCCGAAGCGGCGGCCGGTCATGTCCTCCATGGCGCGCAGGCCCTGCTGCACCTGCAGCTTGAGGTCGGCGGGCAAGGTGCGGCCGTTTTCATAAAACCATGTGCAGGCCTGGGTGACGATGGTGAGGCCGGGCGGCACCGGCAGGCCGAGGCTTGCCATCTCGGCGAGGTTGGCTCCCTTGCCGCCGAGAATGTCGACATCGCTGGCGCGGCCTTCCGCCGCGCCGTTGCCGAACGTGTAAACCCACCTGGTCATGCCTGCTCCCCGCCCCCGGCACCTGTTTGCCAAAGCTTATGTCGCTTAAGCAAAGATGAAAATTGATAAATACGGCCTAAATGTTGCATTGCACAACAAAACTGCGTCACGCAACAGATTGTTTCCGCAGCCGCCGCGCAAACGCGACACATTTCGATCAGACGCAGGCGACTTCCGTTTCGACCCAGGTGTTCTTGCCGGCCGCCTTGGCGCGGTAGAGCGCCTTGTCGGCGGCGCGCATCAACCCGTCCGGATCGAGCGCCGCAAACGGCGAAACGGCGATGCCGACGGAGACGCCGATGGTGGCCGTCTCCGCATGGATAAGGAAGGGCCGGGCCACGGCGGCGATGCAGCGCTGGGCGAGGTCGGCCGGCCGCGTCCGGCCGATCGGCTGCATGATGGCGAATTCGTCGCCGCCGAGACGGGCAACCAGGGTCGGTTCGTCGGCCACCGAGCGCAGACGCCGGCCGACCTCGACCAGCAACGCATCGCCGGCGGCGTGACCGAGGCGGTCGTTGACCGGCTTGAAACCGTCGAGATCGAGGTAATGCACGGCGATCTGCGTCTTGGAATCGCGGATCGCCAGCGCCGTTTCCAGCGACGAAAGAAAATGCATGCGGTTCGGCAAGCCGGTGAGCGCGTCGTGATGGGCCAGGTGGTTGGCATGCGCCTCGGCGCGCACCCGGTCGGTGACGTCGGCGATAGCGAGCAGCAGGCGGCGTTGCGGGCCTTCTTCGAGGAAGCGCACATAGACCATCACGGCGCGTTCGGACCCGTCGGCGCTCGTCTGACGCCAGATCGTCCGCGCCTCGTTGTCACCCTTCATCGATCGCAGCCCGGCGGCGAAGCGGCCGGCATCCTCGGGCGCACAGAGGCTGGCGACGTTGCGGCCGACCAGGGCCTCGCCGACATAACCGTACAACGCCACCGCGGCGCGGTTGACAGAGGAAATCTCCAGCGTGGCGGCGTCGCAGAGCATCATCGGCATCGGATTGGCGTCGAAAAGCTGGCGAAGCGCCTCCTCGCGGCGCTTGAGGTCGGTGATATCGATACGCATGCCGATGGCGCCGCCATCCGGCGTACGCCGGTCGTCATGCAGCATCCAGCGGCCATCCTTCAGCTTCTGCTCCTCCTGGGGCGACACCGTCATCCGCTGCTTCTTCATGCGGGCGGCGAACCAGGCTTCCGGATCTTCCGTCGCTTCCGGCATGTGGCCGCTGTCGACGCTCATGCGCAGGATCTGCTCGAACGGGATGCCGGGGCGCAGGTGCGGCGCGATCTCCGGATAGAGTTCGGCATATTTGCGGTTCCACAGGACATAGCGGTCCTGGGCGTCGAAGATGCAGGCGGCCTGCGGCAGCATGTCGATGAAATATTCGAGGCGCCGGGTGGCCGCACCCGCATCGAGAAGCGCCTTTTCCGACTGGCGCTGCAACTCGGTCTGCAGCGCGGCGATCATCTTTTCGCGGCCGATGTCGCGGATGACGGCGCAGACCAGCCCTGCGCTGCCGAGCTTGACGATCGAGACTTCCACATTCGCCTTGGTGCCGTCCTCACGGACAAGCGCCATCTCGCGGCGTGGCGCGGCGGCATTCGCCAAAGGCGCGGTCCATTCCGGCAGGACATCGGCGATCGGCTGGCCGGCCAAGGCCTGGGTGCCGCCGGCAATCGCGGCTGCGGCAGTGTTGGCAGCGACGATAAGACCGTCCGGTCCGATGCACAGGGCGGCAAACGGACAGGCTTCGAAAAAATTCAACGCATCGTCTGCGCCAAACGTTCCCACCATGCCTCCTCTCACCCGCACCCGGTTTCCCAGGGCCAGATATCCCCCTGACCCTTTTTCATACTGCAGGAGGAGAAAAGGAATCGTTACGAACCGTGCTGCAATTGCAACCTTTGCCGGCAAAACAATCCGACGCCCGGGCGCGCAAGACAGCCGATGCAACGGTTATATCGACAAACAACCACTACCGCCGGCTGCAGCAACCGGCGGCGATGGAAACGAACCGTCACGAGATCGCCGAAATCGGCAGCCCGGATCGGCCGCGCCCGCAAGGGCAGACGCGGCCGGGAAAGGGATTATTTCCAGCCGGCGCGGGCCGAGCACTCGTCGTTTTCGGCCGGGTTGAGCTTTTCCCATTCGGTGACGGTCTTGGTTTCGCCCGAGCTCATCTTCTCGTTCATGCAGGCGCAATAGACGGCAACAGTGCCGTCGGCCTGCTTCTGGTCGTCATTGTCCTCGACGCACTGCTTGATCCAGGCATCGTCGTCGGCATTGGCGAACGCCGGAGCGACGGAAAACAGCAGCGAGGCGGCAAAAAAAGCGGAAACGGCAAGTTTCATAACATCCTCCATGGGGTCATTTCAGTCGGCACGACGCCGGCCGACGACGGTCGCTCCCGCAGGTTCACGGGAGGCTGGGATTGTCATAACCGAAGCGGCGCGATCGCCGCCTTACCATTATTGGGACGAGAGGCCCCGGCCCGGAACATTTATGGTTGTTTCCGTGACGAAAGGCACGGGCGCCGCCCGATTTGCGCGTCGGTGGCGCCGCTTGCCTTGCCGGATTACAGCCAGCCGCGCCGCTTGAAATAGAGGAACGGCAGGGCGGCGGACAGGATCATCAGCAGCACCGCCCACGGATAACCGCCGACCCATTTCAGCTCCGGCATCACCTCGAAATTCATGCCGTAGATCGACGCCACCAGCGTCGGCGGCAGGAAGACCACCGAGGCGACGGTGAAGATCTTGATGATCTGGTTCTGCTCAAGGTTGATCAGGCCCAGCGTCGCATCCAGCAGGAAGTTGATCTTGCCGGAGAGGAAGGTGGCGTGGTCGCCAAGCGAGGAGGCATCCCGTTGCAGCATCTTGACGATCTGGCGGGTTTCCTTGCTCGGCTTGCGCGTCGGATTTTCCAGCGCAGCGTGATAGGCGGCCAGCCTCGAAATGCTGACCAGGCTTTCGCGCACGCCGCTGAGGAAATCGCCCTTCTGCCCAAGCTGCTCGATCAGCGACTGCAGGTCGTTGGTCTTCTTGGCTGACGTCTTCGACTTGCCGCGGAAAACCTCGCGGGAGATGCCGTCGATATCGTTGCCGATGCGCTCCAGCACGTCGGCGAGCCGGTCGACGATCGCCTCCACGATGCCGAGCATGATCTCCTCGCCGCAGGTGTAACCGTGGCCGTTCGGCCTCAGCGCGCGGCCGGCGAAGATCACGAAGGGCTTTGGATCGGCGTAACGCACGGTGACGAGCGTCTGCCCCTTGAGGATGAAGGTCACCGGCGTCTTGACCGGCTCGTCGCCGTCGAGCTTGGTGAGCGCCGTCAGCGTCATGAACTCGGCGCCGTCCTCCTGGTAGAGTCGGGCGGAAAGCTCGATTTCCTCCATCTCGTCGCGGGTGGGCATGGAGATGCCCAGCGCCTGCTCGACATTGCGGCTTTCGCCGGTGGTGGGATTGACGAGATCGTACCACAGCACGGGATCGGCGGCGGAAAAGGCTTCACCGTCATTGTGCAGCACGAGACGTTCTGCGTCGCGGCAGTAGATGCGCAGCATGGCATAACTCCTTCAGGGCTTTCGCCATCCGGAGCAGGAACGTGGGGGAACCCTTACCGGACGGTTCGGTCGAAATCGGTCGGTTGTCGACTGTCAGGGTCCATTTTCATGTCCTCGGAAAATGCCGTCGGCAAACGCCGCGGCAGGCCTTCGCATGAGCTAAAAAATCGGGCGCGTCAAGCCCCGAGTGACGCGCGAAGAAAGGCGTTGCGAAGCATCTCGGGTCGATGGGTGCGCTCAGCCGACGTCGAGCAGGCGCTCCGCCGCCTGCAGGTCGACGGACACCAGCTGCGACACCCCCTGCTCCGCCATGGTGACGCCGAACAGGCGGCTCATGCGGGCCATGGTGATGGGGTTGTGGGTGATGACGACGAACCGCGTTTCCGTCGAGGCCGCCATCTCGTCCATCAGGTTGCAATAGCGCTCGACATTGTGGTCGTCGAGCGGCGCGTCCACTTCGTCCAGCACGCAGATCGGCGCCGGGTTGGTGAGGAAGACGGCGAATATCAGCGCCATGGCCGTCAGCGCCTGCTCGCCGCCGGACAAGAGCGTCATGGTCTGCGGTTTCTTGCCCGGCGGGCGGGCGAGGATTTCGAGGCCCGCTTCCAGCGGATCTTCGGATTCGATCAGTTGCAACTCGGCTGTGCCGCCACCGAAGAGATGCGTGAACAGCCGCTGGAACTGGGCGTTGACGACGTCGAAGGCGGCGACGAGGCGTTCGCGTCCCTCGCGGTTCAGGCTCTGGATCGCCGCGCGCAGCTTGCGGATGGCATCGATGATGTCGTCGCGCTCCTTGACCAGCACGCCGAGCTTTTCGGCAAGCTCCCGCTGTTCCTCGTCGGCGCGCAGGTTGACGGCGCCGAGGCGTTCGCGCTCGATCTTCAGCCGGTCGAGCTCGCGCTCGACATCGCGCAGGTCGGGGATCGCCTCGATGCTGGCCAGGCCGGTGAGGCGCATCGCCTCGTGCGGCGCGACGTTCAGCCCGTCGCGGATGCGAGCCTCGCTCTCGATGCGTTTTTCGCGGGCCGAAACCAGGCGCTCTTCGGCGCGGCCACGCTGCTCGCGGCTTTCCGCCAGCTCGGAGAGCGCGATGGTGGCGGTCCGGTCCGCCTCGCGCTGGCGGGTTTCGGCGGCGACCAGCTGGTCGGCGGTGGCGCGGCGCGCTTCCTCCGCCTTGGAGAGTTCGTTCATCAGCGCGTGGCGGCGCTCGTCGAAGGCATCCGGGGCCATGTCGAGGTCGGCGACCTCCTCGCGCGCCTCTTCCTCGCGCTCGCGCAGGGTGGCGATATGTTGTTCGGCGCCGGCGGCGCGCGACTGCCAGCCTGCCCGCTCCTGCCCGATCGCCACCAGGCGGCGGCGATGGGCCTCATTTTCACGCGACAGGCCCTCGTAGCGCGCCCGCACCTCGGCCAGGGCGCCGCGGCCGGCCAGCACTTCGGCCTGGGCCTCGCGCAGGCGCAGGTCGAGGTCGGCGATATCGGGCGCATCCTCCATCTCGATGCGGGCGTTTTCCTCCTGGACCGCCAGGTCTTCCAGCTGCAACGACAGCTGGCTCGCCGCTTCCGCGACGACGTCGCGGCGGCGCATCAGCTCGCCGGAGGCGCGCTCGGCCTGGGCCAGCGCCTCGCGGGCATCGCCGAGATGGCGGGCGGCTAGGCGGGCGAGATCGCGGGCGTCGGCCAGCTTCTGTTCGGCGGCGCGGATCGCCTCGGCGGCTTCCGCCTGGCGCTCCTCGGCTTCGAGAAGCAGATCATTTGCCTCGTCGATTTCGGCGGTGAGTTCGGAAAGGCGGTTCTTCTGGGCAAGCCGCAGCGCGGCAGCGCTCGGCGCCTCGGAGCCGGTGACGTGGCCGTCCCAGCGGAAGACGGCGCCTTCGCGGGTCACCAGCCGCTGGCCGGGCTTCAGCAGCGCCATCAGCCGGGTGGCGTCCTCGGCGGCAACGATGCCGATCTGCCTCAGGCGGCGGCCAAGCTCCGCCGGCGCCCTGACGTGGCCGATCAGGGCAACGACGCCCGCCGGCAGCGGCGGATCGCCGGCACCGTCGCCGTTCTGCGACCAGTAGGAGGGCGCCTCGCGGTCGAGCGCGCTTTCGAGATCGTCGCCCAGCACCGCACCGAGCGCCGTTTCGAAACCACGATCGACCTTGAGGTCTTCGGCAACCGGAGGGAACCGGCCGGCGGAAGCACCGGCGACCAGCATCTTCTCGATGGTGCGGGCTTCGGTGCTGAGCGCGTTGAGTTTCGAGCGGGCGGCCTCCACAGGTGCGCGCGACAGGGATTCCATGCGCCGGGCATCGGCCAGCACGGCATCGGCGGCTTCGACGGCGAGTTCGGCATCGGCAAGTCCGCCTTCGGCCGCCTCGACCATGGCGCGTTTTTCCGACGGGTCCGGCAGGCCGGCCATCTTTTCGTCGATGCCGGCCAATTCGCTCTGTGCGTCCGCCAGCTGCTTTTCGAGGCGCATCTTGCGGTCGGCCAGGTCGCGGATCGCCCGTTCCAGCTGGTTGCGGGCAGCCGCCCCTTCGGCGCGCTCGGCGGTCAGTGTGGCGAGCGCTTTTTCGCTGTCGGCGAGCTTTGCCGTCGCCCCCTGCAGTTCGGCAAGGATTTCCTCGGAGAAACGGCCGGAATCGGCCAGCGTCGCCTGCAGCTCCTCCTCTTCGGCATCCAGCCGGCCGATGACCTCGGCATTGTCGGCCACCAGCCTTTCCTCGCGGCGGATGTCTTCGGAGAGCTGCGACAGGCGGCGGCTCAATTCGTCGCGGCGCTTGAGGATGCGGCTTGCCTCCTCCTCCAGCTGCGTGCGGGCGATCTGCAGGCGCTGCAGCGCGGCGGCGGCGCGGGCCTCCTGCTCGCGCAGTTCCGGCAGCTTGAGGCTGGCGACGGCCTGCGATTTTGCCGCCTCCATCTGCGCCTGCGCCTTTTCGGCGACGATGACGGTCGCCTGGTTGAGCGCGCTGTCGGCCTCACCTTCCGCCGCCTTCGCCTGCACCCAGCGGATATGCAAGAGCATCGCCTCGCGGGCGCGGATATCGGCGGAGAGCGCCTTGAAGCGGTTCGCCTGCCGCGCCTGGCGCTTCAGGCTCTCGATCTGGCTGTCGAGCTGCGTCGTGACGTCTTCCAGGCGCTCCAGATTGGTCTCGGCGGCGCGCAGGCGCAGTTCCGCCTCGTGGCGGCGCGAATGCAGGCCGGAAATGCCGGCCGCCTCTTCGAGCAGCTGGCGGCGGGCCTGCGGCTTGGCCTGGATCAGTTCGCCGATGCGGCCCTGCCCGACCATCGAGGGCGAACGCGCGCCGGTCGAGGCGTCGGCGAACAGGAGCTGCACATCCTTGGCGCGGGCTTCCTTGCCGTTGATGCGGTAGACGGAACCCTGCTCGCGCTCGATGCGGCGCGTCACCTGGATCTCGTCGCTGTCGTTGAAGCTGGCGGGCGCCGTGCGGTCGGAATTGTCGAGGTAGAGGCCGACTTCGGCGGTGTTGCGCGCCGGACGGTTGCCGGACCCGGAGAAGATCACGTCGTCCATGCCGGAGGCGCGCATGTTCTTGTAGGAGTTTTCCCCCATCACCCAGCGCAGCGCCTCGACGAGGTTCGACTTGCCACAGCCGTTCGGCCCGACGACGCCGGTCAGGCCGGGTTCGATGATGAATTCGGTCGGTTCGACGAAGGACTTGAAGCCGAGCAGGCGCAGGCGGTTGAATTTCATGGGCCGAAACCCCTCTCATCCGCCGTTATGCGCCACCTTCTCCCCGCGGGGGAGAAGGGCAAAACCGCGCGCGCCAAAACGCCGTCGCCGGAACGCAACGGCGAAAGGCGATCAGAGCAGGCTGTCGATGAGCGCCGACATGGTTTCAACCGACATGTCTCCAGAGTAACGCTTCCCGTTGATGATGAAGGTCGGCGTGGAATTGACGCCGAAATCCTTGGCGCCGCGTTCGCGAACGCTGTTCACATCATCCAGAAGCTTCTGGTTCGTCAAGCAGGCTTCGAAGCTCTCCTGTGTAAAACCGGCGAGTTTCGACATTTGCAGCAGCGCCTCGCGGCCGTCCTGCGCCGCAGCCCAGGCTTCCTGCTGCTTGAAGAGCATGGAGACCATCGGGAAGTAGCCGTTGTTCGGCGCACAACGCGACAGCATGAAAGCGGCGGCAGCGCGCGGATCGAACGGGAATTCGCGGATGATGAAGCGCACCTTGCCGGTGTCGATATACTTCTTCTTGATCTCGTCGAAGGTGGTGTTGTGGAAGTGGGCGCAATGCGGGCAGGTCATCGACATGTATTCGACGATGGTGACCTTGGCATCTTCCGGGCCGAGCGCCTGTTCCGGCAGGGCGCCGGGCTTCAGCACCTCGGCCATGTCGACGTCGGCGTCGGCGGTGGGGATTTCGGCAGCGGCAAACGCGCTCGAGGCAAAGAGCGGCCCGGCGACGGCAACGGTGGCGATACCGGCGAGAAGTTGGCGCTTCGTGATGTTCATTTCGGACGTCGGCATTCAATCACCCGTATCGATGGAAATGGTCGGAAAGTTCGCTTGGAACCGTCATAGTCGATATATGCAGCCGGTGCCGCGGACAAGGCACGAGCGAACCGATTTCTTCAAAGAATTGTGACCGGCTGTTGGCGGCGTCGATGAAAGTTTCGTAACAATCGCGCCGCCGCTGGCACCAACGCTTTAGGAGCGGGTTTTCTTCGACAGGACGGCCGTTCCCAGCCGTTCGATCGCCTGGCGCAGCTTTTCGCTTTCGATGCCGTCCATCATCGCCTCCAGACGGCGGGCGGGCTCGCCCTTCAGCGGCGGCGGCTTGCGGCTGCGCGGCGGACCGGCGGAGACCGGCTTCTGGACGATGCGGATCTGGCGCACGGCGGGAAACCCGAAAAACCCGTTGATGCGGCTGATCAGCTCGCCCTGGGCATGGGTGAGGAACAAGGCCCGCGCCCCTTCGCAGGCAATGGTGAGCACGCCGGGCTGGTAACCGCCGCTGCGGTCGTCGGCATGGTCGCGGCGCGGCCAGGTGATCTTTTCGGGCCGGGTACAATCGGCGAAATCCTCGCCGGCGATCTCGTCCCAGGAGCCGAGCAGCGCGGTGGAAATGCCGGCGCGGCGGGCGAGCACGGGATCGAGCAGGCCGTTGGCGACCTCGGCGATCTGATGCGCGCCCTTCTTCTGGAACCCCGGCCTCTGCCGCGCCTTGCCGTTCATGACGGGCCGACCTTGCCCCCCACGGAGGGTTTTGGCGCCGGCCGGCGCGCGTAAAGGAAGCGGGACACGCTCTCCTTGAGGCGGAAGAGATAGGCCGGCAGCCGCCGCCAGTGCGACGGCTTTACCGCGCGATAATCGGCGCGCGTGGCGATCACCGTCGCCTCGCGCATGTCGCCGAAGGGCAGGATGTTCTTTTCCGCCGTAAAGATTTCCGCGCCGTTCGCCCAGCCGCGCTCCAGCGCCACGTCGAACGGCAAAGCGATGACCTTCATCGACGCCAGAAGCTTTTCCGCTCCCTTGCGGGTGATGAGATAACAGGCGGCCGACCCCTGCGGTCCCCACAGGCAGCGCCCGACGCGATCGCCGAAGCGGTTCTGCGCGAACGGCCGGAAACCCGAGGCGCGGTGATTGACCAGCTTGATGACGTCGGCGGAAGGCAGGGCATCCAGAAGCGCGCTGGCGCGGCGCAGGAAACCGCCGTCGAAGGCGATATCGTCCTCGACGACGACCGCCGCCGGTTCGCCGCTCGCCACCAGCCGTTCGAAGGCCAGCATGTGACTGCGGTAGCAGCCGTATTCGCCGGGCAGCATCGGGCGGCCGTTCCAGGTGTAGAACCGGTCCTCGTCGACATCGACCCGGTCGGCCTTGGCCAGCAGCGTGCCGTCGACGCCGGCGACCCGCTCCACAAGCACGCCATGGGTCTCGGCAACCGCGCGCAACGCTTCCATCCGGGCGGCGGCGCGGTCGATGTTGACGACGTAGACGGGCAGGTCCTGGGACGGCATGTCGAAGCTTTCGGGCGAGAGCGGGGAAGGCCGGCTTGACTCGTGCAGCGTCATTCTTTTTTCTCAGGCCCCGATGCAAACAGATTCCCCGCCCATAGCACAATTCGCCATCGCAAAGAAACTGCTCGAATGGTACGACCGCCATCACCGGGAATTACCATGGCGGGTTTCCCCGGCCATGGCGCGGCGCGGCGTGACGGCCGATCCCTATCACGTCTGGCTGTCCGAGGGGATGCTGCAGCAGACCACCGTCCAGGCCGTCAAACCCTATTTCGCCAAGTTTCTCGACCTGTGGCCAACCGTCAATGACCTGGCGGAGGCGCCATCCGAGGCAGTGATGACGGCGTGGGCGGGCCTCGGGTATTA
>ERZ778022.783-NODE-783-length-57806-cov-5.294194_pt1 | contig 57806 bp, 56 predicted proteins | sample MGYA00375752_ERZ778022 | MGnify/ENA primary metagenome ERZ778022 (study PRJEB29350, sample SAMN05389826) | bioreactor metagenome | isolation source: Thiocyanate bioreactor | place: South Africa: University of Cape Town | collected 2014-04-04 ...
AAGCTGGCGCACAAGCGTGCCACCGATATCTACAATCTGACCCCCGCCATGCTCTTCTCGCTCGATCCCGAGGATCGGATCACGGCGGTAAGCAACTACTGGCTGGTGGCCACCGGCTACGAGCGCCACGACATCATCGGCCAGCGTTTCGAGGACAAGGTCCATCCCGGCAGCCGCGGCAAGTACCGCGCCCGCAAGCAGGAGGGCAAGGGCGAGAAACGCACCCTCGACGTCACGGTGAAGTTCATCTGCGCCGACGGGCATCTGATGGACGTGCTGATCGTCGAGTCCGAAAGGGCGGCAACGGACGGCGAAAACAGCGAACACCTGTCGCTGAGCGTCATGACCGACGTCACCGAGCTGAAGAACGCCGAGGACCGCAATCACCGCCAGGCCATCACCGATCACCTGACAGGATTGATGAACCGCCAGGGACTGGAGGCGGCGCTGGCGGAAAAGATCCGCGAAGCCGATGCAAGTCAACAGCAACTGGCCTTCCTCTTCATCGATCTCGACCGGTTCAAATGGATCAACGACCATCTCGGCCATGCCGCCGGCGATGCCGTTCTGTGCCAGGTTGCCGACAAGATCGCCCCCTTGCTGCAACACAATGACAGCGCGGCGCGCCTCGGCGGCGACGAAGTCGCCATCGTCCTCCTGTCCGACCGCGCCGAGGACATGGCACTCGATGTCGCCGCCAATCTGTGCGCGATCTTCGAAGCCCCCTTCCTGGTCGAAGGCACGGAAACGCGGTTGAGCGCCTCCATCGGCATCGCGCTTTATCCCGAGCATGCGACCTCGGCAGCCAGCTTGCTGCAGAAATCCGACATGGCCATGTATGCCAAGAAGCACGACGGCAAGAACGGCGCGCTGATGTTCGACAATTCGATGATGGACAAGGCCCGCATCCGCGCCGAAATCGAAGCGTATATCGAGGAAGGCCTGGCGCAGAACTGGTTCGACGCCTATTTCCAGCCGATCATCGACCTCAACCGGCAGCGCATCACCGGTTTCGAGGCGCTGATGCGCATGGTGCATCCGCAAAAGGGCATATTGCCGCCGGGCGAAATCATCAACGTCGCGGAAGAAACCGGCTCGATCTCCCGTCTCGGCAACGTCATCCTCGAACGCGCCATAAGCCATCTTGCGACGATCAGCCGGACGCCCGGCCTGGAGGATTGCTACCTCGCGGTCAATTTTTCGCCGCTGCAGTTCGAGCCGGCCCTGCCCGCGCGCATCACCGCACTGCTGGCCCGCCACGACATCAAGCCCAGCCGCATCGTCATCGAGATCACCGAGGCGGTGCTGATGCACGACAATCCTGAGATTCGCCGCATCCTGGATGAAATCAGCCAGTTCGGCTGTCGCATCGCGCTCGACGATTTCGGGACCGGTTATTCGTCGCTGAGCTATCTCAACCGCTTCCCGGTCGATCTCATCAAGATCGATCAATCCTTCGTCAGGTCCGTCACCGACCCAGATCCGGATGTGCGCCAGAAGAGCCGCATGCTGGTGGAAGGCATCATGACGATTTCCCACAAGATGGGATGCACCGTCATCGCCGAGGGCGTCGAGACGCACGATCAATGGATGCTTCTGAAACAGATGGGCGTCGATTGCGGTCAGGGTTACTTCTTCGCCCGGCCGCAAGCCGTGCATCGGCTTCTGGAAACGATCGCCGAAGAACCTCTGCAATATGTGGCGATGGGAGCGGCGTGACACTCTTTTAGGCATCGCAATGGGCTGATGAGAGGACGCGACAATGAGACATATGGTCTTGACGGCACTGCTTTGCCTTGCGTCGGAAGCGCAGGCTGCAGAGATTTCGTTCACGACGGAGGAATACCCGCCCTACAGCTACAGGCAGGGTGACCGGTATTTCGGCATCGGCGTCGAACAGATCCAGGCAATGATGAAGGACGCCGGCCTGCAATACGACATGGAAATGATGCCCTGGGCCCGCGCCTACGCCACGGCCCAGACACAATCCCGGCATTGTGTTTTTGCCGCCGCCCATATTGCCGAGCGCGACGGGCTGTTCAAATGGGTCGAGCCGCTTCTGATCGACCGCAACATCCTGGTCTCGCGGCAGGGCGCCGACATCAAGGTGACGAAGCTGGAAGATGCCAGGCAATACACGATCGGCACCCAGCGGGGCGATTACACCGCCAATCTCCTGAAGGAAAAGGGATTTGCCAAGATCGATCTCGCCGCAGATTTCAGCCTGACCCTGAAGAAGCTGCTGAGCGAACGCATCGAACTGATGCCGATGTCGCAGAACGTCTATACCGAGCTGCGCAAGCAGGGCACGCCGATCGAGGAAGTGATGGTGTTTTCCGAGCAGAAGCTCGGCATTGCCTGTCACAAGGATGTCGACGACACGACGATCGACAAGATGCAGAAGGCGCTGGACATGCTGATCGCCGACGGGCGGCAGGACAAGATCTTCATCAAATACGGCATGCAGCCCAGTCGATAGAGCATGTCGCGCAAAAGTGTGCAGCGACTTTGCGCGACATGCAAAATAAAGAGCGAAAGCGCCGAGAGCGAATCTGAAAGAGCGCGACACGCTTTCGCCGCCTGACCGGCGAGAATCCGGTTGACATCCAGCCCGTTTCGCGGTGGTGGAACGGGCAATGCTTTCGCAAGGATCAACCGGTCATGCTCATCATCGCGGGTCTTGGCAATCCCGGCGCCAAATATGCCGACAATCGTCACAACATCGGCTTCATGGCCGTCGACGCCATCCAGCGCCGCCATTCGTTCTCGCCCTGGTCGAAAAAATTCAAGGGCGAGATTTCCGAAGGCGAGCTGGGCGGCGAGAAGGTGCTGCTGATCAAGCCGCAAACCTTCATGAACGTCTCCGGCGAGTCCGTCGGCGAGGCGATGCGTTTCTACAAGCTGGAACCGAAGGACATCGTGGCGGTCTACGACGAGCTCGACCTGGTTGCCGGCAAGGCACGCATCAAGACCGGCGGCGGCCATGGCGGCCATAACGGCATCAAATCGCTCGACGCCCATTGCGGCAGGGAGTATCGCCGCCTGCGCCTCGGCATCGGCCATCCCGGCGCCAAGGAAGCGGTCATCGGCCATGTGCTCGGCGATTTCGCCAAGGCGGATGCCATCTGGCTCGATCCGCTGCTCGATGCCATCGCCGACAATGCCGCCATGCTGGCCAAGGGCGAGGATTCGCAATTCATGAACAAGCTGGCGCTGGCGACCGGCGGCAAGGCCGACGACGACAAGTCCTCCGCCAAACCGGCCAGGGAGAAGAAGCCGGCAGCGCAATCGCACATCCACCAGGCCCGCCAGCACGGCCAGCAGAAACCGCTGCCGGCAACCGGGCCGATGGCCGAGATGCTGAAGAGAATGTTCAACAAGGGCGAATGACCGGCGGCGTGCCAACAGCAGGGAAAGAGGATCGGAACCGATGAACAAGGCAATCGATATCGACGGCATCGCCGGAGAGCTGGTGACGCTTCGCGACTACTGGCGTTATGCCATTTCCCGCTTCAACGCCGAAGGCCTGAGCTTCGGCCATGGAACGACCACCGCCGGCGACGATGCCGCCTTCCTGATCCTCGACAGCCTCGACCTGCCGATCGACACGCTGGACCCCTTCCTCGACGCTAGGCTGATGCCTGCAGAGCGCCGGCTGCTGGCCGAACGCATCGAGACGCGCGTCGCCACCAGAAAACCCTCCGCCTATCTCACCGGCCGCTCCTACATCCAGGGGCTGCGTTTCCATGTCGATGAGCGGGTGATCGTGCCGCGGTCGCATATCGGCGAAATCCTGTTCGCCGAATATCTCGGCGAGGACGAGTCCGCCTATCTGCCGGATCCGCTCAGCGTCGAAAGCGCCATCGACATCTGCACCGGCTCCGGCTGTCTTGCCATCCTGGCGGCAAAATTCTTCCCCAATGCCGCCGTCGATGCCGTCGACCTGTCGCCTGATGCGCTCGACGTCGCCAGGCTGAACGTTGCCGAGCACGATCTGGAGGACCGTGTCAGCCTGCATCACGGCAACCTCTTCGCGCCGATCCGCAACCGCAAATACGATATCATCATCACCAATCCGCCCTATGTCGACCACGAGTCCATCGCGGCGTTCACCGAGGAATACCGCGCCGAACCGGCCATGGCCTTCGACGGCGGCGAGGACGGGCTGGATATCGTCCGCCGCCTGCTGGTCGAGGCACCGAAGCACCTCAACCCCGAAGGCGGCATGCTGTGCGAAATCGGCGCCGGCCGGGAGATCCTCGAAGAGGAATTCCCCGACCTCGATTTCCTGTGGCTGGAAACCACGGAATCGCAGGACGCGGTGTTCTGGGTCAGCGCCCGGTCGCTGGGCGTGCAGGCCAAGAAGAAGAAGTAGGTTATTCTTCCGGCTCGGTGGTGAACATCAGCGGAAAACCGGCTGCCTTGCCGAGATCGGTCGCTTCCTTGGCCCTGGTCTCGGCGATATCGCGCGGGCAGACCATCACCACGCTGGAACCGAACCGGTGCGCCGTCATCATCACCCGGTGACCGGCTTCCTCGCTCATGCGAAACACGGCCTTCAGCACCATGGTGACGAATTCGCGCGGCGTAAAATCGTCGTTCAGCAGGATGATCTTGTAGAGCCTCGGGCGCTCGACCTTCGGCTTCGTCCTGGTTTTCGGCTTGAGAGTGATGTCATCGTCAGCCATCGCATATCCACCTTCTGATGACCGGAACAGGGCGTGATGCCAACGGCGGCATATTGCACGGCAATCACGTCGGCTTCAAGACAAAGGCCGCAGGCCTCAATCCGCCGACAGCAGCCAGGCGGACCTGCCGGCCTTCTCCGTCAAGGCTGCTGCCCTCCTGTCGAAGGTGGCGAACATGTCCCCGCCCAACCGGCGACCTTCGAATGCGATGACGCCATCGGCGAAGTCGCCACCCGCCTCCATGAAAGACAGCCCCGCTTCGACAGCCGCAATATCGACGCTGACGTTGCTGCCGGCAACCAGCAGGCGGATGCTTCGGAGAATATCTGCCTTGGGCAGGCGATAGACTCGTGACACCACCCAGACATATTCACACAGGGTGGTCGTCGCGATCACCAGGCGTTCCGCATCCCGCATCACCGCCCTCGCCCGGCGGGTCTGGACCTGATCGTCGTCGATCGCCGCCCGCACCAGCACATTCGTATCGACGATCAGATTGGTCAATTGCGTTCTCCGGCCCAACCGGCCTGGATTGCCTCTTCGATCTCTTCCAGCGAGGCGTGGACATTGTGGGTGTTGTCAATGCAAGCGAAGAAAGCGTCTATGGGGAGCTTCTCCTGCTGCAACGGCGTGGCGGCGACCTGAATGCGGCCACCCGGCAACAGATCCACATCGACGGTGTCACCGGGCTTGACACCCAGATGCCGCAGCACTTCCTTCTTCAAGGTCACCTGGCCCTTGGCCGTGATCGTCAATGAGGTCATGGTCGTTCCTTTCGAACCCAAAAGTAAGGCATATTGCCCTTACTTTCAATCGTCGGCGCATTTCAAACCTCGTCTTTCGCCCCCGGCCACTTGACCTTGCCCGGCCCTTTCCGCAAAAGGCTCAACAACGAAATTTTATCGAACAGGTTTCAGGCCATGGGCTTCAAATGCGGTATCGTCGGCCTGCCGAATGTCGGCAAGTCGACTCTCTTCAACGCTCTCACCAAGACGGCTGCCGCGCAGGCGGCCAACTATCCCTTCTGCACCATCGAGCCGAACACCGGCGAAGTGGCGGTGCCGGATCCGCGCCTGCAGAAGATCGCGGCGATCGGCAAGTCGAAGGAGATCATCCCGACCCGCATCTCCTTCGTCGATATCGCCGGCCTGGTGCGCGGCGCGTCGAAGGGTGAAGGCCTCGGCAACAAGTTCCTCGCCAACATCCGCGAAGTCGATGCCGTCGTGCATGTGCTGCGCTGCTTCGAGGACGACGACATCACCCACGTCGAAGGCAAGATCAATCCGGTCGGCGATGCCGACACGATCGAGACCGAGCTGATGCTCGCCGATCTCGAAAGCCTGGAGCGCCGCGTCGAGCAGACCCGCAAGCGCGCCACCGGCAAGGACAAGGAATCCGTCGCGCAGCTTCCGGTCATGGAAGCCGTGATCAAGCTCTTGAACGAAGGCAAGCCGGCCCGCCTGCTGCTCAAGACGCTTGCAGCCGACGAAATCGAGATCCTCAAGGGCCTGAACCTTTTGACCTCGCACCCGGTGCTCTATGTCTGCAACGTCGCCGAAGGCGATGCCGTGGAAGGCAATGCGCACACGAAGGCGGTCGCCGAAATGGCCGCGGCCCAGGGTGCCGAATGCGTCATCATCTCGGCCGCCATCGAAGCCGAGGTCGCCCAGTTGCCGGAAGAGGAAGCCAAGGAGTTTCTGGGCGCGCTCGGCCTTGAGGAAGCAGGCCTCGACCGCCTGATCCGCGCCGGTTACCACCTGCTCGACCTGATCACCTATTTCACCGTCGGCCCGAAGGAAACCCGTGCCTGGACCATCGTTCGCGGCACCAAGGCACCGGCCGCCGCCGGCGTGATCCACACGGATTTCGAACGCGGCTTCATCCGCGCCTTCACCATCTCTTTCGACGACTACATCAATTTCAAGGGTGAAGTCGGCGCCAAGGAAGCAGGCAAGGGCCGCGACGAAGGCAAGGAATACGTCGTCCATGACGGCGACGTCATCCACTTCCGCTTCAACACCTGATCACGGTTTCCGTTTCTGCTTTCCGCTGCCGCCCTTCACCGAAGAGGCGGCAGTTTTTCTTTCAGCGCCGGCGGCAATGCCGCAAAGATCCAGCGGCGGAAATGCGGCCAGCCGACACCGATGGTCAGCACGATCAGGCCGACGATCAGCAACGTCGCAAAGGCATAACTTTCCGGCTGGGCCTGCATCCGCTGCAGGATGCTGGCGGTCGCAAATCCCAGCGATGCCAGGCCTGAGGTGACGAAGGCGCGCCGGTCGATGATCAATCCGATCGCCATGAACAGGATGACGATGGCGACAACGACGAGCGCCTTGCCGGCCCCCGCATCGCCGGAAAAGACGCTGCTGTCGAGCTTGCCGAGGAAAACGAAGGCCAGCATCGAATACAGCAGCGCCGGCGCCGCTGCCAGATGCAGCCAGAAGGCGATGTCCGACCACCGCGAGATCCTTAGACGGTCCGAAAGGTCGTACCACATGGCAACGGCGAACAGACCCAGCGCCGTGACGAGGAAGATCGTCGAGGACAGTGCCGGCCGGTTGCTGATGAAATCCGGATCGCCGGTGGCACGCGACAGGCCGAGGAAGACCAGCGCGAGCGCAAGGGAAAACACCGACAGGATGAGCACGCCAAGAGACAGCGGAATGCGGTAGCGCCAGTAAAATGGCAGCAACGCCACCGGAAACGGCGCAGCCATCAGCAGGAATTGCAGCAGCGGATCGACGTTTTCACCGAACATCTCGGTAAGACCGACCAGCGCGGTGAAAAAGATCCATTGCGCGTAAGCGATGGTGAGGACGACGGCCGGCAAGGCCAGCCGCTGCCGCCGCACCAGGATTTCCGCCAGGATCACGATCGCCGGCAAGGCCGCCAGGAAGGAGCCGATCCCCCAGATGCCGGACATCACGATGACGATCCCGATGGTGATCAGCACGTCGTGGAAACCGCGTATGAAGCGCGGCGCTTCGGTGTCCTCCACCGGCGCGATTGCATCTGCGCCCCTTGGCCCGGCAATGTCCGTGACGCCGCTGTCAGTGCCGGCGGAAAACGTCACGCCGCGCTCCTCAAGATAGGGAGCCAGCCTCGAAGCCTGCTCGGAGGAGATGATGCCTTCGCCAGCGGCGGCATCGAGAACCGATTTCACATTCTGCATGTCGTCCTGTTCCGATCGCTTTCGTTTGCCTCGCCCGGAGGCCGCGTCACCTTAAAGCATGTCGTGCAAAACTGCGCGGCAGTTTTGCGAAGACGGCATGCGACAAAACAACGGCCTACCGGTTCTTCGCACCTTGAAAAACATCGCCGGCCTCGCCATTGTGCCCAGCGAAAGAAGACCGGGTGAAAACGTGACGAAATACAGCTTTGAAGATTTTACGCCGGGCCGGGTCTTTCCGCTCGGTCCCAAGCATGTAACGGTCGAAGAGATCATAGAATTCGCCAGCGAATTCGATCCGCAACCCATGCATCTCGACGAAGCGGCCGGCCGCGACAGTATCCTCGGCGGCTTGGCGGCCTCGGGATGGCACACCAGTTCCATGGTGATGCGCATGATGATCGACAGCTACCTGCTGAACTCGCTCTCGGAAGGTTCTCCGGGCATCGACCTGATGGAATGGAAACGACCGGTGCTCGCCGGCGACACGTTGTCCGGCCGCACCACCGTGCTCGAAGCGCGCGCCCTGCGCTCGCGCCCCGGCGTCGGCATCGTCAAGCTGCGCCACGAGGCGGAAAACCAGCGGGGCGAGATCGTCTCGGTCTCGGAGAACTCCATCATGTTCCGCATGGCCAAGGCTCCGGAGACGCCGGCATGAAGATGAGCGAACTCTACCACGACACGAAGCTGGAGATCGGCACGCACCGCTTCGAGGCGGCCGAGATCATCCGTTTTGCCGAACGTTTCGATCCGCAGCCGTTCCACATGGATGCCGAAGCGGCAAAGAACACGCTGTTCGGCGGCCTCTGCGCCTCCGGCTGGCACACCTGCGCCATGTGGATGCGCAGCTTCGTCGATTACTGGACCGTCGAAACCGAGCGCCTGAAGGCCGAAGGCATCGTTCCGCCGCAGCTCGGCCCCTCGCCCGGCTTCCGCGACCTCGCCTGGTTCCGGCCGGTCTTTGCCGGCGACAGCGTCACCTACACCGTGACGCTGACGGCGAGCCGCGAACTTGCCTCGCGGCCGGGGCGTATCCTCAACACCATCGTCTGCGAAGGCACGAACCAGAACGGCTTGCCGGTGGTACGGTTCGAAAGCACGGTGCTGGAATTCGCCTGAGCTTCAGGCGGCATCGGATATGGCAAATGGATTGGGGGCATTTGAGCCGCCCCCAACAACTATCTCAGTGGCCGCTGAATTCCACCAGCGTGCGTACTTCCACGCCGAGCGCCTCAAGCTTGGCGCGGCCGCCGAGATCCGGCAGGTCTATGACGAAGCAGCAGGAGATGACGTCGGCGCCGATCTGACGCAGCAGCTGCACCGCGCCGACGGCCGTTCCGCCGGTGGCGATCAGGTCGTCCACCAGGATCACCTTCTCCCCCGGCTGCACCGCATCGCGATGCATCTCCATCTCGTCGACACCATATTCCAGGCTGTAGGCGATGCGCACGGTCTCGTGCGGCAGCTTGCCCTTCTTGCGGATCGGCACGAAGCCGGCCGACAGCTGGTGGGCGACGGCGCCGCCGAGGATGAAGCCGCGGGCTTCCATGCCGGCGATCTTGTCGATCTTCAGTCCGGCATACGGATTGACCAGTTCATCGACGGCACGGCGGAAGGCGCGCGGATTGCCGAGAAGCGTGGTGATATCCCGAAAGATGATGCCGGGTTTCGGATAATCCACGATCGAGCGGATCGAGGCGGCAAGGTCCGGGGCGGTGGTCGTCATAAGGTATCCGTGATTTTAGGGTTGAGACCGGACACTAGCAATCAGCCCGGCTGAGGCCAATAAAAAAGGCGGTCCGAAAACCGCCTTTTCATATTCTATGCCAGGAACCGCTCAGTGTTCCTTGCTGGCGTAGACCGACTTCTTCGTCAGGTAGATCAGGCCGGTGAAGATCACCAGGAAGACCATGACCATGAAGCCGGTGCGCTTGCGTTCTTCGAGGTGCGGCTCGGCGGCCCACATCAGGAATGCCGAAACGTCCTTGGCATACTGGTCGAGCGTCTGCGGCGCGCCATCGTCGTAGGTGACCTGGCCGTCGCTGATCGGCGGCGCCATGGCGAGCGCCGCGGCGCTGGCGAAGTACGGGTTGTAATGCGTGCCCTCGGCGACTTCATGGCCCGCAGGCGCGTCCTGGTAACCGGTCAGCAGCGAATAGATGTAATCCGGCCCGCCTTCCTGGTACTGGGTGAAGATGTCGAAGACGAACTGCGGAAAGCCGCGGGTGACGCCGCGCGCCTTGGCCAGCAGCGACATGTCCGGCGGCGCGGCGCCGTTGTTGGAGGCCGCTGCGGCTTCATGGTTGGCGTAAGGCGACGGGAAGTGATCGGAGGGGACCGCCTTGCGGGTGTACATCTCGCCATCGCCGTTCGGGCCGTCCTGAACCTCGTAGTTCGCGGCAAAGGCCTTCACCTGCGCTTCGGAATAACCCAGGCCTTCCAGCGTGCGGAAGGAAACCAGGCTCATCGAGTGGCAGGCGGAACAGACTTCCGTGTACACCTTCAAGCCGCGCTGCAGCTGACCCTTGTCGTAGTGGCCGAACGGACCTGCGAAGGACCAGTCGACATTCTTGGGGTGGTGGATCGGATAGTGTGGCGTGCCACCTTCGGCATGCTCGCCTTCCGCAGGGGCGGCGGCCTCTTCGGCATAGGCGGCAACGCCCATGCCGAGACCGGCGACTACTGCGAGCGACAGGATGCTTGCAACAAGCTTCTTCATGTTTTTATTCCCTCTCTGCCGCCTGTCTCAAGCCTTGGCCGCCGACTTGGCGCGCTGTTCCAGCACAGCCTCGGTAATCGAATTCGGCAGGCGCCGCGGGGTTTCGAAAAGACCCAGGAGCGGCATGATGACGATGAAGAAACCGAAGTAATAAAGCGTACCGAGCTGCGACAGGACAACGAAGATGCCTTCCGCCGGCTGCGCGCCGAGCCAGCCGAGCATGATGGCATTGGCGACGAAGATCCAGAAGAACAGCTTGTACCACGGACGGTACACGGCCGAACGAACCTTCGACGTGTCGAGCCACGGCAGGAAGAACAGGATGATGATCGCGCCGAACATCACCAGGACGCCGCCAAGCTTCGAGTCGATCGGGCCGACGTTGAAGGTGATGGCGCGCAGCATGGCGTAGAACGGCAGGTAATACCATTCCGGAACGATGTGGGCAGGCGTCTTCAGCGCGTCAGCCGGGATGTAGTTGTCCGGATGGCCGAGATAGTTCGGCATGTAGAACACGAACCAGGCGTAGACGATCAGGAACACCGATACGCCGAGCGCATCCTTCAGCGTCGCATAGGGCGTGAAGGGAACGGTGTCGGTCTTGGTCTTGACCTCGACGCCGGTCGGGTTGGTCTGGCCGGTCACGTGCAGCGCCCAGACGTGCAGGACGACGACGCCGGCGATCATGAAGGGCAGCAGGTAATGCAGCGAGAAGAAGCGGTTCAGCGTCGGATTGTCGACCGCGAAGCCGCCGAGCAGGAACTGCTGGATCCACTCGCCGACCAGCGGGAAGGCCGAGAAGAAGCCGGTGATGACGGTCGCGCCCCAGAAGGACATCTGACCCCAGGGCAGAACATAACCCATGAAGCCGGTCGCCATCATCAGCAGGTAGATGACCACGCCGAGGATCCAGAGGATTTCGCGCGGCGCCTTGTAGGAGCCGTAATACAGACCGCGGGCGATGTGCAGGTAAACGGCGATGAAGAAAAACGACGCGCCGTTGGCGTGCATGTAGCGCAGCAGCCAGCCGTGGTTGACGTCGCGCATGATCTTCTCGACCGACACGAAGGCAACGGTCGATTCCGCGGCATAATGCATGGCGAGAACCACGCCGGTCAGGATCTGGACGACCAGCATGACCGAAAGCATGGCACCGAACGTATAGGCATAGTTCAGGTTGCGCGGGACCGGATAGGCGACGAAGCTGTCGTAAATCAGACGCGGAAGCGGAAGACGCGAGTCAATCCACTTCTCTAGACCGGTCGCCGGTTGGTAACTTGAATGACCACTCATAATCAGTATCCCCTTAACCGATCTTGATCACTGTATCGGAAACGAAAGAAAAGGTCGGAACCGCCAGGTTCATCGGTGCTGGGCCCTTACGGATACGGCCGGCCGTATCGTAATGAGACCCGTGGCAGGGACAGAACCATCCGCCGAAATCGCCGGCCTGGCCGAGCGGAACGCAACCCAGATGTGTGCAGGAACCGATCATCACGATCCAGTTTTCCTTGTCCTTGCCGGCGGAGCGATCGACGTCGGTCGCCTGGGCGTCGGCCGGAAGGTTGGCATTGCGGGCGATCGGATCCTTGAGATCGCTAAGCGCCACGGCATTGGCTTCCTCGATTTCCTTCGGCGTACGGTTGCGGATGAACACCGGCTTGCCGCGCCACTTCGCCGTCAGCGACATGCCGGGCTCGAGGCTCGATACGTCGACTTCGATAGAGGCGAGAGCCAGCGTCGAGGCGTCCGGACGCATCTGATCGATGAAAGGCCAGGCAACGGACACCGCGCCGACAGCACCAGCCATGCCTGTCGTCAAGTACAGGAAATCACGGCGAGTGGGCTCGCCAAGGGTTTCGCTTGTCGTTTCGTGTTCGCTCACGGCTAAACCATCCTCTGCGCAAAATTTCGCGATAAACGCACTGCCCCCAAACCGGCGAATCGAATGTGAACATATTTTAGCCACAGATTCCCCGGCAATCCGGCGCGTTCTATGCTTGATCGCAAATTATGTCCAGCCTTGACAAGGGGCGCGGGCACAATGTCGCGGCAAACTGCCACACTTTTTTGAACAAGCGGCGAGCGCGCCTGTCTTTCGCGTGTTATCCCTGTAAAATCATGGAGTCAGGCGGGTGGGCGCCACCTTTGGCCCCGTTTCGGCATGTCCGGGCGCCGGGCAACGGCGGAGACGGCCCGCACGGGTCGCATGCGGTGGAAACCGGTTCAGTTCGCACCGTCGTCGATGGCGATCATGCCGCCCGATTGCCGCGACCAGAGGTCGGCGTAAAGGCCGCCCCGCGCGATCAGCTCGGCATGGGTGCCTTCCTCGATGATGCGGCCCTTGTCCATCACCACCAGCCGGTCGAGCGCCGCGATGGTGGACAGCCGATGGGCGATCGCCAGCACTGTCTTTCCCGCCATCAACTGTTCCAGGTTCGACTGGATCGCCGCCTCCACCTCGGAATCGAGCGCCGACGTCGCCTCGTCGAGCACCAGGATCGGCGCGTCCTTCAGCATGACGCGGGCAATCGCGATGCGTTGCCGCTGCCCGCCCGAAAGTTTTACGCCGCGTTCGCCGACATGCGCGTCAAAACCCATGCGGCCGCGCTGGTCCTGCAGGTGGGCGATGAACCGGTCGGCTTCGGCCCGCTGCACCGCCTCCAGCAGCTGTTTTTCATCCGCATCCGACCGGCCGAAGAGGATGTTGTCGCGGATCGAGCGGTTCAAAAGCGCCGTATCCTGCGTCACCACGCCGATATGGCTGCGCAGCGATTCCTGCCGCACCGTCGCAATATCCTGCCCGTCGATGAGGATGCGGCCGGATTCGAGGTCGTAGAACCGCAGGAGCAGATTGACGAGCGTCGATTTCCCGGCACCGGAGCGGCCGACGATGCCGACCTTCTCGCCGGGGCGGATGGTGAGCGTCAGGTCGTCGATGACGCCCTTGCCGCCGCCGTAGTGAAAGGAGACATGCTCGAAACGGATCTCCGGCTGCTCGACCTTGAGATTGGCGGCACCGGGCCTGTCGACGAGACGGATGGGCTGGGAGACCATCTCGGCGGCGTTCTGGATCGTGCCGAGGTTGCGCATGATCGCGTTGAACTGCGTCATCAGCCGGCCGAGCAGCATGTTGAGCCGCAGCACGAGGCCGAGCGTATAGGCGACGCTGCCGGCAGTCATCACGCCCGCAAACCACAGATCGACGGCGAGGAAGGCGATCGAGGCGATCATGAAGCCCGACAGCAGCGACAGCGAGGCGCGAACGCCGGTGATGTGGCGGGTAAAGGCGATCACCGACGCCTGGAACCGGTCGAAACCTTCGCGGACGTAATGATCGTTGGCCTCCTCGCGGCTGAAGAGTTTCAGCGTCTGGATATTGGCATAGGCATCGACCATGCGGCCGTTGAGCATCGACGAGGTTTCGGCGGTGTTGCGCGCCAGCCTTCGGATGCGCGGCACGAAGAAGCGTGCAAGCAGGCCGAAGCCGACAAGCCAGGCCAGGATGACGGCGGCGAGCCGCCAGTCGAGCGCGGCGACCAGCGCCATGGTCGACAGCGCATAGATGGCGATGAACCAGACGACCTGCAGCAGCGACACCATGAGGTCGCCGGTCGCCTGGCCGGCCGACCAGACCTTGCTGACGATGCGGCCGGAAAAATCATTGTGGAAGAAGCTCAACGATTGCCGCGCGACGTGCGCATAGGCCTGCCAGCGCATCATGTTGAAGAAGCCGGGCACGATCGTCTGCTCTTCGAGAAGCGCATTCGCGGCGACGATGACGAAGCGGCCGATCATCACGAAGGCCAGCATGCCGAGAAGCTGCCAGCCATGCGAGGCAATCAGCCCCGACCAGCCCTTGCCCTTCGGCACCGTATCGAGCATATCGACCAGCAGCCCGACGGACCAGAACAGCCCCGCCTCGACCACAGCCACCAGACCGCCCACCACCAGCATGGCCGCGAACGGCGCCTTGGCCTGCGACACGTAGAACCAGATGAACCGGTAGGTTCCCTGCGGCGGCCGCAGGTCGCCCTTGCGATGGTATGGATCGATCCAGGTTTCGAAGAAGTTGAAGACGGCGCGTATCAGCATGCAGCGGATATAGGGGGATTCTCCGGGGCGACAAAACAAAACAATCTTATATTTCGTTCATGAAATACAACCGGAGAAGACGATGCGCCTCAATTCCAGATTGGATTTTCCGTTACGATCCTTATAATAACGCCGGTAACAAGGAGTGTTCGCCATGGAAAGACGTGCCATGACAGCGCTTCTGCCGCAATCGCTCGCAGACAAGATCGACGAACTGGCATTTCGCCTCGATCGCTCGCGGGAATCCATCGTTCAGCAAGCGCTTGCCGATTGGGTCGACCGCGAGGAGCGGCATCATGAGCTTACCGTCGAAGCACTTCTGGATGTCGAAGAGGGAAATGTGCTCGATCACGAATCCGTCATCGGCTGGGTTGAAAGCCTTGATGGCGACGAAACGCCTTCCTATCGGCGATAATGAAACTGAAATGGACGAGCAAGGCGCATTCTGACTTGCGACGGCTCTGTGATTTCCTGGCGCCCGTCAACAAGCCGGCAGCAATCCGAGTGGTCAGAACTCTCATAAAGGCGCTCGAATACCCGAGGATTGGGGAAAAACTGGACGCGTTCGCTCCGAAGGAGGTACGCCGCATTTTTCTCGGCGCTTATGAAATTCGCTACGAAGTGCAGGCAGGCGACATTTTCGTACTGCGCATCTGGCACAGTCGGGAAGATCGCTGAGCGCCATCCGCCTTCATTTCGCGATCATGCCAGCCGCCCGATCGGGATGATCTCCGGCGAGCCTTCGTCACAGGGCGCGCCGTGCCAGTCGCCCAGCCAGCGCTCGACGACCAGCCCGGCCTCCTCGGCAAGCTCGGCAATTTCGGCAGGCGATGCGAAGGCGAGATCGGAGGCGGCCTGGAAGGTGTGGCCATCGGCGGTGCGGTAGAAGGTTTCGTAGGTGACGATGCCGGTCTTTTCGTCGCAGCGGACGTCGTTCCAGGATGCCACCGTGCCGAGGCGCGGATGGTCGATCTCGCGCTGCGACAGCGCCGGCGTCCATTCCCGCCACTCGGCCAACGCCGGATTGCGGCTGTCGAACACGAACCGGCCTTCCGGGGCAAGATGCGCGGCAATCGTCTTCAGCACCGCCAGCCTGTCCGCCCGCGTCAGGAACACCTGGAAGACATGGCCGGTGAGCACCACGAGATCGAAAACCACGCCGAGCCGCATGGTTTTCGCATCCGCTTCCACCCATTGAACGCGCTCACCGCCCGGCCTGTTCCTGGCGATGTCCAGCATCGGGCGGGCGGGATCGGCACCGACGACACGCTCGACGCTGGCCGCGATATCCGCCGCAAACCGTCCGGTGCCGCAGCCGAGATCGAGAACCGAACCGCAGCCTTGCGCTAGCTGCCGGCAAAAGCTCAGGTCGTCCGACCAGTCGTTGTCGAGATCGTAGAACTGCGCCAGATCGGCATCGTTATAAAGTCGGTCGTCACGCATGACATCATCCTTTGCAACAGGTTCAGCGGTAAAAGACCTCGTCCCGGCGGACGAAAGTGCGGACCGCCAACACCCCAAGCGCCGTCTGCGCTGAAAAATCTACGATTGCGATTGAGCGAGAACGGCCTGCGGCTCGATCCCATCCCGGTGATCCCGAAGCGAGGACTGGAAACGCGAGAGGTCGCCGTAATTGACCAGGAACTGCACGGCGACCCTGTTCTGCATCGCCGGTTCCTGCCCCGGATTTGGCGGTGTCGCCAATTCCACGCTGACACAAACGAGACCGCGAGGGCCGCCCGGTGTCACCCCGATGCGGACATGGACCCGGTCGAGGACACCGTCCCGCCAATATCCACCCTCGACCATGGGTTCGTGACCCGTCTCGATCGGGAAGGCACCCAGCGCCGTCTCGAAGTCGCGCAGATGATTTTCTCCGATCCACGCCGAACTTTTCCCGGCAAAATCGCCGGCGCTGACGGTGACGAAGAGTTCGCCGAAGCCGTTGTCGTCCGGTTTGTATGTCAGCAGCAAACGGTTCATCGGCGCAGCCCAGTTGTTGGAAAAAACGGCGGCAATCGGCAATTTGGCGAGCGGTGTGTTCCTGTGGCAGAGGCCGCGGATTACTCCGCGGCCTCCGTTTCATCCTCTTTCGGCGTTTCGTCCGCATCTGCATGCACCTGGTCGGCCAGGAAGCCGCCGGACTGGCGGTTCCACAGGTCGGCATAGATGCCGCCGGAGCGGACCAGCGCCTCGTGGTTGCCGGTCTCGACGACGGTGCCGTGGTCGAGAACCACCAGCCGGTCCATCTCGGTCAGCGTCGACAGGCGGTGGGCGATGGCGATCACCGTCTTGCCTTCCATCAGCGCGAACAGGTTTTCCTGGATCGCCGCCTCCACTTCGGAGTCCAGCGCCGAGGTCGCCTCGTCGAGCACCAGGATCGGCGCGTCCTTGAGGAAGACGCGGGCGATGGCGATGCGCTGCCGCTGGCCGCCGGACAGCTTGACGCCACGTTCGCCGACATGGGCATCGAGACCGGTCCGGCCCTGCATATCCTCCAGCCCGACGATGAAATCCCAGGCATTGGCGCGTTTCGCCGCCTCGATGATGTCCGCGTCGGTTGCCGTCGGCCGTCCGTAGGCGATGTTGTCGCGGATCGAACGGTGCAACAGCGAGGTGTCCTGCGTCACCACGCCGATCAGGGCGCGCAAACTGTCCTGCGTCACGGTCGAGACATCCTGGCCGTCGATGGTGATCCGGCCGGATTCCAGGTCGTAGAAGCGCAGGAGCAGGTTCATCAGCGTCGTCTTGCCCGCACCCGAGCGGCCGACGAGGCCGACCTTCTCCCCTGCCCTGATATCGAGCGTCAGGTCCTCGATCACGCCGCGATCCTTGCCGTAATGGAACCGCACGTGGTCGTAGCGGATCGCGCCCTTCGGCGCCGCCAGCTTCCTGGCATCGGGCGCATCGACGATATCGTGCTGCTTCGTCATCATCGCCATGCCGTCATAGATCGTGCCGATGCTTTCGAACAATGCCGAAACCTCCCACATGATCCACTGCGACATGCCGTTGATGCGCATCGCCAGGCCGATGGCCAGCGCGACGGAGCCGATCGAAACCTCCGCCGTCAGCCACAGGCCGATGCTGGCGGCCGAGACGATGAACAGCGCCAGGGCGTTGTTGACGTCCACCAGGATGTTGAGCAGCGTGATCTGCCGCATCTGCTTGTGCACAGAGCCCAGGAAGACATCCATGCCCTCGCGGGCATAATCTTCTTCGCGGCCTGCATGCGAAAACAGCTTGACGGTGCCGATATTGGTGTAGCTGTCGACCACGCGGCCGGTCATCATCGAGCGCGCATCGGCCTGTTCGCTGGAAAGCTTGCGCAGCTTCGGAATGAAGTGGCGCAGGATCAGCACGTAGGCGACGATCCAGGCGAGCAGCGGCAGCACCAGCCGCCAGTCGACGGCGATCACCAGCACCAGCATCGAAACGAAGAAGCTGACCGCATAGATGAAGACGTCGATGATCTTCAGCACCGCTTCGCGCACGGCAAGCGACGTCTGCATCACCTTGGTCGAGACGCGCCCGGCGAACTCGTTGGCGAAAAAGTTCATCGAGTGCCGTAGCAGGAAGCGGTGCATCTGCCAGCGGGCGATCATCGGGTAGTTGCCGGCGAGCACCTGGTGCATCGTGATCGTATGGATCGTGCCGACCAGCGGCAGGCCGATCAGCAGCAACCCCGCCATCCACAGCAGGCGATGGCCTTCGCTCTCAAGGAATGTCGCCCGGTCTGCAGACGACAGCCAGTCGACGATATTGCCGAGGAACTGATAGAGGAAGACTTCGCCGAAGGCGATCAGCATCGAGCAAAGCCCGAGCAAAGCGAGCCACGGGGCGGCCGTCCTGGTGTAATACCAGCTGAAGGCCACCAGGCCTTTCGGCGGCAGGGTGGGCTCCTCCGGCGGAAACGGATTGAGGCGCTGTTCGAACCAGCCAAACATAACAAGCTCCAGGGTCCAAAAGTCCCGGCCAGGGCCTCACACGGTCGCGCAGGACATCGTGGGCGGAAGCCGGGGGACGGATTGGCGAGGCCGACAAGGCCGCGCAGTGATTCAAATAGGAAGTTGGAAAAGAAAAAGCGAAAGGTCGCTTACGCCTGCAGCCACATGATGGGCGTGGAGAGGCGATGACGAACAGTGATATCCATGAATCCCTCCCTGAAAGGCGTTGAAGATGCCGTTGTCTAGCGCAATTTGTCGCACTTGCCCAGTGCCCGCCCATAAAAAAGGCAGCAATCGGCGTTCTCGCGATCCTGTGTGGCTGGGGCGCCACAGGTCACCGGCAGTTCTGCCCGGCTGAAAGCGGCACGGCGGTTGTTTGTGCGGCGTCCATCGTGTTAGGGCCAACCCGGCCCGCCACCATCGTTTTCGACGCGGAGACAAGCATGACTTCCCTGCGCATCGCCCTCTACCAGCCGGACATCCCCGGCAACACCGGCACCATCCTGCGGCTCGCCGCCTGTCTCGGCCTGTCCGTCGATATCGTCGAGCCGGCGGGTTTCGACGTTTCGGACCGCAACCTCAGGCGCGCCGGCATGGACTACCTCGCCGCCGTAACGCTGACCCGCCACGTCAACTGGGCCGCCTTCGACGACTGGCGGCGGCAGGCGGGGCGCCGCATCGTGCTCGCCTCCACCAGGGCGGCGGAGCGCTATACCGATTTCGTCTACCGGCCCGACGATATCCTGCTCCTCGGCCGCGAAAGCGCCGGCGTGCCGGATGCCGTGCACGGCTCTGCCGACGGCCGCATCCTCATTCCGATGCAAGAGGGCCAGCGCTCCATCAACGTCGCGATGGCCGCCGCCATGGTGGCGGGAGAAGCCATGCGACAAACTGTCTGGTGCTAAAACGCCCTCTCCGGCGGCGATTGTTGCAGTGCACTGTTGTGCAGCCGCACCGACTATGCGATGCTTTCCGAAGTGATCGCAACCGTGGAGTGCCATCCATGTTCCAGACCGCATTCACCCATAATCTGACGCAATTTGCCCGGATTCTCAGTCTTCCCGAACGTTTGCAGCACACTCCGGCGCGCAATCTTTCCCTCGAAGCCTTGCGGCAGCGCAACACGACGCTCGACGCCTTCTTCTACGACATCAAGGTCGTCACCCCCGACGAAGCCTTCTACATTTCCGATTCGCTGGCCGCCGTCGGCTCGATCCTGATCGTGCCGCCCTCCGGCGCCGGCGCGCTCACCCTCTGCGACACGCTGGACGAGTTTTTCCTGCGCGGCGGCAAGGACATCCATGTGCTGGCGATCGCCGGAGCCGGCGGTTCCGCGCTCGGCGCCGCAGCCTTCGCACGCAATGTCGCCGATGCGGTCGGCGAACCGGTCGCCACCGTCGTCCCCGGCTACGGTTTTGCCGATGCGGTCGGCGAGGCCATGGGCGGCTCCTTCCTGTTCGGCTGGCTGAACCAGGTGCGCCACGGTTTCGAAATCCTCGACGAGGTCTGGGGCCGGCCGCAATTCGGCGTCAATCCGGAAACGAATGCTGCCGCCTCGACGGTCAAGCACAATTGCCGCGACATGCAGACGGTGCTGGCGCTGCTGGCCGATCCGCGGCTGGAGCTCAGCCTGCTGACAGGCCATTCCAAGGGCAACCTGGTATTGGCCGAGGCCCTGACGCGGCTCAAGTCCGTCGACTTGCCGCGGCTGCAGGCCCTGTCGCGCTCCGCCCGCATCGTCACCTTCGGCACCAAGATCGCCATGCCGCCGGCGTTTACCGACGTCATCGACGTCATCGGCGAATGGGACTGGTTCGGGACGCTGAATTCGCGCCAGTTCATCGCCACCGACCGCAAGGTCACCGGCGCCTGGCATCACACCAACACCGATCTGCCCGGCCACATCGCGGTGACCGAGGTGCTGAAGGAGATTCTGGCGCAGCCGCCGGCACTTCGCCCGGTCGAAGCCAACCCCTCCGAGACCGTCGTGAGCGGTGAGGCGCCCCTGTCCCCTGCGGAAGAACCTGTGCCGGCTGCAACCATCCAGGTTGCGGAAGACGCCGCACCGCCGGCCGAATCCGTCGAAACGGCACCCCTGCCTGAAACCGCAGGAGAAACAGGCACGCTCAAAGCCGAAAACGACGAGACCGCACCAAAACAGCGTGCGGGCAAATCGAAACCGGCCGAGACGATGACCGACGCCGCAGTCACGCCGTTTGTACCGCCGCCACGCCGGAAACGAAGCACGCCCCGCGACAGGTCGGCATAGGGCGGACAAACCCGCAGGATGGGGCAACCTTTTCCTAGCAACCGGGTCGTCTGTCCTACCGACAGAGGCTCCGCAGCGTCCGGGACTGGTCGTTGGCGATATTGAGGCCGGAAAGCTCCAGTTTCTGCTGGGCCTTTTCGGCTTCCGATTTTGCCTCTTCTTCCTGCAGATCCGCTTCGATGCGGCGTCCGATCGAGGTTTGCAGCATGTCGCGCAAGCCGGAGAGATAATCGCCGCCGGCAACCATTTCGCCAGTCGCGGCCCGCAATTTCTCCCCGGCCTCGACCAGTTCGGCCAGCAGAACGCCGATGGCAGCGATCATGCCGTCGAGTTCGTCGTCTTCCGTCAGGCTCGACATGCCGATCTCGCGAGCCTCCGGCGAGGCGCGGGGCCGGGCCGGCGTGTCGAGAAGATAATAGAGGAAAGAACAGCCGTTCATCGTCACGCCGGGGTAGGAACGGGTAAGAAGCCCGAGGGCGGAATCCTGGCGGCTGATCAGCAAGATCTGCCCGGTATCGAACTGGATGGTCCTGATGGCGGCCGGGCCGCGAGGGTCCCGCGATGGCGCGACCAGCGATTTGACCAGGGGCGATCCGCCGGTAGCGAGCCAGTTTTCACCATCGAACGAAGCCGCCTGCGCCACATCAAGCAGTTCCTGTTTCAGGACCGCGATCTCCACGTCGATCACGTCACGATCGACACCCGGGAAGCGCGCATGGATAAGCTTCGACTGGATCTCGGCAACGATGTCCGTCGCGGCCTGCAGCCCGAGTGTCGCGACATCGCTCGCTGCTGCCGCCTGTCCGGCGGCGTCCTCGGTGGAAGACAATGAAAATCCGTCATACAACATGCCATACACATCGGGCTCGGCGACCGGCCGCCCGGCAACGGCACCTGTCCCCTGGATCGAACGGCATGGCCGTTCGCCAGGGGTGAGCGATCCGTCAACGAAAACGCCGGCGATGGGGGAGGACGCCGGACAGGAAGCGATGCGTGCAGGGGTGGAGCACGCATCGTGCGATCCGGCGGCGACGACCGGCTTCATGCCGCTTACACATCGAGCGATGCCTAAAATCGTCGCCAAACCGATGCTAGGGATGAAAAGTTTCGGAACGTTTTTACAAATCGTTAAGATTTGAGCGATCGCCGTCAATCGGCTGTCGGCAGGCGCCGCATGGTGAATTCGATACGGTCGCCCTCGAGCTGCCGCCAGCTTTCCACCTCGGTCCAGTAAGCCGCCTTGGGGAAGGCATCGAACCATTCGCGCGCCTTGGCACGCGCCTCGTTGCGCGTCAGGCAGAAGGTTTCGCGCACAAAATTGCTTTTGCCGCCATCGGCGCTTTCCTGCCGATGCCGCGCGATCCGTCGTTTCAAACCCTCCAGGGCGGGCGGCCCGGGAATTTTCGCCATGCGCTCTACCTTTCCCCTTGTAAATAATATCCGTATTCGCTTTTGGCGAGTCTTTTTGCAGCGCAGCAGCGCAACGGCCCGATCACTTTCAGATCTTGCGGCTTGCGCGCTTCGGGGTTAAGGCGGCACAAGAGAGACGAGATCGCATCGCGGGAGACCGGACATGGAAAGACCGCAACTGCCGAAGGGCTTGCCGGACGACATCGAAGACAAGAAGCAGGCCGCTAGGACCTGGTTCGAACATCTGCGCGACCATATCTGCGCCACCTTCGAGGAACTGGAACAGGACCTGACCGGTCCGCTCAGCGACCAGGAACCCGGCCGTTTCGAGCCGAAGGAATGGCAGCGCGAGGGCGGTGAAGGCGGCGGCGGGCGCATGTCGATCATGAGCGGCCGCGTCTTCGAGAAGGTCGGCGTGCACACGTCCACGGTGCATGGGGAATTCTCGACGGAATTCCGCGCCCAGATCCCCGGCGCCGACGAAGATCCGCGTTTCTGGGCCTCGGGCATCTCGCTGATCGCCCATCCGGTCAACCCCAACGTGCCGGCCGTGCACATGAACACCCGCATGGTGGTGACCAGCAGCCACTGGTTCGGCGGCGGCGCCGACCTTACCCCCGTGCTCGGCCGCCGGCGGACCCAGACGGACGACGACAGCGTGCTGTTCCACAAGGCGATGGAAATCGCCTGCAACCGGCATCCGGTCGCCGACTACCCGCGCTACAAGCAGTGGTGCGACGACTATTTCTTCCTCAAGCACCGCAACGAGCCGCGTGGCATCGGCGGCATCTTTTTCGACTGGCTGCATTCGGATGCGGAGAAGGGCGGCTGGGATGCCGATTTCGCCTTCGCCCGCGACGTCGGCCGCGCTTTTTCGATGGTCTATCCGAAGATCGTGCGGGCCAACTTCAACCTTCCCTGGACGGACGACGATCGCGACGAGCAGCTCATCCGCCGTGGGCGCTATGTCGAGTTCAACCTGCTTTACGACCGCGGCACGATATTCGGCCTGAAGACCGGCGGCAATGTCGAAGCCATCCTGTCCTCCCTGCCGCCAGCGGTACGCTGGCCGTAGAAATATTCAATTTCATATTTAAAACCAAGAAATCATCTGCGTCATTTTGGCGATTCATCGGTCTTGGCCGGCATGTTATAGTTGTCCTTGCGTGATTCCATCGGAGGAGGATGTTTCATGACGGCCAACACCAACATGCGTGATGCAGGCACGGCGCAGGATACGTCGCGCCACCTCGATACTCCAGAATTCATCGACCGCCTGGCGGAAAAATTGCGCCATTCGAGCGGCATAGATCTGCCCCACGCCTATTTCGTCGAGCAGGTGAAGCTCAAGCTGGCCGGCAGCCCGGCTTTCGATGCCTCGCTGGGCGAGGCTGCGCCGGAGGCGGCCAACAAGCCCCTGCCCGACTACCAGTCCTCGGCCTGCTTTACAGCGTGGGCCATCCCCGACTAGACGCGGCGCGTTTCCGCCCGCGCAACGATGTCACCGGGGTGGTGAACTTTTTGCCCGGCCGGGCGTTTTGCTGACGGCTTATGCCGTCATGAAACGACAGGGAGATAGATCATGAGACTGTTTGAATGCGGTTCATTGGTACCGGGCTGCGACTGGCATACCCGCGCCGAAAACGATGCGGAAATCGTCCGCCGCGCCGTCGAACACATGCGAAACACCCATGGCGAAACCGTCATCCGGGAAAACATGATCGAGAACATCAAGGCGCGCATCGCCAACGAAAGCAACGCGCCCGCCCACTGATCAGCCGTTTGCAATCTCCTGCAGCCGGGCGACCAGCGTCGCCCGGTCGGTGGAGAAATTGCGATCGAGCCATTCCGTTTCCAAACGCGCCAGGGTTTCCCCCACTTTGGGGCCTGCCGCTATTCCGGCCGCCAGCACGTCGGCACCGCTCAAGGGGAAGACGGGTTTTTGCCAGCGTTCGGCCCGGTTGAGAAGATCCGAAAGTCGCCCGGCGCGCTGCATGTCCTCGACGCCGCCATTTTCGGCGCGAACACGCGCCGATGCCAGCGCCAGTTTCAGCCGTACCTTGATGCCATCGGCGCCATACCGGTACAAGAGCCGCGAAAAGGCCGTTCCGGCCATGTCGTCGGCAACCGCAGGCGCCGTCGCCCAGGCGGAGAAATATGCGGCCTCTTCCCGCGACAACCGCAGCCGCGCCGCCATGGCCGCCAGACGTTCGGCATCAGGCGGCACGATCGCCGCCAGCCGCAGGCGCGGATCGGCATCCCAGCCAAGCGCCTTTTCCGTGCCGACAAGTGCCGGGATGGCGTCGATGCCCCATTTTTCGCTCTCCGGCAGGATTTCCGTCAACACGCCGGCCTGGCGCATCCACAGCAGGGCGCGGCCGGGATCGGCGGCGGAAAGCAGCTTCTTCAACTCCGACCAGACGCGCTCGGCCGATAGCGTCCTGAGTTTCGAACGGGCCGCCGCGCTCGCCTTCAGCCCGGTCGCATCCGGCCGTCCGGAACCGTAATGCGCGAAGAAGCGGAAGAAGCGCAGGATGCGCAGGTAATCCTCGGCAATACGCATCGAGGCATCGCCGATGAAACGCACCGTCCGGCTGTCGATATCGGCCAGTCCGCCGACGAGATCGACGACGTCGCCGTTTGCATCGACGTAGAGCGCGTTCATGGTCAGGTCGCGGCGTTCCGCATCGGCCTGCCAGTCGGTGGAAAAGGCCACCTGCGCATGCCGGCCGTCGGTCTCGACGTCGCGCCGCAGCGTCGTCACCTCGAACGGCGTCCCATCGACGACCAGCGTCACCGTGCCGTGCGCCAGCCCGGTCGGCACCGCCTTGATGCCGGCAGCGGCAGCGCGCTCCATCACCGCTTCCGGCCTCAGCGTCGTGGCGATGTCGATATCGCTCACGGGAATACCCAGCAGGCTGTTGCGCACCGCGCCACCGACCACCCGGCCCACGGCGCCGTCGCTGTTCAGCAGCGCCAGCACCCGCGTCAGGGCGGGATCGCGAAACCAGTCCTCGCCAGCAAGATTGGTCATGCGTAAAGCCTTTCGTAAAGCGTGCGGACGATGCCGGCGGTGATGCCCCAGATCATCCAGTCCTCATAGGGCATGCGATAAAAATGCCGCTCGATGCCCTGCCAGACGGTACTGTCCTGCGTATGGTTCTGCGGGTCCATCAAAAACGACAGCGGCACCTCGAAAACGCTGTCCACTTCGGCCGGATTGGGTTTCAGCTCGAAGCCGCGGCGAACGACGGAAAGAACCGGCGTGATGCGGAAGCCGGTCGCAGCCAGATAGTGCGGAAGCCGCGCCACCGTCTCGACGAAACGGGGTGCCAGGCCGATTTCTTCTTCCGCCTCGCGCAAAGCCGCCATCTCCGGTGAACGGTCCTCGGCATCGATCGCGCCGCCCGGAAAGGCGATCTGGCCGGAATGCTTGCGCAACGTCGCGGTGCGCTTGGTGAAGATCACCTTCGCCGTTTCGCCGTCATCGACGACCGGCACCAGCACGGCGGCATCCCGCAGCTTCAAGCCTTCGAGGCTCGTCCACATATCCGGATTGAGCAGGGAATCGCCGTGCTCCCGCCAGGAGAGATCGACGGGACCGCCCGTCTGCGACAGGGCGCGGCGGCGGAATTCCGCCGCGGAAAACAGGGGAGCTGCACTCATCGGGACAGGGCATCCAGTTCGTCGGCGGGCATGACGGGAAAGGTGACGCCGCCGGAGCGCACCGCAAACATCGCCACGCCGTCGATCTCCACGACCTCGCCCAATTCCACAAGGTCATACATGACGGCACGCGACACAAGCGCTTCCAGCCGGCCGCGCACGAGAAGATAGGGTTTCAGTTCGGCATTTTCGCCATGCATGACAAAACGCAAGGGGTGCTCCGGCCCGGCCGCCACCACATCGCCGACATTGGTGCGGAAGGTCAGAAGCGGCGCGCCATTCTCCTCGCCGACATTCATCTCCACCGCCACGAAGGGCGCATCGACGACGCGGATGCCGACCTTTTCCACAGGCGTGACGAGGTAGGTCCTGCCGTCCTCGTCGCGGCGCAGGACGGTGGAAAACAACCGCACCAGCGGCGCCCGGCCGATCGGCGTGCCCATGTAGAACCACGTGCCGTCGGCGCGGATTTCCATGTCGATATCGCCGCAGAAGGGCGGATTCCAGCGGTCCACCGGCGGAAGACCGCGGTTTTTGTCGCCGGTATCGGCAGCCGCACGCGAAATCAGCGCGGCAAGCCCCGCGGCATCTTCGGTTGCTTTAATTTCGCCTGCTGCCATTTTTGCGTCCCGGTTTGCCTTTAGGCCGGTTTTTCAGTGTCCGAGTTCCAATTCTCTCACGAGATAGTCATTTGAAACGCGCTTGTCAGCCGCCAACTTGGCAATAACTTGATAAGGAGAGAAACGGTTGCACCGAGGACGCGATTCGCAGCCGGCGCCGGCAAGCTTATGGAGAACCCGATGGGCATGATGAAGACCACCGAGACGAGCCTCGACGAAAAGGCCATCGTCGCCGCCGCGGAAGCGGCGCTGGCCGATATCGCCTCGGTGCGCCAGGAGGTCGGCAAGGTGATCTTCGGCCAGGAGAAGGTGGTCGAAAACACCCTGCTCGCCGTGCTTTCCGGCGGCCATGCGCTGCTGGTCGGCGTGCCGGGCCTTGCCAAGACCAAGCTGGTCAATACGCTGGGCGGCGTGCTCGGCCTTGCCGCCAACCGCATCCAGTTCACCCCGGACCTCATGCCCTCCGACATCCTCGGCTCGGAAGTGATGGACCAGGACGACCAGGGCCGCCGCTCCTTCCGCTTCGTCAAGGGACCGGTCTTCGCCCAGCTCCTGATGGCCGACGAAATCAACCGCGCCTCGCCGCGCACCCAGTCGGCGCTGCTGCAGGCGATGCAGGAATACCATATCACCGTCGCCGGCCAGCGGCTCGACCTGCCGGCCCCTTTCCACGTGCTCGCCACGCAGAACCCGCTGGAGCAGGAAGGCACCTATCCGTTGCCGGAAGCGCAACTCGACCGCTTCCTGCTGCAGGTCGACGTCGATTATCCGGAACTGGCCGCAGAACGGCAGATCCTGCTCGAAACCACCGGCCTCAGCGAAGCCAGGCCGGACACGGTGCTGACCGCCGAACGGCTGGTGGACATCCAGCGGCTGATCCGCCAGATGCCCGTCAGCGACGCGGTGGTCGATGCCATCCTGGCGCTGGTGCGCTCCGCCCGCCCCGGCCACGGCAATGCCGCCACCGACAAGCACGTCGCCTGGGGGCCTGGCCCGCGCGCCGGCCAGGCGATGATGCTCTGCGCCCGCGCCCGCGCGCTCTACGAAGGCCGCCTCGCGCCGTCGCTCGACGATGTGCATGCGCTGGCCGAACCGATTCTGCAGCACCGCATGGCACTGACCTTTGCGGCACGCGCCGAAGGCATGTCGGTGCGCGATGTGATCGCCGGGCTGGTCAAGCAGGCCAAGGGCTGAAAAGGAGACGCGCCGCGTGGCTTCGATAGGCCAGATCGTCGAACAGACCCCCGGACGAGACGCCCTGACGCGAGCCCGCCAGCGCGCCGTACTGGTGCCGGATTGCATGGTCGAGGCCAAGCGCATCGCCAACACGGTGATCGCCGGCTGGCACGGCCGCCGCAAGCGCGGCATCGGCGAGAATTTCTGGCAGTTCCGCCCTTACGCCGACGGCGAAAGCCTGTCGCGCATCGACTGGCGCCGCTCGGCCCGCGACGACCATACCTATGTTCGCGACCGGGAATGGGAAGCGGCGCACACCATCTGGCTGTGGGCCGACATGTCGCCGTCGATGATGTACAAGTCGACACTCGCGCAGGCATCCAAGGAAAGCCGCGCCTTGGTGCTGATGCTGGCACTGGCCGAAATCCTCGCCCGTTCCGGCGAACGGATCGGCTGCCCCGGCGTCATGGACCCGATTTCGGCACGCAACGCCGCCGAACGGCTGGCGACAGCCTTGATGCACACACCGCTCAGCGGCGGCCTGCCGGACACGACGATGATCCGGGGCGCCAGCGACATCGTGCTGATCGGCGACTTTCTCGACAACGCCGACGCGGTGATGGCGCGGCTTTCGCCGCTCGCCCGCCGCGGGTTGCGCGGCCATGTGGTCGAGATCGCCGATCCGGCGGAAGAGGCCTTCCCCTATAGCGGCCGCACCGAATTCACCGATCCCGAGACAGGCGAAAAACTCGTCGCCGGCCGCGCCGAGACCATTCGCGAGGATTACCGCCGCGCCTATTTCGCACGGCGGGAGAACCTCGGCGGATCGCTGCGCCATCTCGGCTGGAACTTCGTCAGTCATCGCACCGACCACCTCGCCTCCGAGGCGCTGGTCGCCGTGCACATGTATCTTTCCGGCATGCCGGGCCGCGCCACGCATGGAGGGCAATTGTGAACGCCCTGCCCTTCGCCTTCGCCAATCCCGCCGTGCTGTTTGCGCTGCTGTCGCTGCCGGTGATCTGGTGGCTGCTCAGGCTGACGCCGCCTCGGCCGCAGACGGAGGCCTTTCCGCCGCTGAAAATCCTCGCTTCCGTGCTGAAACGCGAGGAAACGCCGGCACAGAGCCCATGGTGGCTGACGCTGCTGCGCATGCTGCTCGCCGCCGCCGTGATCCTGGCGCTCGCCGATCCGGTGGTCAACCAGCGCACCTCGACGCTGGCGACCGGGCCGATGGTGCTGCTCGTCGACAATTCCTGGGCCAGCGCCGCCGACTGGCAGCGACGGCTCGACACCGCCCATGCGCTGGTTGACGACGCCGAGGCGCAGGACGTGCCGGTCTCGACCGTCTTCACCGCCGACCGCAACCATGATGCGACGCCGGCCAATGCCGCGACCGCCCGCGAAAAGCTGGCCGCCGCCGGCCCGCAGCCGCTGGTGCCCGACCGCCGCCGCGCCCTGCAGGCGATCCGTGAAAGCCTCGGCAACACGACACCCGGCACCGTCGCCTTCCTCTCCGACGGCGTGAAAAGCGACGACACCGATACGGTGCTTGCCGATCTCGCCACGCTCAAGCCGCAGGATCTGCGCCTGATCGAAGGCGACGGCACGAAAACCATCGCGCTGACCGCCGCGGCCAACGGCGCCGACCAGATGACCGTCTCCGCCTCCCGCCTCGCCGGCGCCAATGCCGCAAGCTTTAATCTCATCGCCCAGGACGGCCAGGGCCGGCCGATCGCCTCCGGTGCGCTGGCCTTTGCCGCCGGCGAGACCGCCGCCTCCGGTACGATTGCCGCCCCCTTCGAGATGCGCAACGATTTCGCCCGCATCAGCATCGAGGGACAGGCGAGCGCCGGCAGCGTCCACCTGCTGGACGACGGCTTCAAGCGCCGCCGCGTCGCCCTGCTGACGGGTGAGGCCGGCGACGACTTCCAGCCGCTGCTGTCGCCGCTCTATTACATCAACCGCGCCCTGCAGCCCTATGCCGACCTGATCGAGCCGAAAGTGCCGGATCTCGCCCAATCGATCCCGGAAATCCTTGCCGGCAACCCGTCCGTGATCATCATGGCCGATATCGGCCGCCTGCCGGCGGAAACCTACGAGCCGATGCAGCGCTGGATCGCCAATGGCGGCACGCTGATCCGTTTCGCCGGCCCGCGCCTTGCTGCCGCGCCCGCCGACGACCCGCTGGTGCCGGTGATCCTGCGCCAGGGCGAGCGCGCCTTCGGCGGCGCCCTCTCCTGGGCCGAGCCGCAGCCGCTTGCCGATTTCCCCGCCTTCGGCCCCTTCGCCGGCATGGCGCGGCCGGACGGCATTCTGGTCAAGCGCCAGGTGCTGGCCGAACCGACGCCGGATCTCGCCGAACGTACTTGGGCGAGCCTTGCCGACGGCACGCCACTGGTGACCGTGCGCAACGTCAATGGCGGCCGCATCGTGCTGTTCCATGTCAGCGCCGAGGCCACCTGGTCTGACCTGCCGATATCCGGCCATTTCGTCGAAATGCTGCGCCGCATCGTACAACTGTCGCGCTCCGGCGGCGCTTCGGCCGAAACCGGGGCTGCCAAGACGGCGGAGGCCCTGCCGCCCTTCCGCCTGCTGACCGCCGAGGGTGTGCTCTCCACCGAGACCGGCGACGCCAAGCCGCTCGATCCGCGCCGTGACCTCTCCAAAGTCGCCTCGACCTTCGACAACCCGCCCGGCCTCTACGGCAGCGAGGACGGATTTACCGCGCTGAACCTGCTGCCCGCCGGCGCCACGCTGCAGCGGCTCGACCCGACCACGGCCGGCATGACGGTGACGCTCGACAGCCTGATCGGCGAAAAGGCCTGGTCGGCCAAGCCGGCGTTGTTCACGCTGGCCTTCCTGCTGCTGGTCGCCGATACGCTCATCGTGCTGTTCATGGGCGGTGCCTTCGCCCGCCGCCTGCGGCCGGCCGCCGGCGCTGCCATGATCCTCGTTTTGGCTTTCGCCGCCGCGGCCCTCATGCCGATGAGTGAGGCGCGGGCGGACGATAGCAAGCCCGGCGACGACGTCATCATGGAGCGGCTCAACAACACCCACCTCGCCTATGTCATCACCGGCGAGCCGGATGTCGACCGCATGTCGGAACTCGGCCTCAATGGCCTGACCGACTACCTCACCTACCGCACGACGCTGGAACCCTCGCCGCCGGTCGGCGTCGATATCTCCAAGGACGAGCTGTCGCTGTTCCCGATCATCTACTGGCCGATCTCCGCCTCGGCGCCGATGCCGTCCACCAGCACCATAAGCCGCATCGACGCCTATATGCGCGCCGGTGGCACCGTGCTGTTCGACACGCGCGACCAGTTCAGCGCGCTCGACACCTCGGGCGCGCCGACCGCTAACGGCGAACGGCTGCAGGCGATCCTCGGCAATCTCGACATCCCGCCGCTGGAACCGGTGCCGACCGACCATGTGCTGACCAAGTCGTTCTACCTGCTGTCGAATTTCCCCGGCCGCTACTCCGGCAGCCCGCTGTGGATCGAAGCCCGGCAGGATGCCCGCAACGGCAGCAGCGCCGGCACCCAGAGCGGCGACGGCGTGTCGCCGATCATGATCACCGGCAATGATTTCGCCGGCGCGTGGGCGATCGATGCCAACGGCGCCGCCGTGCTGCCCACCGTGCCGCCGGACGAAACGCAGCGCGACTATGCCTTCCGCACCGGCGTGAACATCATGATGTACATGCTCACCGGCAACTACAAGGCCGACCAGGTGCACATCCCGGCCCTGCTCGAACGCCTGGGGCAATGAGATGACGATCGGTTTCGACCCCTTCCTGCCCTGGCTCGTATTGGCAGGGCTTGCCATCCTCGTCGCGGTGCTGGCCGGCCTCGGCCTGTGGCGCGGCGTGCGCGGCACGCTGGTGCGCACGCTGGCCGGTTTCGCCCTGCTCGCGGCGCTTGCCAACCCGCTTCTGATGCAGGAGGATCGCGAACAGCTCTCCACCGTCGTCCCCGTCATCGTCGATCGCAGCCAGAGCCAGCAGACGCCGGAACGGCAGGCGATGACCGACGAGGCGCTGGCCGGCATCAAGGAACGCCTTGCCCGCTTCCCGCGCATCGAACCGCGCTTCGTCGAAGCGGCCGACGACGAAACCTCGGATTCGCCCTCGACCCGGCTGTTCACCGCGCTGACGTCCGCCGTCTCCGACGTGCCGCCGGCGCGTATCGGCGGGGCGATCTTCATCAGCGACGGCCAGATCCACGACCTGCCCAACGCCGATCAGGCGCTCGGCTTCGACGCGCCGCTGCACGGGCTGATCACCGGCAAGGCGGATGAATTCGCCCGGCGCATCGAGATCGTCCGCGCCCCGCGCTTCGGCATCGTCAACGAGGAGCAGGAGCTGACGCTGCGCGTCTTCGACGACGGTCCCGGCCCCGGCGGCGGCGCCAGCGTCACGGTGAAGATGAACGGCGCCGAGATCGCCACGATTTCCGCCACGCCCGGCCAGGATACGCCCTTCAGCTTCAAGGTGCCGCGCGGCGGCAACAACGTGCTCGAATTTTCCGTCGCCGAAGTGGCCGGCGAGGTAACCGGCGCCAACAACCGCGCCGTCCACCTGATCGAAGGCATCCGCGAAAACCTGCGCGTGCTGCTGGTTTCCGGCGAGCCACATGCCGGCGAACGCGCCTGGCGCAACCTGTTGAAATCCGATGCCGCCGTCGACCTCGTGCACTTCACCATCCTGCGGCCGCCGGAAAAGCAGGACGGCACGCCGATCAACGAATTGTCGCTGATCGCCTTCCCGACGCGCGAGCTGTTCGTCGAGAAGATCAACGACTTCGACCTGATCATCTTCGACCGCTACCAGCATCGCGGCGTGCTGCCGATCCTCTATTACGATTACATCGCCCAATACGTTCAAAAGGGCGGCGCGCTGCTGATCGCGGCAGGGCCGGAACATGCGGGCGAGGATTCCATCGCCATGACGCCGCTTTCCGTGGTGCTGCCGGCCGCCCCCACCGGCGTGATGGACGAAAAACCCTTCTATCCGCGGCTGTCCGAGGCCGGCAAGAAACACCCCGTCACCCGCGGCCTCAACGGGGCCGACCAGGAGCCCCCGTCATGGGGCCGCTGGTTCCGCACCGTCGACGTCGAGCGGCCGCAGGGCCAGACGGTCATGGTCGGCGCCGACGACCATCCGCTGCTGGTGCTCAACCGCGCCGGCGAGGGCCGCGTCGCCATGCTGCTGTCGGACCAGGGCTGGCTCTGGGCCCGCGGTTTCGAAGGCGGCGGCCCGCACGTGGCGCTCTACCGCCGCATCGCCCACTGGCTGATGAAGGAGCCGGCGCTGGAAGAAGAGGCGCTGACGGCGCGCGCCTCCGGCCGCACGCTGGAAATCACCCGCCAGACCATCGGCGACGATCCCGGTCCGGCAACGATCCGCTATCCCTCGGGCAAGACCGAGAGCGTCGCCATGACGCTGTCCGCCCCCGGCCTCTACCGGGCGGAACAGCGCATGGACGAGACGGGCCTGTTCGAGATCGCCAACGGCGAGCTTTCGACGCTGGTGCATGTCGGCGCCGTCGATGCGCCGGAGTTCAAGGCGATGGTCTCGACGACGGAAACGCTGCTGCCGCTGGCGGAAAAGACGCACGGCCTCATCACCCGCGTCACCGGTGCCGCCGGCGCGCTGACGCTACCGTCGATCCTGCCGGTGCGCGGACAGGTGCGCACGGCCGATCCCGACCGCCTGACCATCCGCATGACCGACGAGACGGTGCTGAAGGGCATCAACACCCTGCCGCTCTTCGCCGGTTTCCTCGGCGCGGCCGTGCTGCTATTCGCTTTTGCCTCGATGTGGTGGCGCGAGGGCCGATGACCACCGGCGCCGGCTTCCGCCTTGACGTGACCGATGCGCCCGATGCGGCCGAACTCGCCGCCATCGGCGATGCGCTGACGGCGTTCAACACCGCCGATGTCGGCCCCTCCGGACGGCAGGGCCTTGCGGTGCTGCTGCGCGACGACAACGGCGCGGTGGTCGGCGGGCTCGCCGGCTTCACCGCCTGGACATGGCTTTACGTGCAATGGCTGTTCGTGCCCGAGGCGCTGCGCGGCCGCGGTATCGCCGGGCAGTTGCTCGCCGCCGCCGAAAGTGAAGCGCGAAGGCGCGGTTGCGGCGGCGCGTGGATCGATACCTTCAGCGAAACGGCGCTTGCGGCCTATCAGAGGCAGGGTTACGCCGTCTTCGGCGCCCTGCCCGGCTTTCCGCCCGGCCGCACCCGTTGGTTCCTGCAGAAGCGCTTCGAGGCCGGCGTCATGCTCGCCTGAGGATCCGCTCCACCACCTCGGCCTCGATCGCATCCGCCCGGCAATCCCGCCAGGCGATCACGCCCTTGAGCCGGGCATGGGTATCGGATGCCATCGGCACCACCAGCACGCGGCCGGGATCGACCGGACCGGGGAATGCCAGCGCGTCATAGGCAACCTTTTCGAAACCCAGCGGCTGGTAATACGGCGGATCGCCGACCAGGATCACCGCTTCGGAGCCCTTGCGCCGCGCCGATTCCACCGCAATCCGCACCAGTTCGCGGCCGATACCCATGTTCTTGTGCGACGGCCGCACCGCCAGCGGACCAAGCAGATGGCCATGCACACCGCCGGCCAGCACCGGCGTCATCCGCACGGAGGCGATGGTCTCGCCGTCGTCGGCGCAGATATAGGAAAGCGAGCGGTCGTGCGGGCCTTGCTCGCGGATGCGCGCTGCGGCCTTCACAAACCGGCCGGGGCCGAATGCTTCTGCGTTGATGAGTTCGATGACGGCATCATGCGACGCGTCCTCGGTGAGGTAAACCAGATCGTGATTTTTCATGGGGAGACTGAACCAGAAAATGCGGACAGGGAAAATGGCCTCGGTGACGCCCTAAGGCGTCCGGGATCATCAGCGTCGTCGCAGGTTCCGTGGTGCAGTCATGAATCGTAGTTTCCCAAAAGAGAGTGCAAAGCGGATAGCAGAAAAATAACGTTTGTCCAATCGAAAAACACATCGTTCAGACTTTGCGCACTCGCCAAGCCCGCCGCAATCCCTATTCTTAGGACAAGACAGGTTTAAGGAGAAAGACGATGGGCAGGTTGGTCGAGGGTGTCTGGCAGGACGTCTGGTACGATACCAAGGAAAACCAGGGGCATTTCAAGCGCGCCGCCTCGCAGTTCCGCAACTGGGTGACCGCCGACGGCTCGGCCGGCCCGAGCGGCAGCGATGGCTTCAAGGCGGAAGCGGACCGCTATCACCTCTACGTCTCCTATGCCTGCCCCTGGGCGCATCGCACGCTGATCTTCCGCACGCTGAAGAAGCTGGAGGACATCATTCCGGTGACGGCTGTCGATCCGCTGATGCTTTCGAACGGCTGGGAATTCCACGATCGCGACGGCGCAACGCCGGATCCGCTGTTCGGCGCCGATTTCCTCTGGCAGATCTACACCAAGGCCGATCCGCAGTATTCCGGCCGCGTCACCGTGCCGGTGTTGTGGGACAAGAAGACCGGTACGATCGTCTCCAACGAATCGGCCGAAATCATCCGCATGTTCAACAGCGCCTTCAACGGCCTGACCGGCAATTCCGACGATTATTACCCGGAAGCCCTGCGCAGCGAGATCGATGACATCAACACGCTCGTCTACGACACGGTCAACAACGGCGTCTACAAGGCCGGCTTCGCCACCACGCAAGAGGCTTACGAGGCGAACGTCCTGAAACTGTTCGAAACGCTGGATGCACTCGACAAACGTCTGGAAAAGCGGCGTTATCTCGCCGGCAACAGGCTGACGGAAGCCGACTGGCGGCTGTTCACCACGCTGGTGCGCTTCGATGCGGTCTATGTCGGACACTTCAAGTGCAACATCCGCCGCATCGACGACTATGCCAATCTCTCGGCCTACCTGCGCGATCTCTACCAGGTGACGGGTGTCGCCGAGACGGTCAACCTGCGCCACATCAAGCACCACTACTACCGCAGCCACCTGATGATCAATCCGACCGGCATCGTGCCTGTCGGCCCCGAGCTCGATTTCACCCGCCCGCACGGGCGCGAAAAAATCTCGACGGTGGCGACGGCCGCTTGAGACCGCTCACCAAAGATTGACCGGATCATGCACGCCGCGCAGTTCCGCCACCCGGCTGCGCGTCGAGGCGGCGGAGTCCTCCGGCAATGCATCGAGCGAAAAGAAGCCGCTTTCGCGGATCTCGCGGTCGGGGATCTTCGGCGTGGTCTGGATGACGTTGACGCGGTAGAGCAGGACGTGGTCGCGCTTGCTGGCGCTGCGGTTGAAATAGGCGTGGAACAGTTTTGGCCGCTCGGTCATCACCAGGTTGCCTTCCTCGCGCAGTTCCTTTTCCAGCGCCTCTTCCGCCGTCTCGTAATATTCGACGCCGCCGCCAGGCAGGTACCAGCCGGGCACATAGGTGTGGCGCACAAGGAAGATGCGGCCCTGCTCGTCGAAGCAGGCGCCACGCACGCCAAGCGTCATGCCGCGGGTCAGCGCGAAATAGCGATGCAGCATCCGGGTGAAGATGCGGATGCCGGTCGCCTTCAATCGCGCCCGTCGGTCAACATTCATTTGACTTGCCCCTTATACGTCCCATCTTTATGTGTGCCCCATGTTCAAACTTGCTCACATATCCGATGTTCATCTCGGCCCGTTGCCCAAACTCACATTTCGCGAACTGGCTTCCAAACGGATCACCGGCTTTGTGAACTGGCACCGGAACAGGCGCAAGCACCTTTTCACCAACACCTTGGAAATGCTGCTCGACGATATCGAGGCCCGGCAACCGGATCATTTGGCGATTACCGGCGACCTCGTCAACCTCGCGACCGGCATTGAAATCCGCGCCGCGGCCGACTGGCTGGAAGAAGTCGGCCCGCCGGAGACGACATCCGTCGTGCCGGGCAACCACGACGCCTATGTCTGGGGCGCCCACGACAAGGCGATGCACGCCTGGTACGATTACGTGCGCGGCGACAACCAGCCGCCTGCCTGGGACAGCGAGCGCAAGATCTTTCCCTATCTGCGGGTGCGCGGCCCGGTGGCGCTGGTCGGCTGTTCCACGTCGATCGCGACGCCGCCCTTTTCCGCCAGCGGTTATTTCGGCCGCCGCCAGGCGCGCGAAACCGTCAACATGCTGCGGGCGGCAGGCGAGGCCGGGCTGTTCCGCGTGGTGATGATCCATCATCCGCCGATCCGCGGCGCCACGCCGACGCACAAGCGCATGATCGGCATCCGTCGTTTTGCCGCAGCGATCTCCACCGGCGGCGCCGAACTGGTGCTGCACGGCCATACGCATCTCAACACCGTGAACTGGCTGCGCGGCCAGACCGGCAACGTCCCGGTCGTCGGCATCGCCTCGGCCTCCCAGGGACCGGGCGGCAAGAAGCCGCGGGCCGCCTACAACCTGTTCCACATCTCCGGCTCGCCCAGCGCCTGGCGGCTTGTCTGCGAGCGCCATGCCCTGACCGCCGACGGCCAGTCCGTCGCGCTTGAAAACGTCACGACTTTTTCCGAATAGCCGGCGCCTCTCATCCGTTTCTGCTTGAAGACGGTAGGCAGTTGTTGTCTCCTGCCGTCGAGCATTCTGCTCGCCCTGGAGGATCGACGCATGCCAGCCCGAAATATTCTCTCCACATTGCCTTATGCCGCCGCCATCATCTTCAGTCTGTCCGCCCCGGCCGCCTTTGCCGCCGGCGAAGAAACCGACGCCACCAAGCCGCCGGAAACGACTGAAACCACCACAGTCTGTACCGATGGCAAGATCTGGGACGCCGAAAAGAAGGAATGCGCCGAGGCGGCCGCGCCCGCAACCCCGGTGCAATCGACCGACACTGCCGCCGAGTGCAAGGACGGCAAGGTGTTCGACAAGGACAAGAAGGAATGCGTCGATCCGCCGAAAAGCGGCTTCAACGACGACCAGCTCTACAAGGCGGCGCGTGAATTCGCCTATGCCGGCCAGTATGATCATGCCATCCATGTTCTCGAACTGGCCAGCAACCAGGACGACCCGCGCATCCTGAACTATCTCGGCTACGCCAACCGCAAGGCCGGCCGCATGGACATCGGCATGCAGTATTATCGTCGCGCCATCGCCAACGACGCCAACTACATCCTCGCTCGCTCCTATATGGGCCAGGCGCTGGTCGAACAGGGCGACGTCGACGGCGCCAAGGTGCAGCTGGTGGAGATTCGCGATCGCGGCGGAGAAAACACCTGGGCCTATCGCTCGCTGCTGCAATCGCTGAACGGATACGGCACATATTGAGTATGCCCGAAGGCCATAAAACGGCCTTCACTTGAATATAAAGATGAAATTGATAGGGAGGACGTGGGAAACTGCGTCCTCTTCGTCGTTGCATGCTTGCGGACCAGCAGGCAAATGTTCCATACCAGTCGCCGATGCGTCATGCCTACAGGCTCATGTTTCTGCAACGGCGTTCCCCAGGAAACCGCACAGGGCCATGATTTCTGGCAAGAGACCACATTATCGAATAAAAAATTGGTCCTGTACGTTTCTAGTGGAAGAGCAATGCATCAGACGGCTGCATACAACGACATCAGACGCGACCTGGTCAGCTTGCTGCCAAAGGTGCGCCGTTTCGCCATGACATTGACACGCAACGCAAGCGACGCAGACGACCTGGTGCAGGAGGTCTGCGAGCGGGCAATAACCAAGAGCCACCTTTGGAACGGCGAAGGGCGGCTTGAAAGCTGGATTTATGCGATGACCAGGAATCTCTGGGTGGATGAAGTCCGAAAACGAAAGGTGCGTTCCGGCGCAGGCACGGTCGATGCCGGCGAACAGAATGAACTGATCGTCGATGCTGCCGGGGAGAAGGCAGTTTACGCGCACCAGCTGAACAAGATGATCATGTCGATGCCGGAGGGGCTGTCCAGCGTCTTCGTTCTCGTCAACGTTGAAGGCCACAGCTACAAGGAAACCGCAGATATCCTCGGCATTCCGATCGGAACAGTCATGTCGCGCCTTTCGACCGCCCGCCTTCGCCTGTCGGCGATGGTGACCGGCGATACTGAAAGGAGGGCGTGACAGGAATGAACGATCTTCGGAAGCAACCGCTGGACGTGCGCCTCTCCGCACTTCTCGACGGTGAAGTGCAGCATGACGAGAAGGACGAGCTCGAACGTCTGATCGCCACCAACAGTGAAGCGCGGGAACTGTACGACCGGCTGAAACGCGGCTCTGAAATCGGCAACATAGCCTTCGAGGAATTTCTGAAGGAACCGGTGCCCCTGGCCCTTGTCCGCAAGATCAAGAAAACCGAACCGCCGCAGCAAAACGCAAGCCGCAGCAACGGCTTGCGTTCGCATTTCGTCTCGGCGCTGATGCAACCTCAAGCCATGGCAGCCTGTCTCGCCCTGTTGGTGGTCGGCGGCGGTATCGGTTATTTTCTCGGGGCCGGCAGTTTCGTGCCCGATGTACCGGTTCAAATGGCGCAGGCGCCCGTACAGAAAAACTGGCTCGACGATATCGCCGCCTATCACCGGGTCTATGCCCGCCAGCAGCGCCATCTGGCCGCAGTGCCGCCGTCGGAAGCCGACCACATCGTCAGCTGGCTGACCGACAGCGTCGGTGTTGGCTTCAAGCTGCCCGATCTGTCCCCCGACGGGCTGGAATTCAAGGGCGCGCGCCTGCTGGTCGCCCAGGGCAAGCCGGTGGCGCAGCTCCTCTACCGCAACCAGGAAAACGACATCATCGCCATCTGTTTCATGAAAAACGGCGACAGCACCGATGATGGTTTCGATGAAACCATCAAGGACGACATCGGCCTCGTTTCCTGGCACAAGGGCGCGGTCGCCTACGTCGTTGTCGGCCCCTCGTCGGAAGCGACGTTGACAAAGATCGCCGAAAAGGTTTCGACCCAGATCTAAAACGTTTTAGTGGCTTACGTCAGAAGGCGTCGTCCAGATTGGCGTGGATCGCCGCGAGCACGTCTTCGGCGCATTCCTCGATCAGCATGTGGCCGGCCTCGGGCAGGCGCCAGACGAGCACATTGGCCGGCAGGTCTTCCGTCTGCACCACGGGCAGGATGTTATCCTCCTCGCCCCACAGCAGCCGGATCGGCATCTTCAGCGTCGATAGCGCATCCGTCGGCAGGCGGCCCTGCTTTTTCTGCTCGGCGCGGGCATCGACGAACATGGCGGCAAAGATCGTCTCCATCGCGGCCATGGCGCCCGGCCGGCGGCGATCGGCCAGCATCTTTGCAACCGGCTCCGGCGGGAAGACGGCGTTGAAGCCCACCATGGGTTCGAGGGCGGCGGCAAGCGTCGCCTCGGTTTCCGCTACCGCGAAGCGGTGAAGGGCGCGATGATTGATCGCCGGCCCGAAGCCCCCCGGCGCCAGCAGCGCAAGCGAAGCCACACGCTCGGGATTTCGAAGCGCCAGGAGGGCGGCGACGGCGCCGCCGAGCGAATGGCCGGCCAGATGGAAATGGCCGACGCCACGATGGTCGAGGTCGGCAAGGATGGCTTTTGCCATCCGCCCCGCCCCGCCGATGGAATCGCTGTCCAGCGAGGCGCCGTGCCCCGGCAGGTCATAGGCAATGACGGGATGGTCGCCCTGCAGGCTGGCGGCGATCCCGTCCCAGGAGAACGCGCCACCGCCGAAACCGTGCAGCAGCACCAATGGCGCGGCCTTCTGGAAGTTTCCGGCGATGACGGCATTCAGGGTCATGGGTCAGCCTTTCGCACGTTCCTCCAACACCCGGTTCGCTGCCGAAACGATCGCTTCGAGCGATGCGGCGACGATGTTGGTGTTGACGCCGGCGCCAAACAGCTTGCCGCCCGGATATTCGACCTCGACATAAGCGATGGCCGCGGCGTTCGAGCCGTGCTGCAGCGAGTGCTCCGAGTAATCGGCCACCGAGAGGTCGATGTTCAGGTAGATCGACAGCGCATTGATGAAGCCGTCGATCGGGCCGGTGCCGCGGCCTTCGATGCGCTTCGTCTCGCCGCCATCGGTGATCTCGGCCGCGACGATGCGCACGCCCTTCTGCTCCGACACCGGATAGGTATGATGATCGACGAATTTCAGGCGGGCATTCGGCTGCTCGACATAACGCTCCATGAAGCGGCTGTAGATGCTCTTCGAGGGCAGTTCCTTGCCTTCCTCGTCGGTGATGCGCTGGATGTCCTCGCGGAACTCCACCTGCAGGTTGCGCGGCAGGTTGATGCCGTAATCCTGCTGCAGGATATAGGCGATGCCGCCCTTGCCGGACTGCGAGTTGATGCGGATGATCGCCTCGTAGGTGCGGCCGACATCGCGCGGATCGATCGGCAGATATGGCACTTCCCACAGGGACTTGTTGGCCACCTTGATCGCCTTCATGCCCTTGTTGATCGCATCCTGGTGCGAGCCGGAGAAGGCGGTGTAGACCAGTTCGCCGACGTAAGGGTGGCGCTCGGGAATGACCATCTCGTTGGAATATTCGTAAACGGACTTGATGCGTTCAATGTCGGAGCAATCCAGCTCCGGATCGACGCCCTGCGTGAACATGTTCAGCGCCAGGGTGACCACATCGACGTTGCCGGTGCGCTCGCCATTGCCGAACAGCGTGCCTTCGACACGGTCGGCGCCGGCCATCAGCGCCAGTTCGGTCGCCGCGATGCCGGTGCCGCGGTCATTGTGCGGGTGAACCGAGACGATGATGTTCTCGCGGTTGTCGATGCGGCGGCACATCCACTCGATCTGGTCGGCATAGACGTTCGGCGTCGCCATCTCGACGGTCGACGGCAGGTTAAGGATCAGCTTGTTCTCCGGGGTCGGCTGGATGACCTCGATGACGGCATTGCTGATCTCCAGCGCCACGTCCAGCTCCGTGCCGGTAAAGCTTTCCGGCGAATACTGGAAACGGAAGCCGCCGCCGGCCTTGGCGGCCATGTCGGTGATCATCTTGGCGGCATCGACGGCGATCTGCTTGATGCCGGCGACATCCTTGCCGAACACGACGCGGCGCTGCAATTCGCTGGTCGAGTTATAGAAATGCACGATCGGCTGGCGGGCGCCCTGCAAAGCCTCGAAGGTGCGGGCGATCAGTTCCGGGCGGCACTGTACCAGGACCTGCAACGACACGTCGTCGGGCACGTTGCCCTCTTCGACGCACCAGCGGGCGAAATCGAAATCGGTCTGCGAGGCGGAGGGGAAACCGATCTCGATTTCCTTGAAACCCATGTCCAGCAGCAGCTGGAACATCCGCGCCTTGCGGTCATGACCCATGGGGTTGACCAACGACTGGTTGCCGTCGCGCAGGTCGACCGAGCACCAGACAGGCGCCTTGGTGATCGTCTTCGACGGCCAGGTGCGGTCCGGAATGTTGATCTGCGGATAGGCCTGATACTTGATTGCCGCTTCCGGCATGCCCTTTTTCTGGGAATGGGTCTTCGCGTCCATCGTCTTCATCTCTTCAATTTCCGGCATTTGCGGAGCCTCTTAGCTCATCGGTCGCGATTTTGCGACGGCAAATGCTGACCTTACGGGTCAAATCTCTTCGTAGGGGTGATGTTTCGAGGAGCTTCGCCAAGGCGGGATCGGCCGCCGGGCGCTCCTCAACGGACCCGGCAACCGCGCGTAAGGTCGAGAAGAAGAAGCGAGGAAAGCACAGACGCCGACGCGCCGGCTGCAAAGCAGCAGGTCGCAAAACGGTCAGACGTGATGGCTTCGACGATGTTCATGCACGGATGTATAGCGGCAAGGGCTGCGGGAGGCAAGTGCGGTTGTTTCGAATGTCCTTGCGCCACAAACCGCTGTCTCTGCAACGCAACACTGTCGATTGCGGACACTGCCGCACGAAGCGAATCCCCCGCGTGGCACGAGCCGCTGCAGCGCCATCATCGCCCCGCCCCCCAACAGGCCCCAGAAGGCGCCGGATATGCCGGCGAAGGAGACGCCGGAGGCGGTGACGAGGAAGGTGATCGCGGCGGCTTCACGGGTCTCCGGCTCCTTGAAGGCAGAAACCGCAGAACCGGAAAAGGCGCCGACCAGCGCCAGCCCGGCGACCGCCTGGATGAGCACCGGCGGAGCCAGCGCCACGAAGGTGGTGACCGCACCGGCCAGCAAGCCGAGAATGACGTAACCCACCCCACCGATGATCGCCGCCCAGTAGCGCCGTTTCGGATCGGCATGGGCATCGCCGCCGGCGCACATCGCCGCCGTGATCGCCGCCAGATTGACCGCATGGCCGCCGAAGGGAGCGCTGAACAGCGAGAACAGACCGGTGACGGCAAAGAGCGGACCGGGCACCGGATCGTAATGATTGACCTTCAGCACCGCGATGCCGGGAATGTTCTGCGAGGCCATGGTGACGATGAACAGCGGCAGGGCGATCGAAACCAGTCCGGCGAGATTGAAGACCGGCGTCACGAACTCGACCGGCGGCACCAGCGACTGGCTCCAGGCGGCCAGCGCTTCCGGCGGGATATCGACGCCGAAGACCAGCACCAGCACGAAGGCCAGGAGTGCGGCCGGCACGGCGAACAGCCGCTTGAAGGCGCCGACGACGATCCAGGTGATGACGATCGGCAGGCCGAGCAGCGGATTGAAGGCGATCGCCTTCACCGGCGCGAAGCAGAGGCCGATGATCACCCCCGACAGCATGGCATTGGCAAGCGGCGCGGGAATAGCGGCAACGGCGCGGCCAAGCGGCTTGAACAACCCGGCCACGACGATCAGCGCGGCGCAGACAATAAAGGCACCGACGGCGGCGGGAAACCCGCCGGCCACCGCGCCGGTCGTCGCCAGCAGTGCGGCACCCGGCGTCGACCAGGCGATGCTCACCGGCAGGCGCGTCGCGATACTGAGCACGATGGCGCAAAGCCCCATGGAAATCGACAGCGCCATCAGGCCGGACCCCGCCTCGACATCCGTCGCACCGACCGCCTTCAGCCCCTGGAGCACCACGGCAAAAGAACTGGCGAAGCCGACGAATGCCGTCAGGCATCCCATAAAGAAACTCTGGACGGAAAAATCTTTCAACATGGCGGGACTCTTGGCTGCACGGCAGCGCATGGAGCATCAGGCCGTCGTCAAAGGCAAGGCTTGCCCCGTGTCAAAGCCGCCTCGGCAGCGGAATATTTTATGGAAAACGAGCCCGAATTGCGCCGTGGCAGCCGGTTTCCGCGCCGGCTTTCCGCCGGTCCTGCGGCCCTTTGCCATGTCATGAAAACATCAATTGCCTTCCACGGCATTCCCCGTTAAACAAGCCGCAACAGGTCGAAAAGGCCGCCAGGAGAACCAAAACCGTCTGCGCGACATCCGCGCAGACGGTTTTGCCGTTCCAGGGGCCTTTTTTCTGCAATTCATTGGCATCTGCATGGGAAAAACCGATGAGCAATCACGGAAACACGATCGTCCGGCGCCTCGCCTTCTGGGGCATTCCCTTGTCCTTCGGCGTGATGGGTCTGAAGCTCCTCGCCTGGTGGTTCACCGGTTCGGTGGCGCTGCTCTCCGACGCGCTGGAATCGACGGTCAACGTCGTCGCCGCCTTCATCGCCTTCTTCGTCATCCGCTACGCGCAGAAGCCGGCCGACGAGGACCATCCCTACGGCCACCACAAGGCGGAATATCTCTCCGCGGTCGTGGAAGGCGTGCTGATCGTCGTGGCGGCGCTGATGATCGTCCAGGAAGCAATCCCGCATCTCTGGGCACCGACCCTGCCGCAGGCGCCGGCGCTCGGCCTCGGCATCAACATGCTGGCCGCGGCCATCAACGCTGCCTGGGCATACCTGCTGATCCGCACCGGCAAGAAATACCGCTCCCCGGCTCTGACGGCGGACGGCCATCACATCAATTCCGATGTCGTCACCTCGGTCGGCGTGCTCATCGGCCTGGTGCTGGCGCTTGTGACCGGATATGCGATCCTCGATCCCGCACTCGCCATCCTCGTGTCGCTCAACATCCTCTTCCAGGGCTGGAAGGTGATTTCCCATTCCATCGACGGCCTCATGGACAAGGCGGTGGAGCTCGACGAAGAAAAGGTGATCAAGGAGGCGATCGGCGCCAATGCTGCCGGTTCGCTCGGCGTGCATTACCTGCGCACCCGCCGCGCCGGCGCTGTCACCTTCGTCGCCTTCGACATCGTCGTGCCGAGCACCATGCCGGTCGGCGAGGCGCACGACATCTGCGACCGGCTGGAGGATGCCATCAAAACCGCCCATCCCGGCGCCCGCGTCGTCATCCATGTCGAACCGGAAAGCGAGGAGGCACACGGCGTGCGCGTCAAGGTCAAGGAGGCCTGAACGGCCCCCGGCACGAAGGCGAAGCCCCGGGGCCAGGGGTCGCTTTTGCCGCCGGGAAGACTTTCTTCACCTGTTCTTCCGCTTGTCTTTTTCGCGCATTGTTTTACGCATCGAATAGCACTATGTGCGGAAGAGACGAAATTCACGCTGGAGATGCGCGCATGAGCGACGAAGACGACAAGAAGACAGAAACGCCTTTGGGCAAGGAAGCGGAAGCCAACCTTTTCAAGTCGCGGTCCATTTTCATCTACGGCGGCATCACCCAGGAACTGTCGCAGAAGGTATGCTCGCAGCTCGTGGCGCTCGCCGCCGCCAGCGACGACGACATCCGCATCTTCGTGTCCTCACCGGGCGGCCATGTGGAATCGGGCGATTCCATCCACGACATGATCAAGTTCGTGAAGCCGAAGGTCTGGATCATCGGCACGGGCTGGGTCGCCTCCGCCGGCGCGCTGATCTATGTCAGCGTTCCCAAGGAACAGCGCCTTTGCCTGCCGAATACCCGCTTCCTGCTGCATCAACCGTCGGGCGGCACCCGCGGCATGGCATCCGACATCGAGATCCAGGCCCGCGAAATCATCAAGATGAACGAGCGCCTCAACCGCATCTTCGCCGATGCCACCGGCCAGCCGATCGAAAAGATCGCCAAGGACACCGACCGCGACTACTGGCTCTCCGCCGAAGAAGCCAAGAGCTACGGCCTGGTTTCGCGCATCATCACCTCGCAGGCCGATATCTGAGCGAACTGTTGCCCGAGAATATCAAGGGGCGGTCCATGGGGCCGCCCTTTTTGTTTGGCGAGGCGCCAGCATTCTATCGCTGACGTCATCCTCGGGCTTGTCCCGAGGATCCAAGCACATGAGATATGTTCTTTATCGTCAATGGCTTGGTGAACGTTGGCGGATCCTCGGGACAAGCCCGAGGATGACGGAAGAGAGGTTTTCGCGAGCAGCCTGAATGCGGTCAACAGGCAGCCCTCTTTTCGCCTCAAGCCGCCTTGGTCTTCGCCCGGCGCGCCAGATGCGCCACGACGTTCTCGATCATCCGCATGCCGGCATCGCCGCCAAGCGTCATGATCGATTCCGGGTGGAACTGCACGGCGGCAATCGGCTCCTTGGCGTGCTCGATGCCCATGATCGTGCCGTCTTCGCTTTCGGCGGTGATGATGAAATCGCGCGGCAGCGTCGAGGGATCGGCGAAGATCGAGTGGTAGCGGCCGACCGTCACCTCCTTGCCGAGGCCGGAGAAGACGATGCCCGGTTCCAGCACGCGGATGCGCGACGGCTTGCCGTGCATCGGCACCGCCAGATGGCGCAATTCGCCGCCATAGGCTTCCGCCAGCGCCTGCAGGCCGAGGCAGACGCCGAAGACCGGCAGGTCGCGGGCACGTGCCTTCCTGATCGTCGCCTTGCAGTCGAAATCCTTCGGGTTTCCCGGCCCGGGCGACAGGACGACGAGATCGGGCTTCAGCCGGTCGAACACCTCTTCGGCGACCGGCGTGCGCACTGTCGAGACGGTGGCGCCCGTCTGGCGGAAATAATTGGCCAGCGTGTGGACGAAACTGTCCTCATGGTCGACCAGCAGGATGTTGATGCCCTCGCCGACGACTGCGACGTCCCGCGAGGCTTTCTGGGCATTTCCGGATTTGGCATCGCGAATGGCGGCAATCATGGCGGAGGCCTTCAGTTCGGTTTCTGCTTCTTCTTCATGCGCATCGCTGTCGTTGAGCAACGTCGCGCCGGCGCGCACCTCGGCGATGCCGTCCTTGATGCGCACGGTGCGCAACGTCAGGCCGGTGTTCATGTCGCCGTTGAAGCCGACCATGCCGATCGCGCCGCCATACCAGGCGCGCGGGCTCTTTTCATGCGCCTCGATGAAACGCATCGCCCACAGTTTTGGCGCGCCGGTGACGGTGACGGCCCAGGCATGGCTGAGGAAACCGTCGAAGGCGTCCATGTCGGCGCGCAGTCGGCCCTCGATGTGGTCGACCGTGTGGATGAGGCGCGAATACATCTCGATCTGCCGGCGGCCGATGACCTTGACCGAACCGGGTTCGCAGACGCGCGACTTGTCGTTGCGGTCGACGTCGGAGCACATGGTGAGTTCCGACTCGTCCTTCTTGGAATTCAGCAGCTTGAGGATCTGCTCGGAGTCGGCGATCGGGTCCTCACCGCGCTTGATGGTGCCGGAGATCGGGCAGGTCTCGATGCGGCGGCCCGACACGCGCACGAACATTTCCGGCGAGGCGCCGACCAGATATTCCTGGTTGCCGAGGTTGATGAAGAAGGAATAGGGCGACGGGTTGATCGCCTTCAGGCGTTTGGAAATGTCGGACGGCTTGCTGTCGCAGCGCTCCATGAATTTCTGGCCGGGCACCACCTCGAAGAGATCGCCCTTGCGAAAGCTCTCCTTCGCCTTGATCACCAGCTCGGCATATTCGCCTGGGCGATGGTCGCCGCGCGGCGGGATGGTGTCGGTGGTGCGGAACGGCTCGGCGGCGATGTCGCCGGCCTTGCCGAAGGTGCCGAGGCCGCCCTTTTCGAAGTCGTAGCGATCGATCCACGCTTTGGCGGAATAATTGTCGACCACCAGGATTTCGTCCGGCAGGTAGAGCACCATGTCGCGCTGGTCGGCCGGGCGTTCGAGCTTCAGATCGATGGCGTCGAACTGGAAGGCGATGTCGTAGCCGAAGGCGCCGTAGAGGCCGAGGCTGGCATCGGCTTCGGAGAAGAACAGGTCGGTGACGGCGCGCAGCACGGTGAAGATGGTCGGCATCTTCGAGCGCTCTTCTTCGGTGAAGACGCGGTCCGGCAGGTTGACCGTCAGGTCGAGACGGCGCGCCGTGGCGGCACCCAGCGTCAGTTCGCCCACCGTCTTCAGTTTTTCGGTGACGAAGGTCAAAAGCACCTCGCCGCGCTCGTTGAACGCTTCGATCCAGACATGACGACCGAAGGAGGAGATGCCGAGCGGCGGATCGATGACGGCGGTATCCCAGCGGGTATAACGGCCGGGATATTCGTAGTTGGAGGAAAAGACGGCGCCGCGGCGTTCGTCGAGCCGGTCGATATAGCTCGAGACGGCGTCGGCATAAGGCGTCGGCCGGCGCTGGCGCGTCACGGCGATGCCGCCCCTGGTTTCGTAGGTTTCCGAGCCGTCATCCCGAATAATCGTTACCATAGTTCCTCTCTCTTCATCGAGGCCCGTTCGGCAGGCGGCTTGCAACAAAAAAGCCGCCTGGCAGTTTCCGGGCGGCTTGGTCGTAGTCCTTGGACATGACTGGTCGAGGCCGCTTCAGCGTGCCCACCACCAGTTTGCAATGTTCAAGGTCTTGTTCATGGCAAAATTGTTAACCCGAGTTCGCGGCCTGCGCAAGTGGTCTTCTGCATGAGAAAGGGCGGTGCCAGAAACACCGCCCCTCCGTCCACCGCCCCCGCCGTGATTGGCGTCTGCAACGCTTAGAAACGCTGCGTGATGGAAAGCTTGAAATAACGACCCGGCTCGGAATAATACTCCGCCGGCTGCGCGCGGCCCGTGCGGGCGTTGGCATAGTCGTAATAGGTCTTGTCGAACAGGTTGTAGATACCTGCGTTGATCTTCATGCCCTTGATCTGTTCCGGCGCATACCAGGCCGTCAGATCGACGATGCCGTAAGCAGGCGTCTTGAAGTAGGTCGAGGTGGACTGGCCGCGACCGGCGGCGGAGCCGATCCAGTCGAGCGCAACGCCCCACTGCTCGGTGTCGTAGGCGACGCCGATCACGCCCTTGAGCGGGGCAACCGACTGCAGGAAGTCGCCGCTGTCGAGATCCTTTCCGTTGGCATAGGCCAGTGCCGTGCGAACGCTGACACCGTTGTCGAAACGCTTGTGGGCACCCAGCTCAAGACCGAAGATGCGGGCGCGATCGAGATTGACGGCCCGGGTCACGCCGAAAGGATAGACTGAAGGGTCGATCCCCGCGGCAATCGCTTCGCCGTTGCTCAGCACGCGCGCATCGATGAAGTTCTTGTAACGGTTGTAGAACAGGTTGATACGACCGCCGAAATCGTCATCGCCGATGTTGGCGCCGATTTCGAAACCGTTGCTGGTTTCGGATTCGAGGTCGGGATTGCCGACACGCAGATAGGTGCCCGGGCCGCCGAAGGAGGCATAAAGCTCGCCGGCCGTCGGCGCGCGGAAGCCCATGGCCCACTGGCCGTAGATTTCCAGGCCTTCATGCGGCTCGTAGGCGAGACGCAGCTTCGGCGAGATTGCCGTATCGCTGAACGAGCCCGGCAGCGACGGATTGGTGGCGTTGCGGTCGTAAGCATCCGTCATCTTCGGTTTATGCTCGATCCAGTCGAACCGAACGCCGGGCGTCAGGAAGAAATGGCTGTCGCCAAGAGCGATCTCGTCGTCGAGGAAGAAACCGATGCGGTTGCTCTCGACCTTCGGCGTGTCCGCCTGGTTGGTATGCAGGTTGGCGCAGGCAGCATATGCGCCGGTATAGGGCGAGCGGCAGTTGTCGGTGCCCGACGAATACTGTTCGCTGGTGATGTGGGCCAGATCCCAGCCGAACGTCACGCGGTGGTTGAAGTTGCCGGTGGTGAAATTCTTCTCGGCCGAACCGATGAGGCCGAAGCTGTCTTCCTCATAATCGTTCTCGCGGGTGATAGGCCCGATCACCGAGGTGGAGCGATAACCGTTATAGCCGTTGATGCGCCGCTGCTGCATCCAGTAGAGCGCGGCATCGGCCGAATCGATGAAACCGCCATCGCCTTCCGCACGGTAGCGATAATCGAGCGAAACACGGTCACGATCGGTGTCGTCGATCGTCCTGTAGTCGCCCGGCCGGTAATTGCCGGTCAGCGACTGCGACGTGCGTGCATCGATGTCGCGCTGGCGGCGGAAGCTCTCGCCCGTCACGCCGATCGTGTGGCCGCCGGCCAGTTCCTGGCGCAGCTTGAAAAGCAGGTTGTGCTGGTCGTAATCGGCGGGATTGGCCTTCGTGCGGGTCGGGCCATAGGTGTTGACCGAGCCCTGGCTGTCGCGCTCGTCACCCCACTTGTAGCCGCCCTGGAACAGCACCGACGTGCCGTTGATACGCTTGGCGACGGCCGCCGACGGGCTGTAGCTGTTGTCGGAACCATCATAGGCGAACTTGACGACCGCGCCCCAATCCTTGCCTTCGCTGATCAGGTCTTCCGGCTCCAGCGTGCGGATGGCGAAGATACCGCCGAGCGCGCCCTGGCCGCCACGGCTCGAATCGGCGCCGCGAACGATATCGACGGCGGAAAGCGAGGAGAAATCGAAGCTGTCGACACCGCCTGTGGCGCTGCGCGTCGCATCCGAAAGGTAGGTCAGCGGAATGCCGTCCACCGTCGTCAGGACGCGGTTGCCTTCCAGGCCGCGGATGTTGATCGCGCCGGTGCTGCGGTTGAAGCTGACGCCCGGCTCGGCGCTGCGGCCGAGATCTTCGATGCTGTTAATCTGCTTCTGCTCGATCTCGGCAGCCGTCGTTTCCGAAGCGAGAGGCGTATCCGTGGCGCCGGTGCCCTGCGCACGGCCGCCCTTGGTAACGACGATCTTCTTCAGCGCCGTGCCGTCCGAATTGGTTGCCGCGTCGGAAGCGGCATCCTGTGCAAAAGCCCCCGGCGCAACCGCCAGAACGGCAATTGCCGTGCACGTCAAAAGAACCGACCGAGCTTGCCGGAACACCATGGACCATTTCCTTTCGATGTAAATCACCGGGCTGGCTGGTCGGGCGGCAAAGCGCTCAATGGGCTGGCTAGGCATATCAATAGTTGAAGTACGGCGAATTTTCGCTGCCTTATTTATGTCGCATAAAAAACATGACTTTGGTTGTCAATAAATTAAAGCAGAGTCCGGTACTCACCTTAAAGGTCCCAAGGCAGAGTTGCGAAATTGCAACGAATCCGGGGCATTCGCGTTCCTCCCCAGGGCCTGTTCCACAGGCCGACGAAAACGGAAGGAACGCATGAGAAAAGCCAAGCTGCTTGCCGCCTGCCTGTCCGTGGCGATTCTCGGCGGCCAGACCCTGCCGATGCAGGGTCCCCTGCCCCTTGCCGATCCGCGCAAGGAAAAGACGGAGGAGGAGACGGCCCAGCCGAAGGAGAGTGTCCAGGGAAAGGACAAGCAGCCTCCGGAGAGCGACGATGACAAGAGCAAGGCGGATGCGGAGAGCGTGGCAACACCTCCGTCCGAAGACCTGGAAGTGGAACCCGAATCGACGGAAGACCACGCCCGTTGCCTCGCCGAACTGGAGGCGCTGAGCGTCACTTTCACACCGGCCGAGCGCCTCGACGAGGGAAAGGGATGCGGCATCGACAAGCCGTTGCTCGTCACTGTCATCCAGCCGGGCGTGACGCTGAAACCGGAGGGCAAGCTGCGCTGCCCGGCAGCGCTGGCGCTGGCACGCTGGACGAAGGAGACGGTGCTGCCAGCGGCCGGCATCGCTTTTGCCGGGGATACCGTCGTCAGCCTCGATCAGGCTTCCGCCTATGTCTGCCGGCTGCGCAACAACGCCGAAACCGGCAAGATTTCCGAGCATGCCCGCGGCAACGCCGTCGACATCGCCTCTTTCACCTTCAAGAGCGGCAAGACGGTGGAGATCAAGCCGCGGCGCGAGGATTCGACGTTTTCGGGGGCTTTCCAGCGCAGCGTCACCGCCGCCGCCTGCCTCTACTTCACCACCGTGCTCGACCCGGAAAGCGATGCGGCGCACGAGAACCACCTGCATCTCGACGTGCTGCAGCGCAAGGGCGGTTACCGTTACTGCCGGTGATGAAAACCGTTTCAGCCTTGCCGGAGGCTGCAGGCATGGTATGGCATCATCATGTCCAGGAATGAACAGCCACCGCCGGCGGAGCGTCCGCGTCGGCCGGGTCGCCGCAAGGCAATGCCGGACGCCGAGCGGCGGGCGATGATCATCGCCACTGCCCTCGAAACCTTCATCGAGCGCGGCTATTCCGGCACGACCACCGATAATGTCGCCGCCCGTTGCCGGATTTCAAAGCAGACGCTGTATGCCTTCTTTCCCAGCAAGACAGCGCTTTTCGTCGCCGCCGTCGCCGCCCACCGGCAGATGATGCTCGACCTGCCGCGACCGGCCGAGGAGCGGCTGCCGATCGCCGAAACCCTGGAACGCATCTTCCTCCTCGATATCAGCGACGAAATCGAGCGCAAGCGCTCGGCCTTCATCCACATGGTGATGCAGGAGGCCGACCGCTTCCCCGAAATCGGCGAGGTGCTCTATCGCGAAGGCCTGATGCGGTCGTTGACCGATCTTGCCGAATGGCTCACGGCGCAACGCAGCCTCGGCCGCCTGGAGATCGACGATCCCTTGAGCGGCGCGCGCATTCTCATGGACATGATTTTTGGTGGACGCGGGGCGCCGGGACCGAAGGGCCGGGACTGGATGACACCGGAAATCCGGAGCCATCACCTGAGGCGCTGCATCGCCATCTTCGCCCGCGGCACGGCGCCTCAGACGTAAAGCGTACGGTCGCCGAAGGGGGCGCCGTCCTCGAAGTTGCGGGTGCCGATCTTCGACGTCTCCGTCTGTTGCGCCTGCGTTTCCTTCTGCTTGGACTGGCTGCTTTCGGTGGCCTCCAGGGCGGCCAGTTGCGCTTTCAGCGCTGCGATCTCCTTGTTGATATCGGCCTTCGCGGATTCGTCCTTGGCATCGGCAAGTTCCGTCTGTTTTGCCGAGATCTGCGCCTGCAATTCGGCCTTCTGCGCCTTGGTGCTGGCTGTGCTGGAAACAGAGCTGCTGGTCGCAGACAAGAGTGTTGTACTGGAAATCGATCCCACCATGATTTTCCCCTTCGATGGATCAGGAAGTGATTTCGGTACTCTGGCGTACAACAATTAAAGAGTGATTAACCAAACCGATCGGGACCGGTGTCGGGCCGGCCCCGGTGGGTATTTTTCCAGGCTTGATCGACAGGCGATGCCGTCAGAACAGCCCCTCGATATAACCCTGCTCGTTCAGGAAGATCTTCTCCGACGACGGCACCTTCGGCAGGCCCGGCATCGTCATGATCTCCCCGGTGATGACCACGACGAAACCGGCGCCGGCAGACAGCCTGACCTCGCGGATCGTCACCACATGGCCCTCCGGCGCGCCGCGCAGGTTCGGGTCGGTGGAGAAGGAATATTGCGTCTTGGCCATGCAGATCGGCAGATGGCCGTAACCCTGCTCCTCCCAGACGCGCAACTGGTCGCGCACCGCCTTGTCGGCCGTCACCTCTCCCGCCCGGTAGATGCTGTGGGCGATGGTCTCGATCTTGCTGAACAGCGACATGCCGTCCGGATAGAGCGGCGAAAATTGCGCCTGGCCGGATTCGGCCAGTTCGACCACCTTGTGCGCCAGCGTCTCGATGCCAACCGAACCTTCGGCCCAGTGGCGGCACAGCACCGCCTCCACCCCGTGCGAGGCGACAAAGGACTGGACGGCGGCAATCTCCGCATCGGTATCCGAAATGAAATGGTTGATCGCCACGATCACCGGCACGCCGAAGGTTTTGACGTTCTCGATATGCCGCGCCAGGTTGGCGAACCCCTTCTGCACGGCGTCGAGGTTTTCGCGGCCGAGATCGTCCTTCTTCACCCCGCCGTTCATTTTCAGCGCCCGCACGGTGGCGACGATCACCGCCGCATCCGGCTTCAGCCCCGCCTTGCGGCATTTGATATCGAAGAATTTTTCCGCCCCGAGGTCGGCACCGAACCCGGCTTCGGTGACGACGTAATCGGCAAGCTTCAGCGCCGTCGTCGTCGCGACCACCGAATTGCAGCCATGGGCGATGTTGGCGAAGGGGCCGCCATGGACGAAGGCCGGATTGTTTTCCAGCGTCTGCACCAGATTGGGCTGCATGGCATCCTTGAGCAGCACCGCCATCGGCCGGTGCGCCTTCAAATCGCGGGCAAACACCGGCGACTTGTCGCGGCGATACCCGACGATGATATTGCCCAGCCGTTCCTCCAGATCGGCGAGGTCGGAGGAAAGACACAGGATTGCCATGACCTCCGACGCCACCGTGATGTCGAAGCCGGTTTCGCGCGGATAACCGTTGGCGACGCCGCCGAGGGAACAGACGATCTCGCGCAATGCCCGGTCGTTCATGTCCATCACCCGGCGCCAGGCGATGCGGCGCACGTCGATATTCTGCTCGTTGCCCCAGTAGATATGGTTGTCGATCAGTGCGGCGAGAAGATTGTGCGCCGAGGTGATGGCGTGGAAATCGCCGGTGAAATGCAGGTTGATGTCCTCCATCGGCACGACCTGCGCGTAACCGCCGCCGGCCGCGCCGCCCTTGACGCCGAAGCACGGACCGAGCGAGGCCTCGCGGATGCAGACGATCGCCTTCTTGCCGATGCGATTGAGGCCGTCGCCCAGTCCGACGGTCGTCGTCGTCTTGCCCTCGCCGGCCGGCGTCGGGTTGATGGCGGTCACCAGGATCAGCTTGCCGTCCGGCTTGCCCCTTTGCGCGGCGATGAACTCGGCGCTGATCTTCGCCTTGTCATGGCCGTAGGGCAACAGGTGCTCCGGCCCGATGCCGAGGCCCGCACCGACCTCCAGAATAGGTTTCTTGCTGGCCGCTCGCGCGATTTCGATGTCCGACTTTACTTCAGCCATGAGTGTCTCTCTCCCTCTTCCCCGCTTCTCCGGCAGGACAGTCAATTTAGATCGTGGACAACAGGCTGAGGCCGCGCCGGATCAAGGCACGGAATTTCCTGATTACGACATTTCCTTATCTATTTGCACGATTTCCCTTCGGAAACGAAGACAGAGAGCTGGATTTTGCACAGCAAAATCAAGGTGCAGTGCGACACGAGCGATGCTAAGAAGATGCGCAAAGCGGCTTGCGGCGACAGGGATGTCCGCCTATTTGAACCGCGCCCGCAACCGCATGGAGATATCGATGAAATCGCTGGAGCTGCTCGTCGAACGGATCATTCTTTCGAGCCGCTGGCTTCTCGTGGTCTTTTACCTCGGTCTGGTTGCGGCGCTGGCGGTCTATGCGCTGTCCTTCGGCTACAAGTTCCTGAAGGTCGCCAGGAACGTCTTTGTCTACGACGAAGCGGACATGATCCTCGCCATGCTCGGCCTCATCGATGCAGCCCTCGTCGCCAGCCTGATCGTCATGGTGATGATTTCCGGCTACGAAAACTTCGTCAGCCGCTTCGACGAAGGCGAACAGGAGGTCTCCTTCCTCGGCAAGCTCGATGCCGGCAGCCTGAAGATCAAGGTCGCCTCGTCGATCGTCGCCATCTCCTCCATTCATCTCCTGCAGATCTTCCTCAACGCCGCCCAATACGACAATGCCAAGCTTATGTGGTTCACGCTGATCCATCTCGCCTTCGTCGTTTCGGCGGTCATGCTCGGCTTCCTCGAACGGCTGATGAGCAAGAACAAGACTGTCGCCAAGGACTGAGGCCCTCGCTTTTGGGCGCGGCCTGCAGCCAGCCAGAACGTGCCCCAATTGTCTTTGCCTCCACTTGGACCGCGCAAACCATCCCCTTCCCCATCAATCGGGCGACTAAGCCGATCGCCATAAAAAAACCCTGGCTTTGCCCAGCGATTCGTTTATCTGTTAGCGGTAACATTGCGAATTCATCCACAATCCGAAATTTTTGAATGATTTCCGTTGAACGACAGTTGCTGCTGAGCGCCGAACTTTCATCGGCCGAATCCCGCGTTGCCTTCATGAATGCCATGAGCCGCGTGCGCATGGCATTCGGTTTCTCCCATGCAACGGTCATGAAGATGCCGGTGCCAGCCGATATCCTGATCGCGCCGCTCATCCTCGAGACGACGCTGCCGCAGCAATTCGTGCAGGAATACGACCGGCATCATCTCTTGCGGGAATGCACTGCGGTCGCCAGGCTGAAGACTTCGCTGATGCCGCAATCGTGGTCGGTCACCGAGGCGCTCGAACGGACGAACCGCCAGCCCTCCGCCGCCATGCTCTCCCTTTCCAGCCGCTACGATCTGTCGATGGGCATATTGTTTTCCGTCATCGGCCTCGATGGCCAGCGGCTTGTCACACGCTACGACGGAACCCGTCTCCGGCCGAGCCAGTCCGAAATCAACGAACTCGGCATGTTGTCGGTACAGGCGGTCGAAAGCTATAACGAGCTTCGCCGTCGCGAGAATGCCAAGGGCCAGATCCTGTCGGAACGGGAACTCGAGGTCGTGCGCTGGACGGCCCAGGGCAAGACCTCGGTGGAAATCGGACAGATCCTTTCGCTTTCCGATCACACGGTCAACGCCTACCTCAACAACGCCATCAAAAAACTGGATTGTGTCAACAGAACGCAGCTGGTCGCAAAAGCCATAAGGCTGAAGCTCATAACATAACCTGCCGTCTTGGGAGAGGCGCTTGCCATCGCATCTTGATCCTTTTGCCGCAGCCCTCCACGAGGAAGAGCGGAAGCGACTGGGGCTTTCCGAAACGGAAATCGTCGAGCTCGCCACGGCCTTTCGCCGCTTCGGCTTCTGGCGTCTCGATCTCGGTTCGGGCCTGTTTTTCGCTTCGCGGGAAATCTTCAAGATCTTCGACATGCCCTTCACCGAAGGGCCGATGAACCTCATAGAGGTCACCTCGAAGATCCATCCGGAAGACCTCGCCATCCTGATGGAAACCTTCGAGCGCTCCAGCTCGCAGCGCCTGGGTTATCACAACACCTACCGGGTCAGGCAGGAGACGGACTACAAGCTCGTCCGCTCCGTGGCGAAATACCGGGACAAGCCGGAAAGCGATGCCGGCGAAATCGTCGGCATCACCTATGAATGTCTCGACAGCTGGCAACCCGTCACCTTTTCCGACGATTGACCGCCGGAAAAAATTACTGGCGCAGGCCGGTCAGCGATCGAGAACCGAGCGGACCTCGACGAGGCTCGAGCGTGCCCGCAGGATGTAGAAGCCCATGGTCGCCAGATGGGTCGGCATGATCCATCCGTCCTCCCTGCCGTTGGAGATGATCGCCGGGCGGATGCGCAGGGCGGATCGGAACTGCAGCAGCGTATCGTTCCACAGCGGCACGAGATTGCGTTCGGTGATGACCTGGCTGAAATCCGCCTGCGCAGCGGACAGGATGGCGTAGTAGCCATAAAGCTGGCCGTAGGCGAACCAGAAGCGGTCGTCGGCGCGCGTATCGAACCATCCGGCGTTGAAGTTCTCGGAACGGTCGCGCAGGATCGCAGCGGTGTTGCCGAGATCGCCTGAGATGCGGTCGACGAAATCCAGCAGGTTGTCGGCACGGCTGTCAAAGGTCGCGGTGCAATTGCTCAGTTCGCGGTTGAAGGCCCGGAAACTTTCCACGGCAGCCCGGTAATAACTCGGGGTCGGTGTTTTCGGTCCGAATGGATCGAGCCCGAAATACCAGGAATATTCATCGAACTGGATGTTGCCGCGCGCATTCTGCAGCGTGTTGTTGATGCCCGACGTGCCGCGCATGCGACCGAGCGAATCGACCAGTTCCACCGCGGTGCGCCTGACGGCCTGGTTGACACCGCGCTGGAAGGACGCCTTGTTGTCGAGGAAGGGCGTATGGTCCCAGTCGACGCCGAAAAAGCCCAGCCGGTACAGGAGCATCGACGAGATCCAGGCATTCTGGTTGACGTTGACGTCGGTCAGGTCGGCAACCACGTCGACAATGGCCGAGGACTGGCATTTCTTCGCCGTTTCACCTTCGACCGCCGGCAACTCGGCGCCGGCCGGCACCTTGCGGGCGGAGAGATTGTAGGTGTCGATGAAGCTCGGATTAAAATTCGTCCAGACCTGC
>ERZ778022.791-NODE-791-length-57611-cov-5.074814_pt1 | contig 57611 bp, 48 predicted proteins | sample MGYA00375752_ERZ778022 | MGnify/ENA primary metagenome ERZ778022 (study PRJEB29350, sample SAMN05389826) | bioreactor metagenome | isolation source: Thiocyanate bioreactor | place: South Africa: University of Cape Town | collected 2014-04-04 ...
ACGCTGTCGCCGAATAATGATGAAGGCATCGGGACTCACACGATGAAGCCAGATTCTCTCCACCCTCCCCTCAAGCAGGCCAGCATTCTCAAAAACCTTCGCTGCGCCTATTGCGGCGACGAACTATCGCCAGAGACCGCCACCCGTGACCACGTCATCGGTCGCCGTTTCGTCCCCAAGGGAAAGCTGAATGCGCAATGGAACCTGATACTCAACGCCTGTCGGCAGTGTAACAACAGGAAGTCCGATTTGGAGGACGACATAGCGGCAATTACGCTGCTGCCCGATCTATTGGGTCAATTTCCCCATGATGATGTTGCCGCCATGGAAGAGTCCCAGCGCCGTGCGTCGAAGTCGGTCAGTCGTAGGACACGAAAGCCGGTCCAACAAAGTGATGAGCATCTGACAATTAAAGGGACACTGGGACCGGGGGTCAATGTATCCTTTGGTTTGATCAGTCCGCCACAGATTGACGAAGCACGCGCTTTTGAACTCGCCCGGCTTCACCTCACAGCGCTCTTCTTCTGGCAAACCTATAATCATGACACCCGGCAAGGAGGATGGTGGCTGCACGGTTTCCATCCGGTGAACACGGCCCGCAAGGAGGATTGGGGCAATGCAGCCATGCGGGGATTCATGCAGGCGACACATGGCTGGGAGGGCCGCCTTGATGCTGTGACCGCCGATGGGTTTTTCAAGGTCATGACCCGCCGCCATCCGTCGGCGGAATGCTGGGCATGGGCGTTGGAATGGAACCATTCGATGAGGCTTATCGGCTTTTTCGGTGAGCGAGCGCCTGCGCAGGACATCGTTAATGGCTTTCCGCCCATGGGGTGGAAGACGGTTCACGCATCCTCCACTAGAACGTCGCGTTCTCGTCTGGAAGTGCTGCTTGGTGAGAACGACGACACCTTATTTCGCCGGCTCTGAAAGGTAAGAAAAGCGTATGGTGATTGAGAGCGATCCGCGTCGGTTGTATAAAGGCGAATGACCTCTGTTCCTCCCCATTTGATTCAAGAACTACGCAAGCAGGTGGTTTATGCCATCGCCGATTATAAGTCCTACGAAGTTCCAGCGCTATGCAAGCAACTTGGTTTGGCTGACGGGACCGACGAGGAGGCTTTCCGCAGCAAGGCAAAATATGCACAGGTCCGCCTCAACGGTATTGACGGCGCAGCGGTTCTGGTTGTCGCCCGGAAGCTTCTCAGTGAAACGACGAGTTATCCGCTCGCGGAATGTGTCGCGCATATTGACGAACTGGGGCACCCTCTGGTGACCGAATTAACCCGGCGCCGCCTGATGACGGTGTTTGAGAGACGGCCACTGGCCACCCAGATGGAAGAAATCGACCTCATAAGAAAGGTCTGGCCGGTTGAATCCATGCCCTCGCCTTATGGCGGCGGCGACCTGCTTGACGCCATATTGCAGCACACGGTGCGCAACTATGATTGGGAGAACGCCGACCTGTTGGTCAATCTCGGGTTCTTGACCTGCTCCCAGACGCAGTTGTTCAAATTTCTCAAAGAGGTCACGGGGCCGATTGCCCAGAAAACGGACGAGCAAGCTTCGTTGGTGGCAGACCTTAATAAACACCTGGAGCATGACGGGTATCGCCTGTCCGTCGTCGGCAAGCTTTCCGGCATCCCTATCTACGAGGTCACAAAACGGACAATAGGCAGTCCGGCCGATCAGGGGATTTCGGAAGCCCTAAAGGCGTTTGATCCGAACGACGTTCATGCCCGGTGGGTTGCCGCTGTGGAGCGTCGCATTGACGACCCGCGCGGCGCGATCACGCTGGCGCGTACCCTGCTGGAAGATGTTTGCAAATGGATTCTCAATGAAGCTGGGGAGTCATATCAGGACAAGGATGATTTGCCCGTCCTATACCGTAAGCTCGCCAAAGCGCTGCGTCTGGCACCGGATGACCATACCGAGCAAACCTTCAAGCAACTGCTTGGCAGTTGTCAGCAGATTGTCGAACTGCTTGGCTCCCTGCGGAGCAAGCTGGGCGATGCGCACAGCCCCGGTCCCAAAAAGGCGAAGCCTCAACCTCGACACGCTGAACTCGCGGTGAACCTATCGGGTACGATGGCGACGTTCCTAGTTGATACGTGGAAGGCGCGTCAGAGCGAAGCGAATTTCACGGACTCTAAACAATAAAATAGCCGTCTTGGACCTCATAAGGTCACAAAATTCAGACACAAATTTGGACACATTTAAATTTTCGTTCAGAATTATTATTATAGTACAAATACTTACATTTATTCCGCACTGACTTTTAATCATCAGTAGGTCCAGGGTTCGAATCCCCGCGCTCTCACCAGAAAAATCAAAGACTTAATCATTGAAATTGGCCCTAAGCGGGCTAGAATGACCCTCACACAGTCTCGAGTGTGAAATGGCTTTGCATTCCGTTCCCGGAGACAAGGTGCGAATCTGTCGCCGTGCCGATAGCTCAGTGTGGCAACGCTCCCACCTGTTTGGAAGGCCGGGAATGGCACGTCCGCTCCAAAACTGGTAGCCTTTTGCGAACCAAGGAGGCTGCCGACGATTGGTATTTTGAGCTATGCGGCAAGAGCCGAGCGGACAATCGAAGCTGGTACAGGCGACCCTTGAAGCCGTCTTTGCCGAACCCGTCCGTGCCCGTATCGTCTGGCGCGATATCGAGGTCATGTTGGCCGCGTGCGGCAGAGATCACGCACGGACAGGGAGGCGGGTACGCGCGGCGTGCGTGCGGTGTTCCGCAGGCTCCATCCTTGAAAGAAAAGGGACAAGGGTGCGGTGAAATCCGTTTGGCGCTTTGTGCCATATACCACCTGAACATCAAGAACATCAGCCGCAGTGGCGGCTGTTCCATCGTCTCGGCTGCGGCTTACCACGGCGGGGAAAGAAGCGTTGAACAATACGGGCATGCAGGCCGCGGCAAGATTTTTTTGTTGTGTCCCAGGAGCCGGTGCAGCCTCGGCATGCGGCTGATCTCCCTTCTTCACCGGAGACGTGGGCGCCTTGACGGTAGGCTTCAAAAAGGAAAGGATCGATTCCGGCGGAAAGGGTGCGTGGCTGGATAAAGCAGCTGCGTTGCGCCTTTTCGACGAGGAGCGGGCCGCGAATTATTATCTCGACCATAGCCGGACAAGAAACGGGGATTTCTATATTAGGGCGGTGGATTGCCGGAATGGATGCGTTGCCTGCCGACAGGGACTGGAGTGGCCTGTTCAGACGGGCGATCCTCTGCATATGGCTCCTCTATGGCGGGCTGATCAGCTACCTGGTTCTGATGGCCTTCGACAAGGATGGCCGATACGGAGAGCCTGCCCGTCCTGTCGAGTCGATCACCATGACCAGCGGTTTCGATGCCGGGATGACGTTCGGGGCAATTCCCGATCTGCCGGCATTGAAAGCCATGCTGGCAGACGGACAGATTGCCAATCATGCCGGAGCGCCTTTCGTACAGCCGATGTCCTATCTCAGGGACGGCATGCTGTGGATGCGGTTCGACATGCCCGAAATCACCACGCCGGATGGGCAGGTGGTTCTCAGCCTCGCAGACAGCCGTGTCAGGGTGGCAAGGCTCATCATCGATGGCGGCGATCTGCCGACCATCCGGGACTGGCGGATCGACGACGACGATCACCGCATCGGCCTGGGGTCGCGAACCGTCGCCTTCATGTTGACGAAGGAGGAACTCGCCGGCCGATCGGTGTGGATCGGTTATAAATCGCTGAGCGCTTTGCGGACGCTGGTCAATATCGAGAGCCGCCGCGCCTACGAAAACAGCAGCCTCCGCAAGACGGCCTGGGTGGTCTTTCTCTCGGGCATCGTTTTCACCGTCGGTTTCGGCGTCCTCGGCCTCTGGCTCGTCTTCCGCCATACCAGCCTGCTGCTGATCGCCCTTCTGGCTGCGACCACCTTCACGACGCTGTTTGGCGGCGGAGGCCTGTTTCACGGCTTCGTCTTTGTCGAGCACCCCAATCTCGCCGATTTTTTTGCCTATATTCCCAAACCGCTGAGCATCGGCCTCTGGCTGCTGCTGGCCATGCGTACGAACCCGTCGATCCGGCCGCCCTTTCGTCTCGCCGTCCATGCGGTGATTTTTCTGGCCGCGCTGCAGCCGGTGACCTTCGCGCTGAAACTATGGCTGGGATGGCCGGTGCCGGCGGTTGCAACCCGCGCCTGGCCGACGCTGATGATGCTGGCCACGGGCATGCTGATCATCGCCTGGGAGATCGTCAGGCGCCGCAACCGCCTGGCCGTTCTTTTTGCTCTCGCCTGGTCGCCGGTCGTGCTCGGAATGCTGGTGCGGTCGCTTGTCATCCTCTGGCCGACACCGGCCCTGCTTGTCGGCCTTGCAGCTGATCCTTTGCTGGATATCGTCCTGTCGATCACCCTGCTGGCGTTGATGGCGGTGGTGAATATCCAGCGCGACTCGCTGGCGGCGCGGATGAAGGCGGAAGTCGCCGAGGAGCGCTTCCGCAGCTTTGCCGAAATCGGCTCGGAGGGATTTTTCGAAATCGACCGGCAGGGGCGCTGCCTGACCGCCAACGGCCAGCTGTCGAAAATGATCGGGCTTGAGAGCGGCATGCCCCTGAAGGAAAGCCTTGCCGAAAGGCTGGATGCCGATGCGGTCGGGTCGATCCTTGCCGTTCTGAACGGGCTGCCGCCGAATGAAAAGACTTCGGTTGAATTTTCCATGCGCGATGGTTCGGGCATCCGCTGGCTTTCGCTGTCCGCGCAATCGATCACCGACAGCGGCACCGCGCATTTTCGCGGCACGATTTCCGACATGACGGCGAGCGTGCTGCAACGCGAACGCGCCGGTCATGTCAACACCATGATGGCGCTGGGAGAGATGGCGGCCGGCCTCGCCCACGAGGTCAACAATCTGATCCATCCGATCGTCAATCTCGTCCGCCGCATCAGGGACCGGCATGTCGGCGATACGGAAGGTGTCCGTCTGGCCGATCTGGTGCTGAAATCGGGCGAACGTGCCGGTGTCATCGTTGCCAATGTGCTGGCGCAGACGCGCGCCGGCGCCAGAAGCGGGCCGCCGATATCGCTGACCCTGGCCGTCCAGGCGGCGCTTGACACGATCGAGACGTCAGTGCCGGGCAACATCCGGCTCCATCGCGACATCGCTCCGGTGTCCGGGATCGAAATCGATGGTGGCGAGATGGTCCAGGTGCTCGCCAATCTGTTTGCCAATGCCGTTCGGGCCATCGATGGCAACGGCGAAATCTCGGTGACGCTGCACCAGGAAAACCATGCGATCCTGCTGCTGGTAACCGACACGGGCAAAGGCATCGCCACGACGATCACGCCGGATATTATTCGCGCCTTCGGGCCGAGTCAGACCTCGACCGGCCTCGGACTATCGATTATTCATGATCTTGTGAAACGGTGGGGAGGAACATTCATCTTGGAGCCGAATCCAGTCAAGGGAACCCGCGCAGTCATCCGATTTGATCGAGCCGGTTGAGGCGCCGAACATATGTCGAACAGCAACATATGGGTTCTCGTCGTCGACGACATGGATGCCAACCGCACCGTGCTGGAATTGGATTTTCGCGATCGCGGCGTCGAGGTGGTCTGTTGCGATGGCGGCCAGGCGGCGCTGGAATGTCTCGGGAAGCGGACTTTCGATGCCTTGGTCACCGACATCTGGATGCCTTCGGGCGATGGCATCGAACTCCTGCGACATGTCAGGGAGCAACATCCCCACCTGCTGATCTATGCCGTGACCGGCGGCGGACCGGGAATGTCCATGGCGTCGGCCAGCGCTTTGGCGCGCGTCTGGGATGCGTCGAAGGTGTATATCAAGCCGTTCGATAGCCAGGCACTGGTCGACGACCTGATCGCCGACCTCCACTCCGCCCGAAACGAAGCAGCCGGCGACCGGCAACCGTAAGACGGATGTGGGTTCCCGGCGCATGCACCTCGATCGGCACGGAAGGCTGACGTCAGGTCAGGGTCTCGACCCTGCGTCAGCGGTCCGATAGTTGCCGGACAATGGTTTCCAAGGCGACCGCCAGAGAAAGCTTGTTGCCTTCGGGCAGGCCTGCCACGGCCTCTTCCAGCGCCTGCAGCGGATCGACCTTCAGCAGCGACCAGCCGAGTTCGGTCAGTTCCAGCCATTCGGCCCGGCCACGGGGCTGCTCGGCGGATTTGCGCAACAATCCCTTCTCGATCAGCTTGCGCACCGTTCTCGTCACAGGCCCCAGCGCCATGCCCTGGAAACGGGCCAGTTCGCTGGCAGTCCGCATGTTCATCTGCGCGCGGGCGAAATATCGCAGCGCCATCCACTGGGCCGGAAACAGATCGTCCGCGTGGCCCATCGAATGGATTTTTCTTGCGACAAGTTCCAGCAATTCAGCCAGCGCTGCAGCGGACACAGAGACGGATGACATAGGGCTCCAACCCTTCGGAACATGGCTCGCCGATAGCATGCGCGAAATTTCCGATTACCGCCTGCAGGCGGAAATCACAATATCAGGCGTGACGAAAAGCTCTAGGAAATCGCCAAGGGGCTGATTTCACGCGTCATTTTAAATATAAGCTCACTGAGTTGACATAAAACTCACTGAGCTTATATTCAGTTGAAGACGGGGATCCGGACGGTTCTGACAAGGGGTTTGGAGTAAGACCGGGCGATCCGTTGCCGGACAAGATTGCACTCACAAAAGAGGAGGAAGGCTGTGGCCAGCTATAAGGATTTTGAGGTATCCGGCGCGCCGGTGTCGTCGCTGTTTGAGATGTCGCTTAGCGGATTTAATATCATCTCGTCTTCGAGCAATTTGATGGTCGTCTCCACGCCGTCGAATTTCGAAATTCGAATTATCGGAAACAATTTGTCCATAGACGTCGTGACCAAGTCGGACGGAACGTTTGAATTCGTAACGGGAGGAACAGTTTCCGCATTGAGCCGAACGAGTGTCGGAGGCGGCGTCGTCTATGAAAGTGTGACCGACATCCCCGATGTTCCGTTCAAGCAACCGGCAAACAACGACATCAGCCTCCTCGTAAAGGCGGCCTTTGCCGGCAATGATATCTTTGATGGCTCCGCTCGCTCGGAAAAATTCTTCGCGGGAAGCGGAGATGACATAGTGAACGGAAAGGGCGGCTTCGACCTTTCCGTCTATAGTGGCCCCGCAGGCGAATACAGCATCACGAATCAAGGCGGCGTGATTACCGTCACGGACAAGAGCACGGCGCGAGATGGCACCGACACCTTGACCGATATCGAACGCCTCGTCTTCACCGACGAAATCGTCGCATTCGATACTCTGGCGGCGCAAGCCTATCGTGTCTACGAAGCGGCCTTCAATCGCACACCGGACAAGGGCGGTCTTTCCTACTGGGTGAACGCCTTGGATCACGGCGCCGATCTGCGTCAGGTCACGGCGGGTTTCGTTTCTTCCGAGGAATTCCAGGGCATCCGCCACGGAAGACGTTGTCACGCGTTTCTATGTCAATGTTCTTGACCGCCAACCCGATGCGGCGGGCATATCCTACTGGGTCGATCAAATCAAAGGCGGGCGCAGCATTGCAGATGCCTTGCTGGGCTTTTCGGAAAGCAGCGAAAATATCGCGAACCTTCAGTCCACCATCGGCCTCGGCGTCCATCTCGACCCCGCGTGGATGACCGGCTGATCCTGTTTCGTTTTCAGATTAAGCATGTCGCGCAGGCCTGTGCAGCGGTTTTGCAAAAACGACATGCGGAAACAAGAAGCGGAAGTATGGAAGCGAATCTGGAAGATCGCGACGCGCGTTAGGACAAGTTGGGCCGCCTGGTTTTGCTCGCCAGGCGGCTTAACGACATGCAGGCAGAGAATGAATGGATCAGCCGGCCGCACAAGCGCTGGACCACCAGAATTTCTAATATTTATGGTTAATCGAGTATTAACGAATGTCCTCCACAACTCGATATAGGAAACGCTTAGGCGATTCCTTTCGAAACGGGAGGCATACATGTTCAAGTTTCTTTCACGTCAGCGGGAAATGGAAATCGGATCGCTCGTCGCGCTTCCGCCGACCTTCGTCGATCTTGGCCGCATCGATCTTTCGCAGCGCCGTGACGATGAAAAGCGTGTCGCCTTCACTCGCGACTACACGTCGGGCCGCGTCGTCAGCGAACCTGAGCCCTGGGTCTGCTGACGCGAGGGTTTACACCCGGCGCCTAATCGCCGATCACCGTCTTGCCCGGTTTCGTCAGGATGCTGGCCGAAGGCACCGTGGGGTCGTTTTCGCTGCGGTCGCGGTGGAGTGCCGCCCTGGCGAGCAGCATCAGCGTAACCGGCGTCGTGAAGGTGACGAAGATACCGATAAGGATTTCGTGAAAGACCGGCCGCCCTTCCGTCACCGTAAAGAAGATCATCGAGGCCGTCAGGATGCCGCCGGTGCCCCAACTGGTGCCGAGCGTCGGCGCATGCAGGCGTTCGTAGAACGACTTGAAGCGCAGGAATCCGATGGTGCCGAGCAGCGACAGGCCGGCACCGAGCAGCAGGAAAAACGAGACGAGAAGGGCCGCCCACATCGGCAGTTCGGCTGGATAGCTCACTCGATCACCTCCCCGCGCATCAGGAATTTGGCCAGCGCCACCGTGGCCACGAATCCGAGAAGACCGATGATCAGCGCGGCTTCGAAGTAGATGGGGCTTCCAACGCGGATGCCGTAGGTGATGAGCAGCAGCATGGAATTGACGTAAAGCGTATCCAGCCCGAGAACGCGATCCTGTGCCCGCGGGCCGCGGAACATCCGCAGGCAGGCGAACGCCATGGCGACGGCGAGCAGCACCTGCGCGATAGCGATCGACCAGTAGAGAATGTCGGCGCTCATTCGAAAACCTCCATCAGCATGCGTTCGTAGCGATTCTTGATCAGCTCCAGCCATTCCTCCTCGTTCTTGAGGTCGAGGATATGGATGAGGAGCGTGCTCTCCGTCGAATTATATTCGAGCCAGGCGGTGCCGGGCGTGCTGGTCAGCAGCACTGCGAGCACGGCAAGCCCCGTCGGGTTCTTCATTTCCAGGGGGATGGTCATGAAACCGGGTTTGCGCTGGCCTTTGCGGTCGTTGAGGATCTGCGACGCCACCGACAGGTTCGAGAGAATGATGTCATAGAAGACCAGGGCCAGCAGCCGGGCAAACGAGCCGATCTTCTTCAGTCGCGGCTTGTCCGGCCGCAGCGATGCCATCGCCGCCGATGCCAGCAGCGCGATCACCGAACCGAGCACCAGATGCCCCAGGGAGAACCGGTTGAGCGACAGCCACATCAGCACCAGGAAGACGAATAGCAGCGGATAGGGAAGGATTGTCCTCATGGCTGGCCCCCTTCCTGTGGCTTGATCGGCTGTGCGCTCATGACGTCGTTCATATAGCTTTGCGGGACATGCAGGTTGCGGGCGGTCTCCTCGAGATAGGCCATCACCGAGCCGCCTTCGATGGTCAGCATCACCGTGAGGAACAGCAGCAGGATCACCGGCGCCATTTCCATCACCAGCACCCGCGGCACGGTTCCCTCGATCGAGGCCCAGAAGGTGCGGATGCCGGCGCGCGTCATGGCGATCAGCGCCGACAATCCCGACAGAATGATGAGGGCGACCAGCCACCAGGCGGACGGGCGGATGGCAAGGTCGCTGCCGAGCCCGGCGGGATTGAACATCGACGACATCATGGCGAACTTGGCGATGAAGCCAGACAGCGGCGGCAGGCCCGCCAGCAGGATGCCGCACATGCCGAAGCAGATGCCGAGCGCCGCCAGCGTTCCGGGCATCGCCACGCCCATCTCGTCATCCTCCTCCTCCTCGTCGGCGTCGACATAGGCTTACGAGGTAACGGCGAGAACGTTGGCGCCGGCATCCTGCCCTCTTTCGACCAGTTCGATGAGCAGGAAGAAGGCGGCAATCGTTAATGTCGAGCTGACCATGTAGAACAGCGCGCCCGCGGTGACGCCGGTCGAGCCCCAGCCGACGGCAGCCAGCAGCGTACCGGAGGAGACAAGAACGGAATAACCGGCAAGCCGGCCGAGCGCCTGGGACGCCACGACGCCGACGGCGCCGAACGCCATGGTGATCATGCCGCCATACAGCAGAACGTCGAAGCCGAAGCCTGCCGATTCCTGGGCCTGGTCACCGAACAGCAGCAGCGAAAGCCGCATTATGACGTAGACGCCGAGCTTGCTCATGACCGCGAAGATGGCCGCAACGGGAGCCGCAGCGGCGGTATAGGCCGGCGGCAGCCAGAAATTCAGCGGCCACATGCCGGCCTTGACCAGGAAAGCGACCCCCAGCACGGCGCAGCCGGCCTCCAGCAGGATGCGGTTTTCATGCGGCAGTTCGGGAATGCGTGCCGCGAGATCGGCCATGTTCAGCGTGCCGGTGATGCCGTAGATCAGGCTGACGCCGATCAGGAACAGCAATGCCGCCGCCAGGTTGACGGCGATGTAGTGCAGGCCCGCCTTGACGCGCGCCGGGCCGGAGCCGTGCAGCAGGAGCCCGTAGGAAGCCGCCAGCATCACTTCGAAGAAGACGAAGAGATTGAAGAGATCCCCCGTCAGGAAGGCGCCGTTCAGCCCCATCAGCAGCAGTTGGAACAACGTGTGAAAATGCGGCCCCGCCTTGTGCCAGCGCGCCAGCGAAAAGATCAGCGAGGCCAATGCCAGAAGCGCGGTCAGCACCAGCATCATCGCCGACAGCCGGTCGGCGACGAGAACGATGCCGAAGGGCGCCGGCCAGTTGCCGAGCATGTAGACGGCGGTCACGGACGCGCCCGGCGCATGTACCGCGCTGACATAACGCATGATCTGCACGGCGACGACGAGCAGCGCCAGCGTCGACAGCACGCTGATCATCGACTTGGCGACACGGCGCTTTTCGTCGAGCAGCACCAGGATGGCGCCGACGACGAGCGGGATGAGAATAGGCGCGATGACCAGGTGTTCGGACCAAAAATTCATTTCGACTGCTCCCGCCCGTCGACATGGTCGGTGCCGGTCAGGCCGCGGGAGGCCAGCAGTACCACCAGGAACAGCGCCGTGGTGGCGAAACCGATGACGATCGCCGTCAGCACCAGGGCCTGCGGCACCGGATCGGTGAACTTTGCCGGATCGGCGATACCGCCCTCCGGCAAGATCGGCGGCGCGTGCCGCTTGATGCCGCCGACGCCGAAAATGAACAGGTTGACGGCATAAGACAGCAGCGAAAGCCCGACGATCACCTGATAGGTGCGCGGGCGCAGGAGAAGCCAGACACCGGAGCCGGTCATCACGCCGATACCGATTGCGAGAACGAGTTCCATCACGCCTCCTCCGACTTGAGCGGTTCCGGCGAACGGACGCGGTAAACACGGATCGACTGGTGGGCAAGTGCGATCAACATCAGAACGGTGGCGCCGACCACGAGTGCGAAGACGCCGAGATCGAAGAGCATCGCCGTCGCCAGCGGAACCTTGCCGATCAGCGGAATGTCGACATATTGCGCATATGTCGTCAGGAACGGCCGGCCGAACAGCCACGACCCCATGCCCGTGGCGGCGGCGGTCAGCAGGCCGGCGCCGATCCAGCGGACCGGCAGGATGCGCAGGCGGTCTTCCGCCCAGCGCGCGCCGCCGGCGAGATATTGCAGCAGGAAGGCGATCGCCATGGCGATGCCGGCGGCAAAACCGCCGCCCGGCAGATCGTGGCCGCGGACGAACAGGAAGGCCGCGAAGGTGATGATGACCGGGAACAGCCACTGCATGATCACCGACGGCACCAGCAGGTAGTCGCGCACGGTATCGCCCGGCGCGCGCTCGGGACGGGCATCGTCATAGGCATTCTGGATGCGCTGCTGTTCCGGCACCGCGACACTGTCGGCGGCCGGACGGAACCGGCGCAGCAGGGCAAAGACGGTCAGGGCGACGATGGCGAGCACGGTGATCTCGCCCATCGTGTCAAAGGCGCGGAAATCGACCAGGATGACGTTGACGACATTGCGCCCGCCGCCTTCGGTATAGGCCTTTTCCAGGAAATAATTGGCGATGGCATCCGGCACCGGCAGCGTCATCACCGCATAGGAGAGCAGCGACATGCCGATACCGCAGGCAACCGCGATGGCGAGGTCGCGCAGGCGGCGGAGCCGGCCGGAGAAGTTGACGGTGTTGTCGATCTTCTCGTTGCGTTTCGGCAGCCAGCGCAGGCCGAGCAGGATGAGCACGGTGGTCACCACCTCGACCAGCAACTGGGTGAGCGCCAGATCCGGGGCGGAAAGCCAGACAAAGGTCAGGCAGGTCATCAGCCCTGCCCCGCCGAGCATCGTCAGCGCCGCCACCCGATGATATTTCGCCTGATAGGCCGCGCCGAGGGCGGAGAAGATGCCGATCAGCCAGATCATCGAAAAAACCAGGTCCGGCCGGGCGAAGGACAGCGGCCGCGGATGGAAGCCGCCGAAATACAGAGGCACGAAGGCGGCGACGAAACCCAGCGCCGTTAGAAGCCGCAATTGCGGCTGCAGCCGGCGGGTGCCGCTATAGGCTTCCAGCCAGCGGGCCCATTTCCACGAAACGGTAACGAGGATGCGCTCGAAGATGCGCTGTCCCTGCAGGTGACGAAAGAGCGGCGGTCCGTTCTCGCAGGTGGCAAGATAGCGGCGCAGCAAGAGGTACAGTAAAGTACCTGCGGCTAACGCCACGATACTCATGACCAGCGGCAGGTTGAAGCCGTGCCAGACCGCAAGGCTGTATTCCGGCGTTTCGGTGCCGAGCACGGCGGTGACGGCGGTGTGCAGGAACGGGCCGATGGACATGGCCGGAACCATGCCGACGATCAGGCACAGCAGCACCAGAAGCTCGATCGGCAGGCGCATCCAGTGCGGCGGCTCGTGCGGCTCGGCCTTCGGCAGATCGGTCGGGGGCGGGCCGAAGAAGACGGTGTGGATGAAACGCAGGGAATAGGTGACGGCAAAGGCGCCGGCGATGGTCGCGATATAAGGCAAGGCCTTGTCGAGCATCGAATCCGCATGGGTTTCGACGGTTTCGGCAAAAAACATCTCTTTCGACAGGAAGCCGTTGAGCAGCGGCACGCCCGCCATGGCGGCGCTGGCGACCATGGCAAGCGTCGCGGTGATCGGCAGGAACCGGAAGAGCCCGCTCAGTCGCCGCATGTCACGCGTGCCGGTCTCATGGTCGATGATGCCGGCGGCCATGAACAGCGATGCCTTGAATGTCGCATGGTTCATCATGTGGAAGATCGCGGCCACCGCCGCCAGCGGACTGCCGAGGCTGAGCAGCGTGGTGATCAGCCCCAGGTGGCTGATGGTCGAATAGGCAAGCAGGCCCTTCAGGTCCTGCTGGAAAATGGCGAAATAGGCGCCCAGCAGCAAAGTCGCCGTACCGGCGAGCCCGACCAGCCAGAACCATTCATAGGTGCCGGACAGCACCGGCCAGAGCCGCACGAGCAGGAAGACGCCGGCCTTCACCATGGTCGCCGAATGCAGGTAGGCCGAAACCGGCGTCGGGGCGGCCATGGCGTTCGGCAGCCAGAAATGAAAGGGAAACTGCGCGCTCTTGGTCAGCGCCCCCATCAGCACCAGGATGAGCGCCGGCAGATAGAGCGGGTGGGCGCGGATCGCATCGCCCGCCGCCAGAACCTTGTCGAGATCGTAACCGCCGGCGATATGGCCAAGCAGCAGCAGGCCGACAAGGAGACAGAGGCCACCCATGCCGGTGACCGTCAATGCCATGCGGGCACCGTCGCGGGCTGCGGCGTTCTGGTGCCAATAGCCGATCAGCAGGAAGGATACGATGCTCGTCAATTCCCAGAAGATCGCCAGCAGGATCAGGTTGCCCGACAGCGCGATCCCCAGCATCGCCCCCATGAAGGCGAGCAGGAACGAGAAGAACCGCGGAACCGGGTCCTCCTTCGACATGTAGTAGCGGGCATAGACTGCCACCAGGAGACCGATGCCGGTGATCAGCATCGCAAACATCCAGGCAAACCCGTCCATCCGCAGGGTGAAATTCAGATCGAGCGTCGGCAACCACTCGAACGATATGCGCACGACATTGCCGCCGGCGACCGACGGATAGAGGGCCGCGGTGATCACCAGGGCGGCCAGGGCGACCAGTCCCGCCAGGGACGCCGCGGCGGTGCGCGCCGCCGTCTTCAGCAACGCGGCGGCGAAGCTTCCAAGGAAGGGAAGCGTCAGGAGAAGAAGGAGAAGGTCCTCGTCGTTCATGTCGTTTTCGGCTTGCAGCTAAGGCTTCAGGAAAACACTGGAAGGGTCACAATTCCGCCCGGATCGGCAAAGGACGGCTTGCGGAACCCGACAGTTCCTTCCTGCAAGAAGACCGACGCATCACCGCCCCGGCCAGCGGACAGGCATGTCAGAAACGAGAAGCCGGCGGGCCGCGCGACAGCGACGACAATGGGAAATCAGCGACCCGAACGGCCGAAAGCCTGGCATTCGTTGCACCCTGCCCCAGATCGGCGGCGCCGGCCGTTGGCGGCACGAGCACGAAAAGCCGTTCCATCGCGACGGGAGCTATTGCAAAAAGACGCTCGAAAGATGCAGCCGCGTCTCCCGACCCAACCTCGTCGGGCGCAGCAGCGCGCTCGAGCGCCATGCGCTCCGCACCGGCGGAAGCCGCGCCGTTCATGGACAATGTCACCAAAAGCACGGCAACGATAGCGGAAAGACAGGGTGAGCAGCGACGTTTTCCGAAAAAGGATGAAAACGCTCCGATCAATCGTGCCTCCGGCCTGCTTTGAATATCCTCGGGAATCGCGGCTTTTCCACCGCTTTGAGCACTTTAAGGCATCCCATCCTCCGATGTCCACACGAAAAAGATGGAAATTGGTATTTTATTCTGGCGCCATAGCAGAAGCATGGGGAAGACGGCACAACGGAACACGGAAATGGTGATGGAGCGGTATTTTTTTCTATTTTGAAGGCTTTTTTGCTTCGGTCCCGAGGGCGAATCCCGGCATGCGGCCACACCAATTTGCCATGATCGGCGCGAATGATCGTTCCGGCTCTGGCGATCGAATGCAAGGCACAGGGAACAATCCCCGTCCAGGAACGTTTAGATGATCGCGAGGAAGAACCGGATATCCTGTCGGAGGGCACCATGAAAGCCATTATCGCAAGTTCGGCCTTATTGCTGGCAACCACACCTGCCTTGGCCGCTGATCTCGTCTACCAGGAGCCCATCGCTCCGGAAGTGATCGCAACGCCCGAGACCTTCAGTTGGAGCGGACCTTATATCGGTCTGCAGGGCGGCGGCAGTTGGCTCAGGGGCGATCTTGACGGTCCTGGTTTCAATGACAGGGAACATTTCAACGGCGGCATCCTAGGCGGTTTCGTCGGCTATAACTATCTCCTCGACAACAATGTGGTTCTGGGTGCCGAAGGCGACCTGAACTACAACTGGAACGAAAAAGGTATCGGCGGCGGCGTCGATGCCGGAACGGATCTAAGCGGATCGGTGCGCGCCCGCGTCGGTTATGCGCTCGACAATGCGTTGATCTATGCAACGGCCGGCTGGGCGGTCACTCGCGGTTACGCCGACGTGCCCGGCGCTGGCAAGGATCGCGCCACGTTCAACGGCTATACGGTCGGCGCCGGCGTCGATTACGCCTTCACGCAAAAAGTCTTCGGTCGCGCCGAATACCGCTTTAGCGACTATGGCGAAAAGAGCATTTCCGGCATCGACGTCGATCCGAAGCAGCATACGCTGATGATCGGTATCGGCGTGAAGTTCTAACAATCGTTGCCTTCAGCCGCAGCACCACCCACTCATTCGTCATCCTCGGGCTTGTCCCGAGGATTAAGGCATTTTTGATTTATTCTTTATCGTCAATTGCTTGGCAGGCGATGGCAGATCCTCGGGACAAGCCCGAGGATGACGTTGTTGAGGGATCAGCCCATCCGAAAGACTCAATGCATCTCGAACGTCCCCGTCAGGGACGCCTGGCTGATGATATGCCGACGCGCTTCCCGCCACATCGCCTCCACCCCGGCAGCCGCCGTGACCGGCAGGCTCGGAACGTCCAGCGCCGCCAGCTTGAAGTGATAATGGTGGAGGCCGTGGCCGCGCGGCGGCTGCGGACCGTCATAACGGGCGTAACCGAAATCGTTTTCGGAAAAATGCAGGCCGCCATGTTTCGCATCCATGCCAACCGGCAGGTCGCGCCAGTCGGCAGGAATGTCGAAGATGCCGCAATGGCGGAACGTTCCGCTCGGCGCATCGGGGTCTTCGACGATCAGGGCAAAACTCTGCACGTCGGGAGGCGCGCCTTGCCAGCGCAGGGGCGGAAGCAGGTTTTCTCCGGATCGTGCATATTTCTGGGGAATCTGGTCGCCCTCGGCAAAAGCCGTGCATACGAGGGTCAAGGTCATTCCATGCTCCTTTCTCCTGTCGTAGGTTCGATGCGCCCTCAAAAGCAACAGACTGTCGATCCTATGCGGGCCATCGATGGAAAACGCACAGGACGGCGGGAAGTTCCGCCGGAGGTCAGCTTTCCACCAGCAGATAGGGTTCCTTCGCCGGCTGCGTGACCGAGAAGACCGAAGGCCCGATCGCGTGGAAGAACCTTCGGAAGATCTCGATGAAGATGCGCACGAAGAGCGGCTTGGCCGCGCCGTACATGTCGGCGACGATCAGGGTCGGCGGTGGCAGGTCGTCGAGGATCGGTCGCCGCACGATGGCGGCGCCGTCCGACGTCGCCCGGCCGATCGGGCGCATGTTGAGCACCGACATGCCGAACCCGGAGGCGACGGCGGAACGTACGGTTTCGTAGGAGCGGGTGTGAAAGCGCACCTCGGGGCGTTTGGCCAGCACGTCGAACAGGGTCAGCAGGTAGGTGGCCGTCTGCGGCATGTCGAGCAACACCAGCGGCCGGGTGGCGAGATCCGACAGCCATACGGCATCGCGTTCGGCCAGCGGATCGTCGGCATGCAGCACGGCATGCGCCGGGACGCGGCAGATGCGGGTGATGCTGTCGGTATGGATCGGACCGATATCGTAGAGAATGGCCAGATCGATCAGGCCTTCCGCAAGCCAGGCCTGCAACTGCACCTGGTCGCCTTCGAGAAGATCGATTTCGACGTCGCCGACATTGTCGACGTAGCTGCGCAGCATCTCCGGCATGAACAGCGCGCCGAACGGCTCGAAGCAGCCGATCCGCAGCACCTTGGGAACCCGGTCGCTCAGATCGCCGATCGCCCGGTTGAATTCGTTGGCCGCCGACAGCATGACGCGCGCGGCACTGACGAAGCGTTCGCCCGCCGGGGTGATCTGCACGCCGCGCGCCGGACGGCGGTCGAAGATACGGGCGCCCATCTCGCCTTCCGCCAAAGCAATGGCCGCCAGGATCGAGGATTGCGAAATGTAGAGCGCTTTCGAGGCGGCCTGGACGCTGCCCAGCCGGGCGACCTCGCTGACATACCGGAGCTGACGAATGGTGAGGTTCATGGCACGCCAAAATTGTTACATAAAATAGAAAAAGTTCTTCTGAATAATACATTTTGTGAAACGAAAAGAAAGCGGCAGACTGCCCTCGTCAAATCAAATCCGCCGATAGAGCGGATGGTGAAGACAAGGGGTTCAAAAGCAGAATGTCGAAAACCAACCCACTTTCCGGGATCAATTCCCTGTGCCTTCTGGATGCCGCGGCGCTCGCCAAGGCTTTTGGCGCAGGCGACGTTTCGCCCGTCGAGGTCGCGACCGCGGTCATGGACCGGGCGGAAGACATCAATCCGTCGCTGAATGCCTTTACCTTCGTCGATCGCAAGGGCGCTCTCGAAGCTGCCGCCGCGTCGGAGAAGCGCTGGCGGGCCGGCGAACCGCTTTCCGACGCCGACGGCGTTCCCACCACGCTCAAGGACATCGTCTGGGTCGACGGCTGGAGCGTTCGCTACGGCAGCAAAACAACGCCTGCCGAGCCTTATCGCGCCGATGCGCCCGCCGTCGAGCGGATGCGCGCTGCCGGCGCCGTGTTCATCGGTCAGACGACGACGCCGGAATTCGGCTGGAAGGCCGTTACCGACAGCACGCTGTGCGGCATCACCCGCAATCCTGTCGATCCCAGCAAGGGTTCCGGCGGCTCCTCCGGCGGTGCGGCGGTGGCGGCGGCGACCGGTGCGGGCGTCTTCCATCTCGGCACCGATGGCGGCGGCTCGATCCGCGTCCCGGCCTCCTTCTGCGGCATCGTCGGCCTGAAACCAACCTTCGGACGCGTACCCGCCTACCCGGCCAGTGCCTTCGGCACGGTTGCCCATCTCGGGCCGATGACGCGCAGCGCTGCGGATGCGAAAGCGATGCTGAAGATCCTGTCCGGCCGCGACCTGCAGGACTGGGCACAGGGCGCCGGCCAGCTGGCACCGCTCGATGACGAGGCGGTGGATCTGTCCGGCCTCAAGATCGGTTACTGGTCCGAGCCGCCTGTCGGCGCGGTCGATGCCGACGTCAAGCGTATCGTCGATGCCCGCGTGGCGGAACTGCGGGCGGCCGGCGCCAGCGTCGAGCCGATCGTGCTGCCGGGCGAAAACCATCTCGATCTCTTCCACCATCACTGGTTCACCGGGGCTGCTGCGAGACTGGCGCTGGTTCCCGAAAGCGAGCGTGCCGGCATCGACCCGGGCTTCCTCGATATCGCCGCGCAAGGCGGGCGGATCGATGTCAAGGGCCTGATTGCCGCGCAGGTGCGCCGCTCCGAATTCGGCAGCGCCATGGACCGGCTGCTGGAAACCTACGACTTCGTCGTCTCGCCCGGCACGGCCATCCCGGCCTTCGAGGCCGGTCTCGAATTTCCCGCCGACGGCCGCTACCGGCGCTGGACGGAATGGGCCGCCTTCAATTTTCCGATCAATCTCAGCCAGCAGCCGGCCTGTGTGATACCGTGCGGTGCGACGCCGGAAGGTCTGCCGGTGAGTTTCCAGATCATCGGAGCGCGTGGCGCCGATGCCCGCGTCCTTTCCGCCGCGGCGAGCCTGGAGGTGCTCTTCTCCAGGTAAGCACATGACTGACGCATGACGACTGACAACCAAGGATAAAAGGGGTACCGTTATGATGAAGAGACGTGCAATGCTACAGGGAGTGATCGGCGCGGGAGCCGCCGGCACACTCCTCGCCAACATCAACAGCACCGCCCGCGCGCAGGACACGACGCCGATCCCGGTCGGTTCGGCCTTGCCGATGTCGGGTTTTGCCGCAGCCGACGGCATCGAGTTCAAGAACGGCCTCGATCTCGCCGCCGAAGAAATCAACGCTGCCGGCGGCATTTTGGGCCGGCCGATCGAAATCCACGTCGAAGACACCAAGGAAATGGGCGCCGACATCGTCAGCCAGGCGATGCAGCGTCTCATCGACCGCTTCAGCACGCCGGTGCTGATGAACGGCTACAATGTCGGCACCAACATGATCGAGATGGACATTGCCGCCGACAATGATGTCATCATGATGCACTACAACACGCTGATTTCGCACAACGAAAAGTTCAAGACCGATCCCGATCGCTACTACGGCTGCTTCCAGGGCGACCCGCCGGAATATTGGTACGGCCCTGGCTGCCTCAACTTCCTGAAGACACTGTCGGAAGGCGACAAGTGGAAGGCGCCGAACAAGAAGATCGCCATCATTCCGTCGGCGAACGAATATTCGATCGTCATCGCCAACGCCATCCGCGACAAGGCGACGGAATACGGCTTCGAGATCAGCCTGTTCGAGACCGTTCCCTTCCCGACCAACCAATGGGGACCGACGCTCGCCAAGCTGCGCCAGGACCCGCCGGCGGCGATCATCGTCACCCACTTCCTGCCGCAGGACCTTGCCCAGTTCATGGTGCAGTTCCTGGCGCAGCCGATCAACAGCCTGGTCTACATGCAGTACGGCCCGTCGCTGCCGGCCTTCCGCGAAATCGGTGGCGAAGCCGTCAACGGCGTCATCTATTCGACGGTCGTCGGCTGCCTGCCGGACGATTGCTCCAAGCCGTTCCGCGACGCCTACCGCGCCAAATTCGGCCCGAACTCGGCCTATATCACCGGTTCGCAAACCTATGACGGCTTGTGGATGTGGGCGATTGCGGCAGCCATCGCCGGCGGCCCCAGCGAGCCGTTCAACAAGGAACAGACGCAGAAGGTGGCCGCCGTGCTGCGCCGCAACGTCTATCGCGGCGTCAACGGCACCTACCGCGCCGACCCGGCCGGCCAATCAGCCTATTGCTACCCGACGCAGGTCGCCGACCCGTCGCTCGGCATGCCGCACCAGTTCCTGCAGCACCAGGACTACAAGACCGACCCGAAGCTCATCGCCCCGGCGCTCTACGCCACCGACAGCTTCGTCCTGCCGCCGTGGTTCAAGTAACCGCGACGGATAACCATCATCGGTGAATGCGGGAGATGCGGGCCGGAGCTTTCGGCCCGCAGGCTCTCCGCATGAAGGAGCAGGTCATGAGCGACGATATGGGCCCCATGCTCGTATGCGAAAATGTCGTGAAGCGTTTCGGTTCGCTCGCGGCGGTGGATGGCGTATCGCTGTCGGTGAACCGGGGCGAGATCGTCGGGATCGGCGGCCCGAACGGTGCCGGCAAGACGACGTTCTTCGATGTCATCACCGGCATCATCCCGGCGACCGAGGGGCGCATGCGCTTCGGCGATACGGATATCGGCGGCCTCGGCGCCGACCGGATCTGCCAGCTCGGCATGGCGCGGACATTCCAGCTCAACGCCGCCTTCGACAGCCTGACGGTGCGTGAAAACGTCGATATCGCCGCCTATTTCGGCCGCGGCAAGCGGCGCATACCGGGTTTTCGCCTCGGCAACGAGGTGCGCGACCAGACGGAAGAGGCGCTCGCCTTCGTCGGCCTGTCCGCCAAGGCGGACGAGACGGTGGCACAATTGCCCGTCCTCGACCGCAAGCTGCTGATGATCGCCGGCGCGATCGCCACCAAGCCGCAGATTCTCTTTCTCGACGAGCCCGTCGGCGGCCTCAACGGCGACGAGATCGACCACATCATGGCGCTGGTGCTGAAGCTGCGCGACCAGGGCATGACGGTGGTGCTGATCGAGCACGTCATGCGTTTCCTGCTTGCGCTTTCGAGCCGGGTCATCATCATGCATCACGGCAAGGTGATCTTCGAGGGACCGCCGAGCGCCGTTGCCGAGGACCAGACCGTTGTCGAGACCTATCTCGGCGAAGGCACGCAGAAACGACTGAAGAAGTATTTCGCGGAAGGGGAGACGCAACCATGACGGCTGCGACGTTACCGCCTGTCCTGAGCCTGAAGAATATCGTCTCCGGTTATGGCGGGCTCGATATCCTCAAGGGCATCTCGCTTGACGTCGGCGCCGGCGAATTCGTCACCGTCGTCGGCCCCAACGGCCACGGCAAATCGACCCTGTTGAAGACGATTTCCGGGCTGGTGCCGCTGCGCGCCGGTTCGATCAGCATCGACGGCACCGAGGTCACCGGCAAGCCGCATACCGTCGCCGGCCTCGGCGTCGCGCATGTGCCGCAGGGCGACATGCTGTTTCCGGAAATGAGCGTGCTCGAAAACCTTTTGATGGGCGCCTATCTGGCGCCGGGCAAGGCGGAAATCGACCGCCGGCTCGACGAGGTCTATACGCTGCTGCCGAAACTCTCCGACCGCCGCCACCAGATCGCCTCGACGCTGTCGGGCGGCGAGCGGCGCATGGCCGGCATCGGCCGCGGGCTGATGATGGGCGGGCGCATCCTGCTGATCGACGAACCGTCGCTGGGGCTGGCGCCATTGATCATCGAACAGATCTACGGCGTCATCGCCGAACTGAGCAAGACGGGGCGGACCATCCTGCTGGTCGAGGAAAACCCCGCCCGCGTCGAAGATCTCGCCGACAAGCTGCATCTTCTCGACGACGGCGCAATCGTCTGGTCCGGCCCGCCGGCCGACCTTCTCGCCCGCGAGGAACTGCTCGCAACCTATCTCGGAGGCTGACGGATGACGCTCGACATTCTCATGTCCATTCTCGTCGCCGGCATCACCACCGGCGCCCTCTACGCGCTTGCAACCGTCGGCCTCTCCCTCGTCTGGGGCTCGATGGGCATGCTCAACATGGCGCATGCGGCGATGCTGACCATGGGTGGATACGCCGCCTTCACGGTGTCGTCGGCGCTCGGCCTGCCCGTCATCGCCGGTTTTGCTGGAGCAATCGTCATCGGCATGATCGGCGGCAGCCTGCTTTACGTGCTGATCGTCCGCAACCTGCTGAAGAACGACAAGTCGACCTTCGAATCCAACGTCATGATCGCCACCGTCGGCATCGGCATCGCGCTGGAGAACGCCATCCTGATGATCTATGGCGGACAGCCATTGAAGCAGCCGCTGTCGATCCCCGGCACGCTGATGCTCGGGCCGCTCGCCCTGCCCTACCAGAACATCGTCATCATCCTGACCGTCGTGGTGCTGATGGCCTTCATCGCGCTGCTGCTCAACCGCACTCGCATGGGCCGGGCGATCCGCGCCACGGCGCAGAACCGCGATGCGGCGCAGCTGATGGGCGTTGCCGTCAACCGCGTCTATTTCCAGGTCCTGGTGCTGTCCGGCGGCCTCGCCGGCATCTGCGGCGTCATGGTGAGCTCGATCACACAGCTGTCGCCGCCGCTCGGCAACGACCCCATGCTCAAGGCCTTCATCATGTGTGTCGTCGCCGGCCTCGGCAACCTGCCGGGCGCGGTCGCCGCCGCCTTCGGCCTCGCTTTGTTCGAAGCCTTCATCCAGTATGCCGCCGGTGCCCGCTGGGGTTTCCCGTCGCTGCTCTTCGTCGTCATCGCCGTGCTGATCTGGCGCCCGTCCGGTCTGTTCGGCCGCGCCCAGATCCGCCGCCTGTGAGGGGAAACCATGTCGAACCAACCCGTTTCCCGCCCCAACAGCCCGACCGGCTCGGCAAAGACCGACCTGGCGATCACCGCCGTGCTGATCGCCATAGCCATCGCCCTGCCCTTCTTCGTCGATAGCCGCTACGTCATGGGCCAGATCGTGCTGGCGCTGTTTTATGCGACCATCGCTTCGCAATGGAACCTGCTGTTCGGCTTCTCCGGCATCTTCTCGCTGGCACAGATGGCGATTTTTGCCTTTGGCGGTTACGCCACGGCGATGATCTGCTTCTATTTCGGCTGGAACGTCTGGGCGGCTGTCGTTCCGGGCGCCGTCGGCGCGATGATCTTCTCGCTCGCCGTCGGGCTTGCCTGCCTGCGGCTGACGGGCGTCTACGTGGCGCTGCTGACGCTTGCCATCGCCCAGACCATGTACCAGCTGATCGTCACCGATACCGAGTGTTTTACCATGGTCGGCTCGATCTGCCGGCAGTTCACCGGCGGCGCCGTGGGATTTGCGCGCTTCGGCGAACTCGGCACCCGCGCCTTGCTGAAAGGCCAGTGGCTGGTGGGCAACTACGCCATCGTCGCCACGCTGTTCGCGATCACGATGCTTTTTACATATGCGATCATCAAAAGCCCGATCGGCCTCGCCTTCCGGGCGCTCAAGGATAATCCGGGTTATGCCGTCGCCCGCGGCGTCAACCGGTTCCAGGCGCAGCTCCTTGTCTTCGGTATCTCCGCCTTCTTCACCGGCCTTGCCGGCGGTTTTTACGCCGCGCATTTCCAGGCGATCGGTCCCGGCATCCTGTCGATGTCGCAGCTGATGTTCATTATCGCCGTGGTCGTCGTCGGTGGCGTCGGCACCTTTTGGGGGCCGCTGGTCGGCACCGTCATCCTCGTCGCCGCCGACGAGCTGATGCGCGAAGCAGGTGAATTCCGCACCTTTGGCCTCGGCATCATCATCGCACTCTCCATCATCCTCATGCCGAAGGGGCTTGTCGGCCGCCTCGGCGACCTCGTCCGCTGGAGCCGCAAGCGCGGCCAGGCGGCCCACCAGGAAAAGCTTGCAGAAAGCCCGGCGCCAGCCGGAGAATAAAAGTAGAGGGGTTCCATGTACGACACCATCATCATTGGCGCCGGCTCGGCCGGCTGCGTGCTCGCCAACCGCCTGAGCGCCGATCCCGACCGTAAGGTGCTGGTCCTCGAAGCCGGCCGCGCCGCACCTATCGCCTCCGACATTCCGTCCGACTGGGTGACGATGTTCAACACCGGCGCCGACTGGGGGTATTACACCGAACCGCAGGCCGGCTGCCGTGGCCGTCGCATCTTCTGGCCGCGCGGAAAAATGATCGGCGGATCGGGCGCGCTGAACGCGATGATCTACATCCGCGGCCTGCCCTCCGACTACGACGCCTGGGAAGCGATGGGCAATGCCGGCTGGGGCTGGAAGGACGTCTTCCCGGTCTTCCTGCAGTCGGAAAACAATGCCGACATCAAGGACAGCCCCTACCACGGCAATGACGGGCTGCTGCACATCGGCAACGTGCCCTACGTCGACAAATACGAGCAGATGTGGATCGAGGCGGCCCAGGCAGCTGGTTACGCATTCAACCCGGACTACAACGGCGAAAAGCAGGAAGGCGTCGGCCTCTTCCAGTTCACCATCAAGAACGGCGAACGCTGGGGCACCGGCAAGGCCTATCTGCGCCCGGCACTGGAACGCCCCAATCTGACGCTGAAATCCGGCGTGCTCGTGACCGGCCTGATCATCGAGAACGGCCGTGCCAAGGGCGTCAAATATCTGGTCGATGGCGTGCCGGAAGTGGCTTATGCCGAGAGCGAGGTGGTGCTGTCTTCCGGCGCCGTCGGTTCGGCGCAGATCTTGATGCTTTCCGGCGTCGGCCCGGCCGACGAATTGACGGAAGCCGGCGTCAAGCCGGTGCACGACCTGCCGGGCGTCGGCAAGGACCTGCAGGACCATCTGAATATCCCGATCAGCTTCTACACCAAGGAACCGATCGGCATCGGCGCCTGGACCGACGAGCTGATCTCCGAAAGTTTTGCCGAATGGCGCGACAAGCGCACCGGCATCCGCACCTCGCCCTGGGTTGCCTCCGGCGGCCATGTCTGCTCGCGTCCCGGCATCGAACCGGACCTGCAGCTTTACGGCGCGATCAGCCCGCACCGCGACTATGCCCGCTTCCTCGGCGGCCAGGCCGGCGTCACCGGCCACTCGACGCTGCAGCGCCCGAACAGCCGCGGCGAGATCAAGCTACGCTCCGCCAACCCGATCGAATATCCGTCGATCGATCCGAAATATTTCGTCAGCGATCCTGACGGCACCGACCTTGCGACCATGGTCGCCGGCGTGCGCATCAACCGCGCTATCCTGCAGCAGTCGCCGATGAAGGAACTGATTGCCTACGAACTGTCGCCCAGCGCCGAATGCCAGACGGACGAGGAGATCGCCAACTATGTCCGCGGCCACATGACCACCCTCTACCATCCGTCGAGCACCTGCCGCATGGGCACCGACGCCAGGGCGGTGACCGATCCCGCGACATTGAAGGTGCACGGACTGGAAGGCCTGCGCATCGCCGACGCGTCCGTGATCCCGAAGATGGTCTCCGGCAATCTCAACGCGCCGACGATCATGGTCGCCGAACGGGCCGCGCAGATGATCCTCGCCGGCTGAACGGCGAGGAACGGCAATTAGAAGATTTTTGGAGGAAACGCCGTGAAGAAGACAGGCTGGAATTTCCACGAACTCTACCTCTGGCACGAGACCGGGCCGGCATCGATGTTTTTTGCTGCCGGCCTGACGGTCGAGCCGGGCGAACACGCCGAAAACGCTTCGACCAAGCGGCGTTTCCGCAACCTGATGGAAGTCTCGGGCCTCGTCGATCAGCTGGTCAAGGTCAATTCCGTCGAGATCGGCGAAGACGATATCGCCCTCTTCCACAACCGCGATTATATTCGCCGGATCAAGGCGGAGAGCGACCATCGCGGCGGCGAGGCAAGCTTCCTGACGCCCTTCGGCCGCGGCAGCTACGAGATCGCCGTCCTGGCGGTCGGCGGCACGACGGCGTTGATGGACGGCGTCCTGAGCGGTACGATCGACAATGGTTATGCGCTGGTTCGCCCGCCGGGCCACCATGCCGAGGCCGAACAAGGCATGGGTTTCTGCCTGTTCGGCAACATTCCGATCGCCATCATGAAAAACCGGCAGAAACACAGGTTCGACCGGGTCGCCACGGTGGACTGGGACGTGCACCACGGCAACGGCACGCAGGCGGCCTTCTATTCCGACCCGAGCGTGCTGACCATCTCGCTGCACCAGGAACGGCTCTATCCGCCGGACAGCGGCGATCGCGAGGAACGCGGCACGGGTGCCGGCGAAGGGTTCAACATCAACATCCCGCTGCCTGCCGGCAGCGGCCACGGCGCTTATATCGCCGCCTTCGAGCAGGTGGTGCTGCCGGCGCTTGCCCGCTACAAGCCGGATCTCATCGTCGTGCCCTCCGGTTTCGACGCCTCGGGCGCCGATCCGCTCGGCCGGATGATGCTGCACAGCGAAACCTACCGCGAGATGACGCGGATGCTGATGCAGGCAGCCGATACGCTTTGCGGCGGGCGGCTGGTGATGTCGCATGAAGGCGGTTATTCCGCAGCCTACGTTCCCTATTGCGGCCTCGCCGTCATGGAAGAGCTGTCGGGGATCAAGACCCCCATCGACGATCCCTTCCTGCCGATCTTCCAGGGCTATTACGGGCAGCTCATCCAGCCGCACCAGCAGGAGGCGATTGCCAAGGCGGCGGCGCTGGTCGGGGCCATTCCCGCCTGACTTTGCAGCTCATCATGGTGAAACGACAAAGACCGGGGCGGCTGATGCCGCCCCGGTCTTTTTTCAAGCAGACGCAATATCCGCGTTTCAGAAGCGGTAGGTGACGCCGGTGCCGATCAGCCAGGGATTGAGCTTCGCCTTGCCGGACAGCGACGTGCCGTTGAGATCGACCTTCCACTTGGGCTCGAGGAAGAGCTTCTTCACGTCGAAGTTCACGCCCCAATGGTCGTCGATCATGTAGTCGAAGCCGACCTGCAGGGCACCGCCCAGCTTGTTCTCGACATCGAGATTGGAAAAGGCACCGGAACCGGACTGGTTGTAGAACAGCGTATAGTTCACGCCGGCACCGACATAGGGTTTGAAGGCGCCGAAATCGGTGAAATGATATTGCAGCGTCAATGTCGGCGGCAGAAGCCACGTCTTGCCCACCTTGCCGAGGCCGGCAATCGCCCCATCGGCCTTGACGTTTGCATAGGTCGTGCCGAGGATCAGTTCGGCGGCGATGTTGTCGGTGAAGAAGTAGGAGATATCGAGTTCCGGAACGACCGTGTTCGAATAGGAAAGATCCGATCCGGCGATGCCGTTCACAAACCCGGAATCTTCGGTGATGACGCCGAGGCCGCGCACGCGGATCTGCCAGGGGCTTTGGGCCGCCAGATCGGTTGCCGCTTCCGGCGGCGCCATGCGCTCTTCGAGGTCGGCGGCCAGGGCCTGGTTGCCAAGCAGCATCAGGCCGGCGGCAAGCATCGCTGTCCTTGCCCGTCCCATCCCGTTTTTCGTCATTTCGTCTCTCCGTCAGTCAGACTCGTCTTTGCGGAGCGACTATGGGACCGGCGGGAGACGTGCTTCTTTGCGCTAGATCAAACGAAGCCGCCCCGGGAACGGCATTGAGGCGATATTCGCGCAGATCTTGACAATTGTTCAGTGAAAACAAGGAAAACGGTAGCGGACGTCACGGCGAATCCGATTGCCGCCTTGCCGGGGACGGCGCGTTGGCGTCATCCGAAGCCTTGTCCGTGCCTTTCGGAGTCCAGGTTTCTTCGCCCAGCCTCTGGTCGCCGTTGAACGCCCAGCGGCCTTTCCAGCTCTTGTCCGGCTGCAGCACATATTCGACGATGCCCATCGAATCGCCGGTTCCGAAACCGACCACGAAGCGGCTATCCGCAGAGCCGGACGATTGCCCTTCTATGCCGACGCCGACAACCTGCGCGCCGGCGATATCCCATTTCACGGAATAGGCGGCACCGCTTTTGCTCACCTCGACCTGCCCCGTGTAATGGCTGCCGTCGGAGGGGTTCGTACCGTTCACCGCATAAACGCCAGTGGGATCTGCAAGCGCCAAACCGGGCACGACGACAAACGCCAGGGAAAAAAGCGAGAGGGGACGAAAAAACACCGCTGTTGCACCTTCCGAACGATTTCCGGGAGCATAGCTCCGCCGAGAAAGCCCATCCGATTGAAAATCGGAGGAAAATTACCAAGATTTCACTTTATCAGCGGCTATCGCCTATGTCACATCCGAATGAAACAAAAGGATGAACGAATGACGGCTGACAGCAACAACGAGGGCAAGGGCGTGGCGAAAGCGGAAACGCCGGATCTTGCCGCGATCCTCGGCAAGACACGCAAGAAGCGCGGCGGGGCTCGCTGGCTGGTGCGGTTTCTCGTCGTGTTGATCCTGATCGGCTGCGGTGCCGGGGCCTATTTCTATTTCGGGCAAAGCGGCGAGACCTATGCCTACACCACCCAGCCGGCGAAGAAGGGCGAGTTGACCGTCATCGTCACCGCCACCGGATCGGTGGAGCCGACGGAAAAGGTCGATATTTCCAGCGAGCAGTCCGGGACGGTCAGAAGCGTCTCGGTCGACTACAACAGCATCGTCAAGTCCGGCGATGTCCTGGCGGTGCTCGACACCAACAAGCTCGAAGCGGATGTGCAGAGCGCCCAGGCGAAACTCAACTCGTCGAAGGCGAACGTCCTCAAGGCGCAGGCCGACCTCGGATCGGCGCTGAACGGCCTGGAGCGCTTGAAATCGCTGGTGCAGAACAAGGTATCGACGCAACAGGACCTCGATGCCGCGCAGTTCAAATACGATGCCGCCGTTGCCACCACACAGATCAACGAGGCCGACGTGCTGGCGGCGGAAGCATCGCTGAAACTTGCGGAGGTCAACCTGTCGAAGGCGCGCATCGTCTCGCCCATCGACGGAATGGTGCTGACGCGGGCCGTCGATCCCGGCGCGACGGTGGCCGCATCGCTGCAGGCACCGGTGCTCTTCACCCTCGCCGGCGACCTGCGGCGGATGGAGTTGCAGGTGGATGTCGACGAGGCCGATGTCGGGCAGGTTGCCGTCGGCCAGAAGGCGACCTTCAGTGTCGACGCCTTTCCCAACAAGAAATTTCCGGCCGAGATCCAGAAGATCCGTTATGCTTCCGAGACGATTTCCAACGTCGTGACCTACATGGCGGTGCTGACCGTGCAGAACGACGAACTGCTGTTGCGGCCCGGCATGACGGCGACGGCGGATATCGTCGTCCAGTCCATCGCGGACACGGTGCTGATCCCGAATGCGGCGCTGCGATATTCGCCGCCGTCGGAAGGACGCTCGCGCGGCCTGCTGAGCCTGTTCCGCCCGCCGCGCATGCGGAACTTCTCGGCCCCGCCGCAGACGGGCGCAAAACGCAATGTCTGGGTGCTGCGCAACGGTCGCGCCCAGTCGGTAGCCGTGGAAATCGGCGCCACGGACGGCCAGTTCACGCAGCTTGTTTCCGGCAGCCTTTCGGACGGCGACGAACTGATCACCGACGCGACGGCGCTCGGCCGGTGAGCGGGAGGCTGGGATGACAACACCGCCGCTGATCGAATTCCGCAAGGTTTCCAAACTCTACGGCTCCGGGGAAGCGACGATCCGCGCCCTCGACCGGATCGACCTGTCCATCCGGCCCCAGGAATTCGTCGCCATCATGGGGCCGTCCGGATCAGGCAAGTCCACCGCTATGAACATCATCGGCTGTCTCGACGTGCCGACCGATGGCGACTACCTGTTCCAGGGCATCTCCACCAGCGGCTTCGACCGCACGCAGCTGACGCTGCTGCGGCGTCACATGCTCGGTTTCGTCTTTCAGGGTTTCAACCTGCTGCCGCGCACCTCCGCCATCGAGAATGTCGAACTGCCGCTGGTCTATCGGGGCATCGACACCAAGGAGCGGCGTAGCCGGGCTGCGGATGCGCTCGCCCGCGTCGGCCTCGCCGGGCGCGAACATCACACGGCCCAACAGCTTTCCGGCGGCCAGCAGCAGCGCGTCGCCATCGCCCGCGCCATCGTCACCGATCCGGCCGTGCTTCTGGCCGACGAGCCGACCGGCAACCTCGACACCCGCACCAGCATCGAGATCATGGAGCTGATCACCGGCCTCAACCGCGACCGCGACATAACGGTCATCATGGTCACCCATGAAAACGATATAGCCGCCCATGCCAGGCGCGTGCTGCGCTTCGTCGACGGCCGTCTGGAGTCCGATCGCATGAATAGCGAGGTCGCCGATGTTTCTTGAGACCGTAAAACTCGCGCTGCGCGCCATCAGCCGCAACCTGCTGCGCTCCTTCCTCACCGTGCTCGGCGTGGTGATCGGCGTTGCCGCCGTCATCGCCATGGTCACCATCGGCAACGGTACGACGGCGCAGGTGACGGCCGATATCTCCAAGCTCGGCACCAACATGCTGTTCGTCCGTCCCGGCCAGTTCGGCCCGCGTCGCGCCGCGACGGAACCGAAACGTTTTACCGAACGGGATGTCGATGCGATCCGCGCCCAGATCAACGGCCTCAGGGCGGTTTCACCGGTCAGCCAGTCGACGGCGGTGATCATCTATGGCGGGCAGAACCATTCGAGCACGGTGGCGGGCGTCACCAACGACTATCTCATCGCTCAGAACTGGGAGCTTGCCAGCGGCCGCAGTTTCCTGGCCTCGGAGGAGCGCGGCGGCCAGACTGCCTGTATCCTCGGCGAAACCGTGCGGCAGGAGCTGTTCGGCGCGGCGCGCCCGGAAGGGCAGCTCATCCGCGTCGGCAAACTGTCCTGCTCGGTTATCGGCGTGCTGGAGAAAAAGGGCCAGTCCGGCATGGGCAACGACCAGGACGACACGGTGCTCGTGCCCTTGCGCGTCTACCAGCGCCGGATCGGCGGCACCACGGATATCTCGACGATCATGCTGTCTGCCCGCGACGGCATCTCGACCGCCAAGGTGCAATCCGACGTCACGGCGCTGCTGCGCGAGCGCCGCAAGATCGGGCTCGGCCGCGAGGACGATTTCAACGTCAACGACATGACACAGATGGCGGCGACGCTGACAGGCACCACCACGCTGCTGACCGGACTTCTGGGCGCCGTCGCTGCCGTCAGCCTGCTCGTCGGCGGCATCGGCATCATGAACATCATGCTGGTGTCGGTGACCGAGCGGACCCGTGAAATCGGCACGCGCCTGGCGATCGGCGCACTGGAGGGCCAGGTGCTGATGCAGTTCCTGGTCGAGGCCGTCACCCTGTCGATCTTCGGCGGGGTCGTCGGCATCCTGCTCGGCCTTGGCCTTGCCTATAGCGTCGTTTCCTTCCTCGGCGTGCCGTTCGTCACCAGTCCGACGATCATCGCCGTCGCCTTCTTCTTCTCGGCCGCGATCGGCATGATCTTCGGTTATTTCCCGGCGCGCCGGGCAGCGCAGCTCAATCCGATCGAGGCGCTGCGCCACGAATGACGGATCTCACTTGATCGAATAGTCGTATTTGCCGGCGGTCCAGCGGACCGCCCGGAAACCGTCGGCGGTGGCGACCGGTTTGCTGAGGCGGGAGACGATCTCGCTCAGCGCCGCCCGCGCGTTCATGGTCGCTTCGAGGCCCTGGTCGGCCGGCACCAGTTGCGAAAGATCGATGTCGTCGTTGATGACCAAAGCCACGAGGACGCTGTCGCCGCTTTCGCCGGCCTCGAAATCGAAGCCGTAATATTCGTCCGGAATGGTTAATGTCTGGTTCGGCGACAGCGGCGTGATTTTTTGCGCGACGGTATTGGGGAAAATCTGCGTCGCCTCGCCCTTGGCGTTGACGTCGAGAAGCACGAGTTGCCCGCCGGACACGCTTTTTATCGCGATCTTGAAGACGTCGCCGGCATGCAGCGTCGTCCCCCGGTCTATGGAAACCGCCACCGAGCCGTTGTCATATCCACCCAGGATATCGCCGACCGACTGGACGGGATCGGCGGCGACATAGACCGGCTGCGGCGTCTGCAGCGTTTCAACCTTCTGGAGTTGCGGTTTTTCCTCCACGGCCGGCTTGGTGTAACCGGCAAGCTCCGCCCCCAGCAATTGCGGCGAGGCTTCGATCTGCGGGTCGAGCGACTGGCAGTCCTTCTTCAGCTTGCAGTATTCGCCGGATTTCAGTTTCAGGTACTGGAAGAGTTCCGAAACACTGGTGACGCCGTTGCCGTTGGCATCGGCCTCCCCCTTCACCAGCCCCGCGACGAAGGCGGCGGTGAAGACGCCGTGCCTCTCGTCCGGCGGCAGCCGGTCGTCGTCCCAGGCAACCTGGTAGGGCGCGGCAGCACTCCAGGTGGTGAGCGATCCCTCGATCACCGCCTCCGGCTTGGTATCGACGGCAAGCTCGATCTTCAGGCCGCGCGTCGTCGGTTGGCTGTTGTCCTTCGAAGGCCGCGGCAGGTATCGCATGCCGGCAACATAATCATCGAGCGAGCCCTCCAGCGATCGCGACAGCGTGCCGGAGTGGCAGGCATCGATGATGAGTGTCACCATGCGATCCTTCATCTTCTCGGTGAGCGCCTGGATGTCGTCGTCGCGAATGATGTTGGTCCAGTCGCTTTCACCGGGGGTAATGTCGTAGGTGGCAATCGCCTCGTCGAGCCCGTCCTCCTCGTCGCCATTGTCGTCCTTCACCTGAAGGCCGTGGCCGGAATAATAGAAGTAGACGCGGTCGCCCGGCTTTGTCCCGGCGACGAGCCATTCTTCGGCCGTGGCCAGCATCGCGCTGCGGGTCGCCTCCTTGTCCAGCAGGACCTTGATGGCTTCCGGCTTGAAGCCGAGCGTGCCTGTGAGAAGCGTCTTCATCGATGCCACGTCGTTGACCGGACCATGCAGGAACATGCGTTCCGGCAGCTTTTCATATTCGCCGATGCCGATCAGCAAGGCCCTGTCTTCCGCGCGTGCGGCGAAAGAAGCCATCAGCAGCGCGGTGAGGACGAGCGCGAAACGGAATGGAAATCTGGGCATCACAGCTTTTCCCGGCTATAAAGCGGCTGGATGGAAATCTGTACGTCCTTGCCGTCGAAACGTTCCGGCAGTGCCTTCAAAAGATCGGAGGCGGAAACATTCGGCTTGTTCAACAGGGCGCTCAGTGCATCGATCGGCTCGTTGGTGGCGAGGACGATGAGGTGATCGGCACCGAAAGGCTTGACCACCTCAAGATCCGGCAGGCTGAACGGCTTGGTATCCTCGCCGCCCGATTGCGCGTCGAGAAGCTGGGCTTCGCCGGTATTGGCAAGGTTGAAGACCAGAAGATTCTTGTAGCTGGAACGGGGAGCATCGAACTTCATGCGATCGCCGGCCGCATAAATGTCCTTTGCCGGTGTCAGCGTTACTGTTCCGGGATTTTGCGCCGCCATCGCCTTCAGGAATTCCAGCAGGATGAATTTGTCGACCACCTGCTGCAGGCGGTCTTCACCGATCTTTTCGCCGGCGACATCGCCGTTCGGCGTGAAGAAAGTGCCGCTTGCCGCATCCCAGCGATAGGGTGCGGCACCGCCGTCTACGACGCGTTCGGGTCGAAAGCCGCTGCCTTCGACGGCAAGTGCGATCTGCGGTTTCCAGCCCTCTTCTTCGACGGGCACGGGTGTGGTCTCGGTGCTTGCGCCTGCCAGCCGAACCACCACTTCCTTCTCCGAGCGCGCCACGCCGGGCACGAAGTTCGGCACCTGCAATGCTTCCGCCTGGCTCTTGATGGTGCTGAAGACGTAGTCCTCCAGTTCGACGCGGGTCAGGACGCCGTCATGGTTGCGGTCGGCCTTGCCTTCCAGCGAGCGGGCGAAACTCCAGCTCAGGGCGCCACGCGGCACGCCGTCGATGATGACTTCCGGCGTCGGCTGGCTCTCGAGCGAGGCGGCAAGCACCGTAACGCGCTTGAAACTGTCGTCGGAAATACCGGCGCCGGCGACCGATTCCTGGCTGGGATTGTCGATCTTGGCGGTAACGGCCGGCGCCAGCCGCGTCTTGCCCGACACCGCACGGCTCATGCCGCCGGAATGGCAGCTATCGAGGATGAAGAGGACCTGGATACCCTTGGCATCGGCCTCCATGAACCAGCTGTTCAATTCGTTGTCGATGATGCTTTCGCTGAAGGTTTCCTGCAGCCGCTCGACATTGAAGCCGGGCAGCACCAGAAATTCGTCCTTGCCGTCCGGTTCCGATCCCTCCACCAGTTCCGGCATCTGCGCGCCATGGCCGGCATAGGTAAAGATGATGGTATCGCCGGCCACGGAATTGGCAACGGCCCGCTCCCATGAAGCACGGATCGCATCCTTGCGCGCTTCGGCATCATAAAAAGTCGTGATGTTGGAGATACCGGCCTTTTTCAGCGCGTTGTCGATATCCTTGGCATCGTTGACGGCACCATTCAGCGATGTCGTGAATGGATAATTGTCGACTCCGATGACGATCGCCGTGGTTTCGGCCCAGGCACCGACCGGAAGAAACCAAGCCATTGCCGCCGCCGCAAGTACTTTGCGCATGCTATTTCTCCAGGTCGGCTTCCACGCGGCGTTGAAGCTGGTTCATCGTCTCTTCGTCGTATGCCGTGGGATCGTCGGGTTGGAACGGATCACTTTCCCCCCGGCCCTCGACCTTCAGCGTTCCGCTATAACCGGCCGCGGCGAGGTAACGGCTGAGAGTTTCGGCGCGTTGCACCGAAAGCCTGAGATTGCTCTGCTCCGAGCCGACCGGATCGGTATGTCCGATCAGCGTCACGGCTTTCGGCTTGGCCGATTTCAGGCACTCGGACAGGTCCTGCGCCGCCTTCTCGCCTTCCGGCGTGAAATCGGCCGTTCCGAAAACAAACCGTATCGGCGTCGTCTTCTTTTTCAGCGCCACGCCTCGATAGGCGATCTGGCAGCCGTTGCGCAGCAGGCTCACCATTTCCCGCACGGGAGCGGCCAGCTGCATTTCGGTCGCCAGTTTGTCCATGCGCCGGATGTAATCCTCATTCGGCGCCATCCAATCGGGCGTGAGCCGCGGGTTGTCGGCATCCACCAGCGCGGACTGATACCAGCGCGCCGCCTTGGCGTACTCCTTGCGCTCGCGATAGACGTCGCCGAGCGCATCCAGCACCTGCCAGGGGCCACCGAACCTGTCGCGCAGCGCTTCAAGTTCGATAGTATGTTTTTCCAGACTGTCGCCGGTCGATACCGATGAGGAGATCCGGTTGAAGGCAAGCAGGGATACGAACCTGCCTGCCATAACCTTGTCTTCCGGCGCGCAGTTGACCGTCTGAAACGCGCCATAGGCTGCGCTTGCCGCCTGTTCGTCGTTGGCATTAAAGGCGTTGATGGCCGCCACCAGAGGCTCGCAGGCCACCGCCTCCACCAACCCCGCGGCCATGAATGCCGTTACCCAAACAAGCTGTTTGCACGCTTTCATCCCGTGTCCCTCAGTTTGCCTTGATTTCGAACGTCACCATCTGCAGGCCGCTCGCACCGTTATCGGCCTTGGCCTGCTCGGCCAAATTGATCGCGATGCCGCGCGTGGTGGGCTGATGCGAATCGGCCACCAGTTTCTTGGCCTTCTCCGCCGTCAGTTTCTGGTCGCCAAGGCCACCGACACGGCAGAAAGCAACCATGGTCTCGGCCGCCGCCGGCGTATCGAAGGTCAGGTTACCGGTGCCTGGCTGCGGTATCTGCCGCTTTTCGTCCGGATTGAGCGTCGTGTTGCCGATCATCACGTCAGGAATGATTTCGACGTTGCCGCCTTCCTCGACATACAGCACCTGCAGCTCGCACGCCTGGTTGGTCGAAAGCTCGAAGGAAAGCTTTTCGCCGACCTTGGCGGTGGTGGAAGGAACATGCAGGGCAAGCTTCACCTTGCTTTCCTGCTCTTTCTCTTCCTTGCGATACTCCGGTATCGCCGCTTCAACCGCCGCAGATGTGGCAGTCGCCGTTGTTGCCGCCGTGTCAGTTGTGGCTGTGGTCGTCGTCGTCGCCACGGTTTGGGTGGCCTCCGCCTTCGGAAGCGATTTCAGTCCCATCATCGGATCGAGGAGGAAGGCATACTGGTCTTCCAGTTCGACACGCGGAATGGTGCCGCCGGATTCGAGTGTGGCCATCCAGTCGATCACGACGCGCAGCAGCGCCGGATCGGAAATCCGCTTGGCGGCATCCTCGAAATCCGTCGGGGTCAGGTCGAATTCCGCCGCCATCGCCTCGTAGTCGAGTTCGTCCTCGTAGAGGTCAGCGAAATAGGTCACCAATTCGGCATTGCCGGGCGCCTGCATGCTCTGGGCCAGACCGTCCGGGGTCGGCTCGGTGACCTGGAGCGTCTTCAGCGCTGCGACGAAGCGTTCGCGGTCCTTGTTGTAGGCGTTATCCAGTTCTTCCTGCGGCACGTACATTTTCAGGAGCAGGTCACGCTGGTCGCGATTGAACAGTGTCGAAACCTGGATGTGTTCGCGCAGCTGGTCGCGCTTCGACAGGATGCCGTTGGCATGGCAATCGAAGCAGGACCGGGCATTGATGATATCGACACCCTTGCCGATCGGCCGCTTGCGGAACGACACGATGCTGGTCGGGCCGACGTCGAGCTGCTTGCCCTCGGAGGTCGAGAGGTAATAACCCTGCAGGCCGTTCGGGAGCGAGAAGATCATTTCGCCGCCGTCGTGATGGAAGGATTCCAGACCGGTTTCGAGCGGTTCAAGTTCCTTCGGACCGTGCGGGAAGCGCTTCAGTACCTGTTTGCCGATATCGCCGCCAAAGTCATAGGACTTCCAGTAATAGCCGCCGAAGGGCATGTCGTGCCGTTCCAGCATACGGTTGTGGTCGGAAACGCCGGACGAACCATCGGCAAAGCCGGCGCGGATGATGCGCAGATCACGGATGTTCTGGTCGACATCGATGTTGAAGCGTTTTTCCAGTTCACGGATGTCCGTCGGCAGCCGCATCAGGTGGTTGTAGATCTTCGGCCGTGCGGCGTTGCTCATGAACCAGTCGATGCGCATGATCGGCAGTGGCGTCGTCGTGCTCTTCGACAGGGCCGCGAGCGACGGATCGCTGGCGGGGTCCACGCCGTAGAAATACTGCTTGATCAGGAAATCGTAGTCGTCCGCCTTCCAGTCGAGGTCGCGCAGGTCGACACGGACGAGCATGCCGTTGGTGCCGTCGACTTCCTTCGGGATGACGAGATTGGGAGCGTAGGACAGCGAATTGAGGAGCTTCTTGAAGCCGCCGGCCAGGATCGGCATGCGCTTCATGAAGGTGTTTTCCTCCTCGCAGCCCATCATGCCGTTATACTGGCTGCGATAGCTGAAATACCGCTGGAAAGGCCTGTCGCGCTCATCGAGCTTGGACACGTCCTTGAGGGCGGCCTCGACGAAACCGAGATAATTGAGCATCGGTCGCGAACGCGCCGGCTTGCTGGCAACGCTTTGTGCCGCAACCTGCTCGGTCAGCGAATTGATCCAGTCGCCGAGCGACTTGACCTCGTCGTCGCTGGGACGCTTGCCGAGCGGCATGCGGCCGCTGGTGACGCTGGTGAAGAGACGCGATTTCGACGCATCGCCGGGTGTGACGAAGGCGGCGTTCGTGGCAATCGACGAGAGGTCGCCGGCGGGATAGCTGCCCTGCGAGCTTTCCCCAGGGCCATGGCAGTTGCGGCAATATTTGCCGATGAAGGCATCGGCGGCGGTCGCCAGGGCGGCGTTGTCGCCACTCAGCGCCGTGTCCGGCGTGCTTTCCTTGCACACGGCCTGGCTCGACGTCGCCACCGGCGCGGATTTGATTTCCCGGTCGGCGAGATAGGCATACATGGCGTTGCGGTCGTCTTCGCTCAGCGCCTTCATGCCTTCGGCCAAGCGGTGCATGACGGGATCGGCGATCGGCGAACCGCCGAGTTTCTTGCCGTCGTCGATGAATTGTTTGGTAAAGACCTCCGGCGAGGCAAGACCCGCCATGCGCGCTTTGGTGATGTCGGGCGCAACTGCCCCCGTCAGCCCCTTCTCGCCCTCGAAGACGCGGTCCTTGTCGAGGCCGTAGGTGGTCGTGCGCGGCGTATGGCAATCGCCGCAGGCGCCGACGTTTTCGATCAGGTAGCGGCCGCGCTCCATCTGCGATTCGCCCGTCGGTTGGTAGGCCGCAACGGTGAAATGGCTGCGCTTCCAGAGCGTGATCGTCGTCTGGCGGCTGAACGGGAAGGCGATTTCATGTTCCTTGGACGCCGCGTCCGACTGCTGGAGCGTCTCGATATAGGCCTTGATGTCGAGGACGTCTTCCGGCTTCATGCCGCCATACGAGGTATAGGGCATTACCGGGTAGAGATTGTTGCCGTCCTTGTCGATGCCGTTCATGACGGCATTGAGGAAGGTCGCATTCGACCAGCCGCCGATGCCGTTCGGATGGGCGGAAATGTTCGGCGCGAAAAATTTGCCGATGGCGGTTTCCATTTCCAGGCCACCGGACAACAGCTTGGTGTTGTCGCCGGCACCGTGACAGGCGCCGCAGCCGGCGGCGTCGAACATGTATTTGCCGTTATCGACATTCGCCTTGTAGCCGCTGAAGGCGCTTTCTTCGAAAAGATCGCGCGCTTCCGCCTGAGGAAGACAGAGCGTCATCGCCATCGCGATGACCAGCGGGCCAAGCGTGCATTTCGCGTATGCCATCCGTTCTACAGCGGATCTTGCTCCGAAAACCATGATCTGTCCCTCTCCATCCACATCCAGACACGCATTCACAATGCTTAACGGAATTCAAAGCGCTCGTATTCGACCCGCCTTGGTTTTTGTCCCATTTCTTTCAGACCGGCCTCGATCGCGCGGCGCAGTTGCGGTGGTCCGCAGAACCACAGGTCGGCTTCACCGGGCTTGAAGGCGACGACGCCGGCGGCGAGTTTTGCGGCATCCATACGGCCACCGGTAGCCGAATCGTGCAACACGAAGGTGAAGTTCGGCAATGTCTTCGCCTGGGCCTCGAAGGTTTCCACGCCGATCGCCTCGGAGCGGTCGCGCACGCAATAGACCATGTGGATATCCTGCCCCTCGTCGCCTTTCAGCTTCGAGGCCATGGCGAGAAACGGCGTGACGCCGATGCCGCCGGCAAGCCAGATCTGCTTCTTGCCGCCGCGCCGATGGTTGAAATGGCCGTAGCCACCCTCCAGCCGCAAAATATCGCCGACGGCGATGTTTTCGCGCACCTTGTGGGTGAAATCGCCGAGCGCCTTGATGGCGAAACGCACGGTGCCATCCTCTTCCATGCCGGCGATGGTGAAGGGATGCGGCTCGCGCAGGCCCGCCTTGCTGGCCCGGAAGAATCCGAACTGGCCGGGCTTCGCCCTGAGCTTGCCGCCGGTGGGACAGGCCGTGATGATGGTGGCGCCGTCGTGACGCTCCACGTTCGTCACCTGGTAGCGCCTGGTTTTCACGAAGGCGAGAAACTGCGTGTAGACATAGCTGGCGATGCCGATCAGGGCGAAGATGTTGAGATAGGTGGCGATCAGGGCCGTGCCGTCATAGGGACGCTTGATGAACATCTGATGGAACGCAACCATCAGGAACAGGATGCCGATCAGCCGGTGCGTCCAGCGCCAGAAATGATAGGGCAGGCCGATCTTCGTCTTCGGAATGACCTTCACCAGGCTCAACACCAGAAGAACGACAAAGCCGTAGAAGGCATATTCGCCGGCATTGAGGGCGATGGAATTGAGACCGCTGGTCAGCGCCAGCCCCTTGAAATTCGGCGCAATGAAATAATGCACCAGAATCAGTCCCAGGACGGTCATGCCGATGGCGCGATGCACCCGATAGATCCGGTCGAGCCCGCCGAAAAGCTTTTCGATGAAAGGCGGACGGGCGGCAAGAAACTGGGCGATGGCCATCAATACGAAGGCCATCGACGATGCCAGAAGCGAGATCGTCGTTTCGGCATTGGTCTGGCTGACGGCCGGAACGGCAAGAATTGCCGCGACCAATGTCAGAATAATAACAAGAAAAACTCCCAGGCTCAAAGTCTCTCTCCGCATGAAACCATTGAAAGCGACATGGAGACTACAAGCCGGAAAGTTGGCGTCAATACCTTGGGAGACATCTTGCCCGGCTAAAATATGCGTTGCGGCCCGAGTTTAGGCGAAACGGCGCGAATAGAGCCCGGGAAATCAGCCGGACGATCCGCAGGAGTTGCACGGCAACACATTTGTCGTCCCGACAAGGCCGGGCATGCATGCCTTGGCCTCCCTGTCAAATGCGCAATTATCAATCTTTCGGCTCGCGCCGAGGCAACAACCATTCTTGTGATACAGCCCGACGCTCCAATGAGGAACACATTCCTATTCTTTTCTGATATATCAGCAGATTTGCAATTAAAATCGAGCTGTGGCATTTTCTGATATATCACAACGGAGAATGAGATGCCTGATGCCGCCGGCTCGCTGAGCCACCTCGCCTATCTCAGCCTCGAAAACCTCATCGTGACGCTTCGGCTGAAGCCGGGAGCCCTGGTGACGGAAAAACAGTTGATCGACATGGCCGGCCAGGGCCGCACGCCGGTGCGGGAAGCGATCCAGAAGCTTGCCTGGCAGGGCCTGATCCTCGTGCGTCCCCGCGTCGGGCTGCAGATCGCCGAGATCCGGCCGGGCGACCATGCGCATATCGTCGCCATCCGGCAAAAGCTGGAGCCGATGGCCGCAGCACTCGTCGCCACGGGCGCCAGCGACGATCAACGGACGGCGTTGCTGGCCTGCGCCCAGCAGATGACCGGATGCGCCGTCACCGGCGATATCGGCAGCTTTCTCGCTGCTGACAAGGCCTTCGACGAAATCATGGAGGAAGCCTGCCCCAATACCTTCCTGACCGCCGCCCTGGCGCCGGTACAGACGCATTTCCGCCGGATCTGGTATTCGAAGGCTTCGGTGGAACGGATGGACCAGTCCATTTCACTGCATGTCGGCGTCATCCGCGCCATCCAGCAGGGCAATGCCGAGGCGGCGGAGACGGCGATGCAGACGCTGATCAACCATGTCAGCCAGACATGAAAAAGGCGGCCCGCGACCGCCTTTTCAGATTCTGCATCCAGCTTAGGAAAACCGTTAGCCGACGAAGGCGCGTTCGATGACGAATTCGCTCGGCTTGTTGTTGGCGCCCTCTTGCATGCCGGCCTTTTCGAGCAATTCCTTGGTATCCTTGAGCATGGCCGCGGAGCCGCAGATCATGCCGCGGTCGATCTCAGGATTGAGCGGCGGAACGCCGAGATCGGAAAACAGCTTGCCGTTCTCGATCAGGTCGGTGATGCGGCCCTTGAACGGATAGTCCTCGCGGGTCACGGTCGAATAAAGGCGCAGCTTGTCGCCGACGATTTCGTTCAGCATGTCGTCGTTGCGGATTTCCTCGACGAGATCCTGGCCGTATTTCAGCTCAGCGACATCGCGGCAGGTATGGGTGAGGATGACGTCCTCGAATTTCTCATAGGTTTCCGGATCGCGGATCAGGCTGGCGAAGGGTGCGATGCCGGTGCCGGTCGAAAACATGTAGAGCCGCTTGCCGGGCGTCAGCGCGTCGAGGACGAGCGTGCCGGTCGGCTTCTTGCGCATCAGCACGGTGTCGCCGGGCTTGATCTGCTGGAGATGCGAGGTCAGCGGGCCGTCCGGCACCTTGATCGAGAAGAATTCCAGCTCCTCGTCCCAGGATGGGCTTGCGATGGAATAGGCGCGGTAGATCGGCTTGTCGCCGACCATCAGGCCGATCATCGCGAACTCGCCCGAACGGAAACGGAAACCAGCCGGCCGCGTCATGCGGAAGCGGAACAGCCGGTCGGTGTAATGCTGCACGCTGAGAACCGTCTCGGCAAAAACGCCGGCGGGGATGGAAGCTGCGAAATCTTCGGTCTTGGCGGGTGCGTTCATGTCGATCGGAAATCCTGAAAATCGTCTGCGGACGGCTTATTTCACGCGTAGGCTGATACTCTAACTTCGACGCCGAATAAAGGCAAAGCATGCCTTTGCCAGGCCCTGCGACGAAATATGCTTTTCATCCTCAAGTTTTCGGCGGCATCGGCGCCGCAAAGCGCCCTGCCCTGTTCAGGAGATGGTGCGCGATACCCGGCGCCAGCTGTAGGAGCCCGGATCGTCGGCCGTACGCACCGTCGGCTGGTAATGGTGCGGAATGCCCGGCAGCCGGTTTTCGGCAAGCCGCTTCAACGCCGTTTCGTTGGTCACTGCAAAACTGTCGATGCCGACACGCAGCATCAGCGGAACCTGGTCGATCAGAACGTCGCCGACCGCCCGCAACTCGTTGGCATAGCCGAGCCGCTGGCGCAGCAGCGATGCATGGCTGAAGGCCCGCCCGTCGTTGAAGGCTGGGAAGGCGACGGCAACGATTTCCAGCCGATCGAGATAGGGCTCCAGCTTGCGGACATCGTCGGCCGGCTTGATCAGCACGCCGAGGCCGACATCGTTGCTTTCCTCGGCCCGGGCGATCAGCGCGTCCAGCGGCAGCAGCGGTTTTTGGCTCTCGGTAGCCTTGGTTTCTTCGGTTTCGATCACCCACGGATCGTTTTTGACAAAACCGGTTTCTTTCCAGATCTTCGTCATCGCCGTCCCCTTACGCCGCTTCCGCGGTCGAGCCGCCATAGAGCGCATCCTTGAACGGCTGCGGGCCGACGCGGCGATAGGCGGCGAGGAAGGTCTCGGACTTGTCGAGGCGCAGGCCGAGATAGGTATCGACGATGGTCTCGATCGCGTCCGTCACCTTGTTCGGTTCGAAACCGCGGCCGATGATCTCGCCGATCGACGTGTGTTCGTCGCCGGAGCCGCCGAGCGTGATCTGGTAGAGTTCCGCGCCCTTCTTCTCGACGCCGAGCAGGCCGATATGGCCGACATGGTGGTGGCCGCAGGCATTGATGCAGCCGGAAATCTTGATCTTCAGCTCGCCGATCTCCTCCTGGCGCTCCGGCGAACCGAAGCGGCTGGAGATTTCCTGCGCCACCGGAATGGAGCGGGCGTTGGCGAGCGCGCAATAATCCAGCCCGGGACAGGCAATGATGTCGGTGATCAGGCCGGCATTGGCGGTTGCGAGACCATGGGCGACGAGAGCGCGGTAGACCGGCTCCAGATCGGCCAGCGCCACATGCGGCAGGATGAGGTTCTGCTCGTGGCTGACGCGGATCTCGTCGAGGGCGTATTCTTCGGCGATATCGGCGACGGCATCCATCTGGCTGTCGGTCGCGTCACCCGGAATGCCGCCGATCGGCTTGAGCGAAATCGTCACCATGCCGTAGTCGGGGTTCTTGTGCGGCTGAACGTTCTGCTGCACCCAGCGGGCGAAATCCGGATCCGCCTTTTTCCAGCGGGCCAGGCTTTCCCAGCCTTCGGCGCGCTCGGCCAGGGCCGGCGGTGCGAAATAGGCGCTGATCGCCGCGACATCCGCCTCCGGCAGCTTCAGCTCCGTATCGCGCAACTGGGCGAACTCGACTTCCACCTGGCGGGCAAGCTCTTCCGCGCCGGTTTCGTGCACGAGGATCTTGATGCGCGCCTTGTACTTGTTGTCGCGGCGGCCATGCAGGTTGTACACGCGCATGACCGCGGTCGTGTAGGACAACAGGTCCTCTTCCGGCAGGAACTCGCGGATCAGCTTGGCGACCATCGGCGTACGACCCTGCCCGCCGCCGACATAGACGGCGAAACCGATCTCGCCCTTGTCGTTCTTCTTCAGGTGCAGGCCGATATCGTGCACCTGGATGGCGGCGCGGTCGCGCTCGGCGCCGGTGACGGCGATCTTGAACTTGCGCGGCAGGAACGAAAACTCCGGATGGACCGACGACCACTGCCGCAGGATTTCGGCGTAGGGCCGCGGATCGGCGACTTCATCGGCGGCGGCACCGGCGAAATGATCGGCGGTGACATTGCGAATGCAGTTGCCCGACGTCTGGATCGCATGCATCTCGACGCTGGCAAGCTCGGCCAGCACGTTCGGCATGTCGGAGAGTTTCGGCCAGTTGAACTGCAGGTTCTGGCGGGTGGTGAAATGGCCGTAACCACGGTCGTAGGTGCGCGCGACATGGGCGAGCATGCGCATCTGCTTCGAATTCAGCGTGCCGTAGGGAATGGCGATACGCAGCATGTAGGCGTGAAGCTGCAGGTAGACGCCGTTCATCAGGCGCAGCGGCTTGAACGCATCCTCGGAAAGCTCGCCGGACAGGCGCCGCTCCACCTGGTCGCGGAACTGCGCGACGCGTTCGGCGACAAAAGCGTGGTCAAATTCGTCGTAACGATACATAACTTCCTCAGACTGCGATGAATTCGGGATCGGCGGGCGCATAACCCTTTGCATAGACCATCGTCGGCCCCTGGGCGCGGATGCGTTCGCGCAGGCGCAACGGCCAAAGGATACCGTCGGTTTCCTGGACCTCGACGACGTTCACGTCAACGACCTTGTTGTCGGCATAGGCTTTCTTGCCGATGTCCTCGAGCGCGGAAACGGCCTCGGCATGGCGGGCAACGAGGGCGTCCTGCAGCGATGTCGTCCATTCGCCGCCGGCATCCAGCCATACGGCAATGCCATCCGCCAGCCGGTTCGCCGTCAGAACCTTGTCCACCATGTCATTCCGCTCCTTGCATCTGTTTTTCGAGCCGGATTCTGGCACGGACCAGTGGCTCCGACAATTCAAAATTGGCGCCGGCGACCGCGTCGCCGATGATGACCATGACCGGCCCGCCGAGATCCTCGCGATGCTGCAGGTCGGGAAGATCGCGCAGGATGCCGTGCAGCAGCCTGCGGTCGGTCCGGCTGGCGTTTTCCACCACCGCCACGGTCGTTTCGGCCGGCAACCCGGCCAGCATAAGCCGTTCGGCGACCGAAGCCGCGACGGTGCGGCCCATGTAGACCGCAATCGTTGCGCCGGAGACCGCCAGGCTCGCCCAGTCCGGCAGGACGTCGCCGGTGAGATCGTGACCGGTGGTGAAGACCAACGAAGAGGCGACGCCGCGCAATGTCAGCGGCAGTTCGAAATCGGCCGCGGCGGCGAAGGCGGAGGTGATGCCGGGCACAACCTCGTAACCGATGCCGGCGGCCCGCAATGCCGCCATCTCCTCGCCCGCCCGGCCGTAGACCAGCGGATCGCCTGATTTCAGCCGCACGACACGCTTGCCGGCGCGGCCGAGTTCGACGAGCAGGTCGTTGATCTCGTCCTGCGACTTGCTGTGGCAACCCTTGCGCTTGCCGACGGAAATGCGCTCGGCGTCGCGGCGGCCCATGTCGACGATCGCCTGCGGCACCAGCGCGTCGTAGACCAGAACATCGGCCTCCATCATCACGCGCTGGGCGCGCAGCGTCAGCAGATCCTCCGCTCCCGGCCCGGCACCGACCAGCCAGACGCGACCGGCGACACGATCCGTCGACGACAGCAGGCGGTCCGCATGGGCAACGGCGCCGTCGACATCACCCGAAGCAACCGCCGAGGCGACAGCGCCGGAAAAGAAATGACGCCAGAAGACCCGGCGCGTCACGCCGCGCGGCAACAGCCGGTCGACAGCGGCCCTGTAGTCGGTGGCAAGACGGGCGAGGCGCCCGAGCGAAGGAGACAACAGCTGATCGACCTGGGCACGGATCATCTGCGCCAGGACCGGTCCGGCGCCTTCCGTGCCGATGGCAACCACCACCGGGGCGCGATTGACGATCGCCGGCGTGAAGAAGTCGCAATGGTCCGGCTGGTCCACGGCATTCGCCGGAATTTTCAGCGCACGGGCGGTGGCGGCGATGCGGGCGTCGAGCGCCTGATCGCCGGTGGCGGCGAAAACGAGCGTCGCCCCCTCGACCTGCCGGGCGTCGAAAGGCGCTGCGATATGCTCGATACCGTTCGTTTCGATGTAGGCGCAAAAGTCATGTTCCGGAGCATCGGCGAAGACGACGATGCGCGCCTGCGTATTGGCGAGCAGGCGCACCTTGGCAAAGGCCTCGTCGCCATTGCCGAAAACCGCGGCAACCTTTCCCGCAATGCGGAAAAAGGCCGGAAAAGCGGTAAGCCGTTCACTGCCCTCAGTCATCATGCCGTTCCGTTTCAGATTGCCCTGTTATCGTCGATCCGGGTAAAATATTGAAGAAACAGAAATTTACAGCGTCGCGTCCGAGCGTATTGTTTTGCTCGACAAAGGCGGATTTTGAGCAAAACTCCGCGTGCGGATGCGAAAGGCGTGCGGAGCGTTGCGTCTTGGTTGACACGGCGGATGATTTGCCTTTCTTGATCCGGCTAGGACCATCTTGCAGAGGAATGTGCCTTGACCCCTCCCGTTCCCGCCGCCCGCCTGCTCAATGTCATGGAAACGGATATCCTGCCGCTCACCGAAAAAGGCGTGGCAGCCGGCAACAAGGTTTTCGGCGCCGCCATCCTGCGCAAGTCGGACCTGTCGCTCGTGGTTGCCGAAACCAACAACGAACTGGAAAACCCGCTGTGGCATGGCGAGGTCCATACGCTCAAACGCTTCTACGAGCGGCGCGAGCGGCCCGACACGAAGGATCTCATCTTCTTTTCCACCCATGAGCCCTGCTCGATGTGCATGGCGGCGATCACCTGGGCGGGTTTCGACAATTTCTACTATTTCTTCAGCTATGAGGATTCCCGCGACAGCTTCGCCATTCCTCACGACCTGAAGATCCTCAAGGAGGTTTTCGGGCTGGAGCCCGGCGGCTATCGCAAGCGGAACGCCTTCTGGACTTGTTTTTCCGTCGGCGATCTGGTGGAGGCGGAAGAGGAAGCGGAGCGGAAATCGCTGAGCGTGCAGATGGCGCGCATCCGCGCCGCCTACGATAAGCTTTCGGCCACCTACCAGGCCTCCAAGGGCGACAACGACATCCCGCTCAACTGAACGCCGAGACACGACGACAAACGGAGGCGCTCCCATGGAGGCATCGAAGGATATTTCGCGGCTGATCGAGATCATGGCCGCCCTGCGCAATCCGCAAGGCGGCTGCCCCTGGGATATCGTCCAGACGTTCGAGTCCATCAAGCCCTATACGATCGAGGAAGCCTATGAGGTTGCCGACGCCATCGAGCGCAACGACCTCGACGACCTCTGCGACGAACTCGGCGACCTGCTTTTGCAGGTAGTCTTCCATGCCCGCATGGCCGAGGAGGCCGGTGCCTTCGCCTTCGGGGACGTCGTCGAGGCGATAACCGCAAAAATGATCCGCCGCCATCCGCATGTGTTTGCCGTCTCCGGCGCCGAAACGGCAGACGACGTCAAGCTGCAATGGGACGACATCAAGCGCCAGGAAAAGGCATTGCGCGCCGCGCGGCGTGCCAAGAGCGGTATCGTCGAGGATTTCAAGGCCGGCCATCTCGGTTCGGTGCAGCGCAGCTTTCCGGCGCTGACCGAGGCGCTGAAAATCCAGGAACGGGCTGCAAAGGTCGGCTTCGACTGGTCGGAGCCCGAACCGATCCTTGACAAGATCGAGGAAGAGATCGCCGAATTGCGGGAAGCCCTGAAGGAGGGGCGCAAGGACAAGGTGGCCGACGAACTCGGCGACCTCATCTTCGCCGTGGTCAATATCGGCCGCCACGTCAAGGCCGATCCGGAACAGGCGCTGCGTGGCACCAACACCAAATTCCGCCGCCGTTTCCACCATATCGAGACGGAACTCGCGGCCAACGGCGAAAACCTGGACGACGCGACACTCGAGCGGATGGAGGCCCTCTGGCAGGCGGCAAAACAGATAGAGCGGGCGCTGGGGTAAACCGCGATCGACCGGGCTTCGTCCGCCTCGCGGCTATACCGCCCGGCGAACTGAGTCTTGGCCGATTGTGCCGCATCGCGCTGGACCCGCCGGACTGCTTTGATAGTATGCAGCCTGTCCATCAAGGAAAGCTGCATGATCGTTCAAGCCTGCATCAACGGCGCCCGCCCGGTGGATTTCCACCCGCACCTTCCCCTGACGGCTGCAGCGATGGCGACGGATGGCGCGGCCTGCATCGCCGCCGGTGCCGCCGAATTGCACATCCATCCCCGCGGGACGGATGGCCGGGAAAGCCTCGCCGCCGTCGACGAGACCATGGCAGCCGTGCGGCGCGCCTGCCCCGGCACGTTCATCGGCGTCTCCACCGGCGCCTGGATCGAAAACGAGGCGCAACGGACACGGCGCGCCATCGACGGCTGGAGGCGATTGCCGGACTATGCCTCCGTCAACCTCTCCGAACCGGACGCTCCGGCGGTGATGGATCTGCTGCGGAAGAAGGGCGTGGGCATCGAGGTCGGCTTGGCGACGGTTGGCGACGCACACCGTTTCGTCGGACTGCCCGATACGGACAAGGTTCTGCGCATCCTGATCGAGATCGATATCCAGGAACTGCATGCGGCCTATGACGTCGCCGAGGAGATAGCGGCTGGACACGGCCGGCATCCGAAAACCCATCCTGCTTCACGGGACAGACGAAACCGTCTGGCCATTCGTCGAACGCGCCCGCAAGCGCGCCTGGTCGACGCGGGTCGGGCTCGAAGACGGCAAGCATCTTCCTGACGGCACCGTTGCCGCCAACAATGCCGCAATCGTCGCCGCAGCGGTGGCGATCTTTCGAGCGGGCAGCATCAAAGAGCAAAAAGCCGCCATTGCGACCTGAATAGCAGGCGACCGGAAACAGGGGCCACCTGAACAGGCTGGCGGCAGGCAGCCGGGATGACGGACGTCGAGCCGGCTACCGTTCCCAGCCTTCGCGCTCCGGCTTCGGGCCGTTGCCCAGCCGGCGGTCCAACTCCAGCGCCTGCTGTTCCGAAAGCCGGACGTCGAGGCTGACGGAGCCGTCCTCCAAGTCCTCGCGGCCGTCGACGATGGCGTTGTTGTAGAGCCACGGCAGGATGCTCAGCTTGTCGGCCGGCAGGACGATCGTCGTTTCGGTCATCACGCCGGAAAGGCGGTGGGCGATATCGTCGAGCAGCGCATCGACGCCCTGCCCGCTCACGGCAGACAGCGCCACCGCATTCGGCTGCGTCTCGGCCCTGTGGGTCAACGCTTCGGCCGCCTCCGGCTCCAGCCGGTCGATCTTGTTCCAGACCTCGATCATGCGGTTTTCGCGGTCTTTCTCGTCGATGCCGAGGTCGCTCAGGATTCGCAGGACATCGGCCGCCTGGGCACCGTTGTCGGGATCGGACATGTCGCGAACATGCAGGACGATATCCGCTTCCAGTACCTCTTCCAGCGTGGCGCGGAAAGCCGCGACCAGATGGGTCGGCAGGTCTGAAATGAAACCGACGGTATCGGACAGGATGACGGTACGGCCGTGCGGCAGCTTCATCCGCCGCAGCGTCGGATCGAGCGTCGCAAACAGCATGTCCTCGGCCAGAACGCCGGCGCCGGTAATGCGGTTGAACAGCGTCGACTTGCCGGCATTGGTGTAGCCGACCAGCGCCACGATCGGATGCGGCACCTTGCGGCGCTTGGCGCGATGCAGCTGGCGGGTGCGCACCACCTGCTCCAGCTCACGCTCCAGCCGGACGATCCGCTCCTGCAACAGGCGTCGGTCGGCCTCGATCTGGGTTTCGCCCGGACCACCCATGAAACCGGCGCCACCGCGCTGGCGTTCAAGGTGGGTCCAGCTGCGGACCAGGCGGCCCTTCTGGTAATTGAGATGCGCCAGCTCGACCTGCAGCGTGCCTTCCTTGGTGGAGGCGCGGCGGCCGAAGATTTCCAGAATGAGGCCGGTGCGGTCGATGACCTTGGCGTTCCATTCCTTTTCGAGATTGCGCTGCTGTACCGGCGTCAGCGGATGATCGACGATCACGAGGCCGGCATCGTGCTCGTCGAGCGCCGCCTTGATCTCTTCGATCTTGCCGGTGCCGAGCAAGGTCGCCGGGCGCGGCTGCGCCACGGAAACGACAAGGCCGAGCACCACGTCGAGATCGATCGCCTGCGCCAGCCCTTTGGCTTCCTCCAGTCGGCTTTCGCTGGATCGAACCGGCGGCTGCGGCGCCGCTTCGCCGGCTCCGCCCCTTCCGCCGCGTCGCTCCGCCTTCAGGACGGGGACGATGACGACGGCGCGCATGTCATCCCGAAGTTTCTTATCTTCCGGGATGATCGATTCGCTGGATGTATCGCGGTTTGTAATTTGGTTCTGTCCTGTCAGGATGCGGCTTCTTCGCTCTCGAACATCTGCATCGGCTGGCCAGGCATGATGGTCGAGATTGCGTGCTTGTAGACGAGCTGCGAGTGGCCGTCACGACGCAACAGAACGCAGAAGTTGTCGAAAGAGGTAACGACGCCTGTCAGTTTAACGCCGTTGATGAGAAATATCGTCAGTGAAATCTTTTGCTTGCGTACAGTATTGAGAAACAAGTCCTGCAAATTCTGAGAACGTTCCGCCATCGCGCCGCTTCTTTCTTTCGTTTTTTGCCGGTCCCGCTCGACCGGTTGGATATACCGAAATTGTCCCAAAGGGCGCGAAGCTGTTGCCGCACCCTGTCCCTCAAAGCCTAGGTATCAAATCGCAGTCTTTTCCGCAATGTCGAAAAAGGCTTCACGAATTTTCTGTGACATGCCGCCGGGATGGCCGTTGGCGATCGTCCGGCCGTCGATTTCGACGATCGGGAAGCAGATCGATGTCGCGGCGGTGATGAACACCTCGCGAGCGGCCAGCATCTCTTCGACGGAGAACGCCTCCTCGCGAATCGCGATACCCTTGGCGGCGGCGACATCCATGAGCGTGGTGCGGGTGATGCCGCGCAGGATGCCGTGCTCGGCCGGTCGGGTTCGCAAGACGCCGTGCCGATCGACGATCCAGACATTCGTCGCGGCCCCTTCCGTGACCATGCCGTTTTTATCGACATAGATGGCTTCCTGGGCACCCGCTTCCTTGGCCTGCTGGCGTGCCAGCGCATTCGGCAGGAGACCGACGGTCTTGATATCGACGCGATCCCAGCGGTTGTCGGGCAGCGTGATCGCCTTGATGCCGTTGGCATTCTTCTTGGCGACGATCGAGGGATCGGTGCTCTTGGCCGTCACCACCACCGTTGCCGGCGTGCCCTCGGGCGGGAAGACATGATCGCGCCGGGCAGCGCCCCGCGTGACCTGCAGGTAAAAAAGCCCGTTCCTGACCCGGTTGCGGCGCAACACCTCGCGGATCACCTGCGACAGAGCCACCCGGCTCATCGTCAGGGTGATTCTGATCTCACCAAGCGAACGCTCCAGCCGGTCGAGATGCCGTGTCAGGTCGACGATCACGCCGTGGCGCACCTCGCAGACTTCATAGACGCCATCGGCAAACTGGAAACCGCGATCCTCGATATGGACCGCCGCATCCGAATGCGGCAGGTAGCGTCCGTTGACATAGGCAATTCTGGGCATGACGCCTCGACCTCGTTTCGTTCAAAAATACTGGATGGAGACCCGGAACAGCTGTTCGACATGGCGCACGGCGGCAAGCGTGGCGAACAGCACGACGCGGTCCCGCGCCTTGATCTTCATATCGCCGCTCGGCTGCAGCACCACGCCGTCGCGGTAGAGCGCGCCGATGCGCACGCCCTCGGGCAGGTCGAGTTCGCGAAACGTCTTGCCGACGAGTGGCGAGGTTTCCAGTGCCTCCGCCTCGATGACCTCCGCCCCGCCCTTCTGCACGCTGTAGACGGAACGGATGCGGCCCTTGCGGACATGCTGCAGTACGCGCGACACTGTTACGGCGCGCGGGTCGACATAGGCCTCGACGCCGATCGAGGTCGCCAGCGACTGGAAGGACAGGTCGTTGAGCAGCACCAGGTTCGACTTGCAGCCAAGCTGCTTGGCCATCACGGCGCTCAGCATGTTCGACTGGTCGTCATTGGTGAGGGCCACGAGCAGGTCGGCATCCTGCACGCCCGCCTCCAGCAGGATCTTCTGGTCGAGGACGGAACCGTGGAGCACGATGGCGTTGCGCAGCTGGTCGGAGATCGCTTCGGCGCGGGCACGGCCGCGCTCGATGATCTTGATGCGGGTCCGCGGCTGTTTTTCCTCGATGGCATTGGCGACGTAATATCCGATGTTGCCGCCGCCGGCGATGACGATACGCTGCGCTTCCTTTTCCTCGTGACCGAAGAGATCCAGCGTCCGCTGGATATGGTCCTTCTTGCAGATGACATAAGCGAGGTCGCCGACGGCGAGCTGGTCCTGCGAACGCACGGCCTCGGCCTTGCCGTCGCGGAAGACGCCGACCACGGTCGCGACGAGATCGGGAAAAAGCTGGCTCAGCTGCGCCAGCGGCGTGTTGACGACCGGGCAATCCTCCATGCACTCGATCGCCATCATGACGATATGGTCGTCGGCGAAGCGCACGATATCGTCGGCGCCCGGAAAGGCGATGCGGCGCAGCACCATCTTGCCGACCTCGATTTCCGGCGAGATGATGACGTCGATGGAGACGTGCTCGCGGCTGAAGAGATCGGCATATTCCGGCTTCAGGTAGTTCTGGGCACGGATGCGGGCGATCTTGGTCGGCACGGAAAACAAGGCATGCGCCACCTCGCAGGCGACGATGTTGACCTCGTCGTGCAGCGTCACGGCGATGATCATGTCCGCCTGGTCGGCGCCCGCCTTGGCCAGCACATCGGGATGGGCGCCGTGGCCGACATAACCGCGCACGTCGAGCGTCTCGGTGACCGTGCCGATCAGCGCCTCGGACGTATCGATCATCGAGACGTCGTTGTCTTCCTGGGCAAGCCGTTCGGCGATGCCGAACCCCACCTGCCCTGCACCGCAAATGATGACCTTCATTCTGGCTGTTCCGATCGAGATGTCAGGCGGTGCCGGGGCTTATACCCCCAGGGACTTGAGCTTGCGGTGCAGCGCCGAGCGTTCCATGCCGACGAATTCCGCCGTGCGCGAAATATTGCCGCCGAAACGGTTGATCTGGGCGATCAGATAGTCGCGCTCGAACATTTCGCGGGCCTCGCGCAGCGGCAGCGTCATGATGTGGTAATCGCCCTTGGTCGAGACTTTCGGCAGCATGTCGCCGAGATCGGTCGGCAGCATGTCGGCGGTGATGGCCGAATCCGGGCCGTCGGTGCGGGCGAGGATCATCAGCCGCTCGATGTTGTTGCGCAGCTGGCGGATGTTGCCCGGCCAGTCATGCGCCTGCAACACCGCCATGGCGTCGTCGCCGATCTTGCGGGCGCGGATGCCCGCCTGCTCGGAAATCTGCCGCATGAACATATCGACCAGGAACGGAATGTCCTCGCGCCGTTCGGCCAGCGCCGGCACGCGAACAGGCACGACGGCCAGGCGATGGTAGAGGTCTTCGCGGAAGGAACCTTCGGCGATCAGGCTTTCGAGATTGTAGGCGGTGGATGAAATGACCCGCACATCCACCTTCACGCGCTTGGAGCCGCCAACGCGCTCGAACTGCTGATCGACCAGCACGCGCAAGATCTTGTTCTGGGTTTCGCGCGGCATTTCGCCGATTTCATCCAGATAGAGCATGCCGCGATGGGCCTCTTCCAAAGCACCGATCTTGCGCGCCTGGCCGGGGCTGCCCTCGGTGCCGAACAGGGCGATCTCCATGCGGTCGGGCGTGATCGTCGCGGCGTTCAGGGCCACGAAGGGACCGCTGGCGCGGGCCGATTTCTTGTGCAGCATGCGCGCCACCAGCTCCTTGCCGGAACCGGAGGGGCCGAGGATCATGATGCGGCTGTTGGTCGGCGCTGCCTTGTCGATCGTCTGGCGCAGCTGCGAGACGGCAACCGAGGTGCCGATCAGTTCGACGGCATCGCCCGTGCGTTTCTTCAGCTCGGTGACCTCACGCTTCAGCTTCGAGGTTTCGAGCGCCCGTTCGGCGATCAGGATCAGCCGGTCCGACTTGAAGGGTTTCTCGATGAAATCGAAGGCGCCGCGGCGGATGGCGGAGACGGCGGTCTCGATATTGCCGTGGCCGGAGATCATCACCACCGGCAGGTCCGGATGGCGGCTCTTGATCTCGTCCAGCAGCGACAGGCCGTCGAGCTTCGAACCCTGCATCCAGATGTCGAGGAAAACAAGCCGCGGCACGCGGTCGGAAATCGCCGCCAGCGCGCTGTCGCTGTCATAGGCGGTACGCGTTTCATGGCCCTCGTCGGAAAGGATGCCCGAAACGATCTCGCGAATATCTTCCTCGTCGTCGACGACCAGAATATCAGACGCCATATGCACTTTCCTTGCTATCTTCTGTCGCCAGGGCCGGCGGAATGTCGAGGCGCGGCAAAAGCACCCGGATCATCGCTCCCCTGCCATGGTCGAAATCGGCGGGCGCATCGTGCAGTTCGAGCTGCCCGCCATGTTCCTCGATAATCTTCTTGACGATGGCGAGGCCAAGGCCCGTGCCCTTGTCGCGCATCGTCATGTAGGGTTCAAGAATGCGGTGCCGGTTTTCGACCGGCAGGCCCTTGCCGTTGTCGATGACATCGGCGGTGAAGCGATCCAGGGCCGGATCGAAATGGCAACGCACCAGGATCTTGCGTTCGTCGCGCCCCTCGTCGCTCGGAACCGCCTCGATCGCCTCCACGGCGTTCTTGATCAGGTTGCCGAAAGCCTGGCCCAGCATGCGTGCATCGAACATGCCTTCGAGCGGCTGGTCCCCGAGCTCGCGGATGAAACGGACGTGGGTGTTGCCCATCTCCCGCAGGAACACCGCGTCGCGCAGGATGTTGCGCAGGTCCGTCGGTTCCTTGGTCGGCTTCGGCATGCGGGCGAAGGCGGAGAACTCATCGACCATGCGGCCGATATCCTCCACCTGGCGCACGATGGTATCGGTGCACTGGTCGAAGACACCACGGTCGACATCGGCGATCTGCTTGCCGAAACGGCGCTTGATGCGTTCGGCCGACAGCTGGATCGGCGTCAGCGGGTTCTTGATTTCGTGGGCGATGCGCCGGGCGACATCCGCCCAGGCCGTAGAGCGCTGCGCAATGACGAGATCGGTGATGTCGTCGAGGGTGATGACGTAGGAATCCTTGGAATCGCGGGCTTCCTCGCGCGTCACCTGGACGCTCAGCGTCCGCTCCTTGCCGCTGCGCATCAGGTTGATCTGCTTGCGGAAATCGGTACGGTAGCGCGAGGCTGCCTCGCTGAGCACATGGTCGATCTCCGGCGCCACCTCGGCGAGGTTCTTGCCGATCAGGTCATCCGCCGGCAGCGCCAGGAAAAGCTCGGCGGACGGATTGACGATGCTGATGCGCCGGTCGTCCTCGACGCCGATGACGGCGGCGGTGACGCCCGACAGCACCGCCTCGATGAAACGGCGGCGATCGTCCACCTCGTCCTTGGCTTCGAGGATCTCGTCGCGCTGGCCGCGGATTTCCGAAATCATCTTGTTGAAGGTGCGCGACAGGCTGCCGACGTCGCCATCGGCGGCCCGCACCGGCACGATGACGTTGAGATTGCCGGTGGCGACGCTGTCGGCGGCGCCGATCAGCAGGCGGATCGGCCGGACGATACGGTCGGCGACAGCAATGGCGGTCCAGATGGCGGCCAGCAGGACGATGAGCGCGAAACCGAGATAAAGCACCGCGAAGGCGATCTGCAGCGAGGTGCGCGACGCCTCCATCGCCTTGTATTCGGCTGTGTTCTCTTCCATCATCCGCATGGCGGACATGACGCGCGGATCGACGGCGCGGATCGTGTAGAGGAACGCGCCGGGAATGTCGTCGAGCTTCATGATGGCGCCGACGAGATTGGTGACACCCGGCGGAATGAGCGTCGGCTGGCCGGCCGCGGACGATTCCAGCGCGTCCTTGGGGATCGCCGGCAGCGGCTTCTCTGTCTCCACATCCGCCTGGACGATCGGAGAACCGTCGGCGCGCACCAGGAAGGCGCCGAGCATGCCGCGGCCCTTGGCCTGGCGGGTCATGAGTTCGATAAAACCGTTTCGATCCAGGTTGAAGAGGGCGCGGTTGCGCTCCAGGTCGTTGGACATGGAGACCGTCTGGCCCTGCAGGTAGCTGGCGTTTTCCAGCATGTAGGCCTGCGCCACGTTCATCGAGGAACTGACGATCGATTGCGTGCGCAGCGAGAACCAGCGGTCGAGGCCGACATTCAGGGTGATGCTGGCGAAAATCGCCACCAGGATCGCCGGCGTGATCGCCACGATGGAGAAAAGCACAACGATGCGCACATGCAGGCGCGCTGCGGCGCGGCCACGTCGCCTCGCCTTCAGAAGCCTGCCGATCTCGCGGCCGATCAGCACCGCAAGACCCGCAACGAACAGCGAGTTCAGCACGGCGGAGGCGATGACGACATTGGTGGTCGGCGCAATCGGCGTCAGCCCGAGCAGCACGAATAGCGTCAGGACGGCGCAGACCAGCGCACCGCCGGCAAGACCGATGCCCGGCAGAGCGAAGGACGCGCGACGATCCTGCGCATTCGCGCCGGTCTCGTCATCCACCAAAGGCGTCATCATCCCCTCCGCCATTGCCTGCCACCGCTTGCGCCGCAGGCTCTTCAACCAGCGCACCAATATAACTGCAGCGCCCGACGCCACCATGGGAGGCTAAGGACGCCAGAACAACTTTCAGTCATCGACATGGCGCCGGGAACCGTCACCACGCGCGCCAACCGGAAATTGCAAACGATTGCAGGGCGGTAACGGCAAAAAAATCCGGCCGCCATCCGAAAGTCGCGTCGCGACTTGTCTCCAATCGTTCGGAAAATCCCCGAGCCACATTCCGAAATACCCGGCCGGCGCCCCAAGGAAAACCGAACGCTCCGGCGAATGCGGAGCGAGACTCGGTCGATACCTGGAACAACCTGCTGCGTGACCTTTAAGCAACGCATTGTGGCGAAAATGCAACGCGGCTTCCGGCGATGTCAAGCCGTCCGCGAACTGCGATAGACCGATACGCCCAGTTCGCGGATCTTTTTCCGCAAGGTATTGCGATTGAGGCCAAGCAGGTCGGCGGCCTTGATCTGGTTGCCGCGGGTTGCGGTCAAGGCTGCGAGAATCAACGGATATTCCATTTCGCTCAAGACCCGGTCGTACAATCCGGGCGGCGGCAGCTTGTCGCCGAAGGAGGAGAAATAGACGCGCATGTTCTCCTCCACCGCCTGGGCGATGGTGACCGAGCCGGAACGGACGCCGGCCTTCTCGATCGGACTGTCCGGCACGTCGGAGCGCAGCTCCTGCTCGATGATCTCGCGGGTAATGACGTCCTGCGGGTAGAGCGCCATCAGCCGGCGGATGAGGTTTTCCAGCTCGCGCACGTTGCCCGGCCAGGCATAGGCCTTCATCAGTTCCAGTGCTTCGGTGTCGAAACGCTTGGTTCCGAGACCTTCCTTCTCCGCCTGCTGGATGAAATGGCGGACGAGATCGGGAATGTCCTCCGCCCGGTCGCGCAGCGGCGGCAGGCGCAGCGGCACGACATTGAGGCGGTAGTAGAGGTCCTCGCGGAAAAGACCCTGGTTGATCGACTGCTTCAGGTCCTTGTTGGTCGCGGCGACGATGCGGACATCGGTGCGGATCGGCGTGCGGCCGCCCACGGTGGTGTACTCGCCCTGCTGGAGCACGCGCAGCAGCCGGGTCTGCGCGTCCATTGGCATGTCGCCGATCTCGTCGAGGAAGAGCGTGCCGCCCTCGGCCTGCTCGAAACGGCCGGTGGAGCGGGTCTGCGCGCCGGTGAAGGCGCCCTTTTCATGGCCGAAGAGTTCCGATTCGATGAGGTCGCGCGGGATCGCCGCCATGTTGATGGCGACGAAGGGGCCGTTGCGGCGCTTGCCGTAGTCGTGCAGCGC